>Ga0123352_10017671_pt1 | contig 11361 bp, 5 predicted proteins | sample TergutLab28metaG_FD_89700 | JGI IMG/M metagenome (GOLD analysis project Ga0123352, IMG submission 89700) | Labiotermes labralis P1 segment gut microbial communities from Petit-Saut dam, French Guiana - Lab288 P1 | ecosystem: Host-associated > Arthropoda: Insects > Digestive system > Gut ... | reverse complement strand
TGGTAGTTTTTTTATTGGGTGTTTGGAAGAGGGGAGCCTGTTTTCTATGCCCCTACAAAGTCCGGATTTTTTTATTTTGGTGTGGTTGGGGGGGGGGGGGGATGTACAAAACATCTCGTTTACGCCAAGAAAATTCGAGATTTACCTTAACTGCGGGGGACAAATAACATAAGTTTTAGCGGTAACGACTGCAAAAATGCTTCAATAAACATTGCAAGAAACTGAGTACCGTCTAGATTTTCGGAGGGATGGACAAGGTAGGCACTTTGAGGTACTCTGAGGAATGTATGAAGACTTTTTGAGTTGATGTACACACTACAGCAAATCTCATCTTTCTCTCTCTCTCTCTCTTCTTATAAAATGTGTTAGGTCTCGAAAATAGGTTTATAATTTTTTATTTTCCTGTATATATATATATATTTCTAAATTATACTTTAAAACCCATAGGATATATAAACAAATTGCTACTATCTCCTTATTTCTAATCATACCTAAGATTCTGTAGACAAAACAGCACCGTATGATTGGTATGAAGAGTTGTTCAAGGTGTATTGTTATACATCTGACATTTTTGTAAATTACAAGATAATTTTCTGCTTAGATATAATGACGTACGACATGCTATATGTGTACGTTGTACAAGAATCTGGTTTATTGGATTCTGTGAAGAGGGTCGTAGATTCCACATTGAAAACAATATGATGAAAGGCTTGTGGATTCGAAAAGACAAATAACACGGAGTAAGAAGAGGGTTGTCTGGGAAAGGGTAAGCCAATCTTGTGATGATGCACTAACATGAGCTTCAGCATTTTCTCTCTCTGGCCCCGCGCTCCGTCCATTCCTTCAAACATTTAATAAACTTGGTTGTGCTACTATGAAGAAAACACGTCCCGACCTTTAATACCAATAGAATTCTCCTTCTAAGAATCGAAAAAGAAACTTTGTTTCTAACAAATACGCTGAATCAGTTGTCAGATGCGTTGCAACTTTTGAGACACTTTATCCCATATATTCTGAACTGAAGACAAGTTGAACATAATGCAGTAAATCAAGACTTCCCTCACCCTGTATTTACACTATACATTTTTTTTTAGCGATTCGGCGGAAGGAGACGCTAGTGCTATATAACTTCAACAGGCTGGTGGTAGGTATAAACCCACGGAAATTTATGTCTTGATGCCGAATATTCAGTGTCTGACTGTCCCGCCTGCATGTACTGATATATACTACAAATGTTGTGTTAATCTCGACATGCTTAGTGGCAAATTTATCAGATTTTTATTGTTATTTGGTACACACGCAGACACTTCCTGTGTAAAGGTAAAGTTTACGCTAAAACTGGCTATGAAGGCACGGAGAAGCAGTAGATTTTTAGCTGTACTCTTTCTTTAACCTCGGCGCTGGACTTTTATACGTCGAAAGAGATCCGATGTCCATTGTAGAGGAGGCTGTGTGGGGACCAGGGCCGGTCTGGAATCGGCGGCCCCTACCGGGATTCTATTCCCGGACCGCCCAGCCCGTAGCAAGTTGCTGTACCGACTACGTTTCCTGTGTTCTCCAGTATTTTCGCGGGAGTTCAGTTAAACGGGCGTGTTATTTTACTATGACAGTGGGGTTAAACGCATGCTCTTGCGAAGCTACGGCTCTGGTGGGACCCTCTCATGACGAGTTAGTATGGAGGGCAGTGAAATGATGGTTTTGTGTGCTTATGTGCGACATTAAGGGTTTTTAGATGCGTTTACAAAATTGCTAAAAACGACTATTAGCTGCGTCATGTCTGTCCGTCTGTCCGCATGGAACATCCTGGCTTCCACTGGACGGATTTTCATGAAATACGATATTTCATGGTTATTCGAAAATATGTCGAGAAAATTCAAGTTTGATTGAACTTTGACAAGAATAATGGGCACTTTACATGAAGACCTATGTACATTTATGATCGTATCTCGCTGAAGCCTTTCTTATTTCAGAAAAAGTTGTAGAGAAAATCAAAGAATACATTTCATGTTCAATAATTTTTTTTTCGAAAAATCATGCCATTTATGAGACAATGCGGAAAAATATGGTACCTCCAGAAAGGCCACAGGTGACAATATAATACGGCGCACGCGCATCGCTGTACGTGATGCGGGTAACTTACGATAATTTTTAACAATAATTGCAGGCCTATAGCAATAATTTAGTAGTTAGCCTTCTCAAAATTTCGAGGGTTTCAACCCATCCACTAATATTAAGATGAACATCCTTGTGAGTATGAAGACCAAATACTTAAAGATGGTATTAGAAACAACTACCGAAACGTCGTATAAATTAAAAATGTACACCATTTTTGCTGTAATTCATACACCCACTTCCATAGGCGATATGCGTTTCTAACGGCACGACCGCAATATTCAATGCCGTAATGCAATTAAAATCTGTCATTTAAATCTCATCCTAAGATTCTTTAACCTAAACGGCCTATCAGTGAAGGCACATGCACCCTGTTGCCTAGAATCATAATAATATACATGCGAGGATTGGAAAAATCATTTTTATTTCGACGTGTAATTATGTCTTTCGTATATTGCTTACTCACTCCCCCTAATTTGCCCATTTTTCTAATAAGACAGTGAGTAACGTTACAGCCTGGTACTTCAGTAGGGACATTTTTTAACCCTCAGCTGCCATCTGCGCAAGTTTATAGGAACTACTGAACTGCATAAGTCTACTGTTACTGCCATATGCATGCACACAGTTGCGTACGTACATGCATAGAGAGAGAGGTGTACATGCATGCGTGTAGAAATATATGCAGATAGGTAGGTAAGGTAAAGAGCGGTGAATTCTGATCATGAGATCGGATCTGGCTGAGAGGAACACAGTAGCTTGCATTTGTCCTACCGAAAGATTTGAAATCCGGATGAGGATTCGCCACTGCATATAGGTTAAAGTGACAGGTGGATGGATGGATGGATGGACGGACGGACGGACGGACGGATGGATGGATGGATAACTGAACTCTACTATTTATTATTTCCTCTTACGGAATATTTCTCCACATTTCTGCTGCTACTGTGCACTCCAGGATATCCACGTACAACACGTGTTCATATTGTATTGTAAGTGTATCGTGTAGTATACACGTTTGATTGTTGTTTTCTCCCTGAGAATGATTCTGAAATAATCTGAATATGTCGGAGTTTTAAAGTTTTAGTTGTAAAAGTGTATATTATGTAAAAAATTGTCATTTATTGTACGGAATTGAAAACCATAAAATCTGTAATACAGCAGGACGGAGCGTATTCTGTGCAGCAAAACGCGAAACAAATTTTCTTTGAGACTAAACACATGTAAATATTTTCGCCTTCTACAGGCAAAGAGGTGTTCAGAATTTATAACTCCAGCGAGGACAAAAGAATGAACACATAGAGATTTAGTTAATTCATGTAACCTCTATCGGGGTTGTAGATGGCAATTAGGGAACCCAGTAGGTGGAGTTCCCTTTCATTTTATACAGCCGGTCCCGCACCATTCAGAGTCCCTATCACCAGGACAGCACTTGTGTCGGTGACAGATGAGCTACGTTTCTCTTGCTTGTTGACGTCGCATTTCGGTCTTGAAGGTAGCAATCAAACACAAGGAACAGCTGCTTCCCTCCAAGTCACTGGCCTAACAGCATCAGAAGATTGTGATGACCAAGTTTGTATCTACCTGATAACATAAAATGTAGGGCCAGTCACTAAGAATATGATGTATTCCTTCTGGTCTCGCGCGAAAAGTGATAAAATGTAGCCAGGAAGTCATAAGTTAAGTACCTAAAGTGAGGCGATTATTCTAGTCGCAGCCGTATGGAAGACATCCGAAGTCTGATGAAATACGCTGTACAGTATGTGGAATACGCTGACCATACCATGTAGTTGAAAAGATTAATGTTACGCTAACATACCAAGGGCCTTTTTAAAATTATATTTATCCAACAAATGCACAGTATATGTTAACAATTATCTGTTTCTTATAGCACTGCTGCATGTTTCGATGTTCACACATCATCCTCAGGGGCTTCTTATATATGCTAAAGTTAGGTTAATTGAATGGAAAAATTTATACAAGTGGTTGTTGTAAAGAATTAATAGATTAAAAACATTAACACATCGTAAGATATTTAAAATGCTTTTAATGATAATGAGGTTAGAATAGTAAACAATCTAGATGTTAGGAGGACGATGTTTCCTCACCGAAACTTTCATAAATACACCTGGACATATCCTGATGGGAAGACTCACAACCAGATTGACCACATATTGATAGAAAGGAAACAGCATACGAGTGTAAGCGATGCACGATCTTTCAGGAGAATTTACCGTGATACTGATCACTACCTGGTGGTTGCAAAAGTTAGGGAAAGATTGACAGTAAGTAAACAAGAAACACGGAAGTTTGATGCAGAAAGATTTAATGTCAGGAAGCTAAATGAGCTGGAATTTAGGAAAGAGTATCAGATTAAAATCTCAAACAGGTTTTTGCAGTTGTGGAGAGCTTAAATGATGGCGAGGACATACACGTAAATAGGGCTTGGGAGAACATAAAGAGAATATCAAAACCTCAGCTAACGAAAGTCTATGTCTAGACGAATTGAAACAGTATACACCAATGTTTGATGAAGAATGTTTACGCTTTTTAGATAAAAGGAAGCAGGCTAAATTGCAGTGGTTAAAGGATCCAAACCAAAACAATGTACATAATCTAAACAATACGTGTATAAGACACGAAGCTGTTGGACATTGCAGGAACAGAAAGCAAGAAATATCTGAAAGCTAAAATTGGTTAACATGAAACTAACAATAAGAACAAATATATCAGAGACTTGTATAGGGACATCAGTGACTTTAAGAAGGGTTACCAGCCTAGAACTAGTATAGTATTCGATGAGATGGTTACAGACTTCCACAGTATTTTGGCTGGGTGGAGGAACCATTTCTCTCAGATATTGAACATACATGGGATTAATGATGCTAGGCAGACAGAAATACACACAGTAAAACCACTAGTGCCTGAGCCGAGTGCCTTTAAGGTTGAGATGGCTATTGGAAAGCTAGAAATTCACAAAGCATCAGGTATTGATTAAATCCCAGCAAAACTGATTGAAGCAGGCGATAAAAAAATTCGCCCTGAGATCCATAAACTTACTAATTCTATTTGGAATAAGGAGGAATTGCCTGAGCAATGGAAGGAGTCTTTCACTGTACATTCTGTATGCCCGCACGTAACCTGTAATGCGGACAGTACTTTAGATAAAAACAGAAACAACATTTAATGCTAAGACTGCTGGACGACTATGAGCTACGGGTACTTGTAGGTACAGACAGAAGATTATTAGTAACTTTCTTTGGGGGGGGGGGGGGGGGACGATTGAGATCAACTGGAAAAACCTTCTCAGCGGGTGCTGTTATCATTTCGAAAGATCTGTAGCCTAGGTAACCAGCTCGTTGATGACGATAGTAATGATAACTTGTTTACGTTTTAAACACAGAGTAGTCCAAAAGTCATTTAACAGAATTCATCATCTCGTATTAACGCGAATGTTGAGGTTGAAACCTGCTGACATTAATGTAGTGTCACTGCACTAATTCACTTAATCTAGTTCCAGTTGGGTAGCTGCAAATTCAGCTGTACAGTCAGTAATAAACAACTGTACAACATATGTTAATGTACATTTTAATATCTGGTTCACTGACTTTTGGGTCACTCTATACATAATTATGACTATATGATGATGAAACTGATTATTATTATTATTATTATTATGATAATAGTAGTAATAATAATAATACTAGCTGATCACAGTGTTATTAATGCGCTGTTAAGAAACAGGAATGGCGTTTGACGCTGGCTGCTGAACATTATGCCAATTAGCATGGCGTAAAAGCATAAAGCAATCCCTGTACAGGACTCGACAGGCGCTTAGAGCACCAGCAGGTTGAGGTTCCCAGAACATGTAGACAGTCGGCACATGACGCTGGTAAATTTGTCAGCCCTTCTCACCGGCCGCTTTTAACCCCAGGAAATATTCCTAGTATTCATTTCTGTTAGAGGCTGAGTCGACTCCAGGGCCGTAGTGTGCACGGAAGGAGTAAGTCTGTGACCCTACCGGCAATCGAACCCGCGATCTCCCGGCTTGTAATACAAGGGGAAAAAGCGTAATAATAATAATAATAATAATATAATTCTAAACTTTTATGTGTTGTAGACTTCTATGCTTTTATCTCTAATACTAATTGAATCTTCAGTACTGATCTAGTTATTTGTATTGAACATTTTTATGTGCTGTACTTCTAACCGTGTGCCTCTGTTACTAATTAAACCTTCCAGGCTGAATGACTGATTTTTATTAAACTCGGTATTAAAGTCTTGTCTCAGAGGGTCGCACGCAATAAGAAGGCTTATGTTTAGATTCGTCTTATGACAGCAGACACATCATCCAGCCAGCATAATTACCAGAAGAGAGATACATGTAACATAGGAATTCGTGTGAAATGTTTTCAGTATTTAGAGCCAATGCAACTAATCATCGCCAATGAATAGGGCATTTGTTAGCTTTCAGTGGCATGAATTTCTCCGCTGCCACATTCAGAAGATGTACACCACGCACCCAGCCCCAATTCCAATCTCTACCACGCGCAGGTAACCTTAGCTAGAACCCAAACTTTTGCCAACAATACAAAGCTGTAATGTGTGTATATCTATATATATACATAAGTCATGAACACAACAATAGTACAATTAGTAGCGATATATAATATACAACTACATGTTTCGACCCTGTATGTAGGCCATCATCAGGTTGTCCAAAGAACTTGTTAAGTGACTATACAGTATGTGTGGTAATTTTGGAGGGGGGACGAGATCTCGTCTTACATCATAAATCGTGGGGTTAGTAAAAGTTGAAATAAACATGTTGAGGGGTTACATCAATTATAGGACCGAAACATGTAGTTGTATGTTATATATCGCTACACACACACACGCTGTATATATATATATACACACACTACAGGTTTGTATTATTGCCCTAACACAACGGGGATGACACACCTTAAGACCAACCGTGTGCTATGTACAGCACACACTGGGAGCGGTCGGATCTTTACTACACGTGCCTAAATTTTAACTTTAATTTTTCAGGAAAATTTGGTTATAGGAATTACCGAACACGCTGACATTTCGAAACGAAGGCTACAGTGGCTTTTCAATTTTATAAGAACACTTGAATTGTACTGACTAAGGTCATAAATTGCACATTGTTTAGGTTATAAATACAGCAGGAAGATAGGCATCATACTGATACAAAATTTATGTATTGAAATTGTCAACGCGGCGGAAGATTGGAAATAAATTTACCTTCATGTTTAAACGTCTTGGATCGAGCTGGCTTTAGATAGGGACAGGTGGCGGGCACTTGTGACTGTGGTGATGAACCTTCGGGTTCTATAAAATGCGGGGAATTTCTTGACTAGCTGAAAACCTGTCAGCTTCTCAAGAAGGATTCTGCTCCATGGAGTAAGTAAATATTTAAACTTCTAGAGTTCTTACTATTTAAAAGAGATGCCAAATGTACGTAGAAAATAACACTGGCGCGTCAGGTTCTTTGAATGTATTTTGTCTTAATTATCCTTCAAGAAAATGCTTCTCTACCTCAAAATTTTATCCGTCGAAAGCAAAAGTATTAAGTCTTATTACTCTCTGTACTTTTGTATCACACTTTATATCACGTGGTCAGCCCGTTCAGCCGATAAGGCTTAATTACTCGGCATGCAAATCTAACATTCTTTGGCTTTATTATATATGTTATCCATAGCCTGTCTTGCACTGCCTTGTTGTACCATAATTGTCTCTTAATCGGTACGATTTTCGGAAATACTCGCATATTCGATGCAAAATATGTTTTGACTTTTTTCTGAAACGTTTTTTTGAAACTTTCCCTCGACCAGGAAGAATTCAGCAAGACTCTGTCATAAATTTACGTACGCCTACACACGGTATAATGTGGCATATCGACATAATGCAATGCGGAAGAAGGCGTACATTATGTTACAATGTCACGGCGTCATACCGGATTATGTGCACGTAAAACAAGAGAACTAAACTAGTGCAACAGGGGCTCAGTTAGGCTTACAGGACAGATGGTAAGCTAAATACAAAGGCCAGTTGAAGAAACAGACAACTAAGAGGGAAGTAAAAGAACCCAAGGCACTCTACGTAAAAATGAAAGCACTGTAAGGTGTACACTAACAAGTGTATGTTTCAAAAGAACTCCGTAGCATAAAGTGCCACAATACCGCAGTTCAAACCAACGCAGAATAAGGAATATTCAGATATACCGTGCTACATTCAAGGAAGTATTTCAAATCAATATAAAATAAGAGACAATTATCCTATGCCACCGAAAAGGTGGGAAAGCAATCCAAATACGTACCCGACGTCATAGGCGTACGTTGAGGGTTGGGGCCAAGGGGTGTTAATGCCTTCTCCAATTTTTCTACATAAAGAATGGAGTCAGAGTTGGGGAAAGGGTTGTATTTATATGAAAGTCTGGTTCAAACCAATCTTCCCTCTCTTTTTAACTTGAATTCTTCGTAAATTAAAGTTCCTAACAACCATGGTCGATTTTGCCACCCTTCCTTCCCCCTCAGTGTTACTAGCCAAGTTACCCTGATGATGAACCAACGTTTTGGAACATATTTGACGTTCATAGGGCCGTGCATCGTAATATTATTTCTATAGTAAAACCAACTAGATGCACCAATGTATCAAATTTATTTTATTTTGGAATGACACTACATGTTTCTGACGATCTTTCCGTCAATCATCAGGAGTTCAAGACTGTACATACAGCAACAGGCGTATGTCAAACAGATACAACAACCAGACAGAACTATCTGTTTGACATATGCCTGTTGCTGTATACACAGTCTTGAACTCCTGATGATTGACGGAAAGACCGTCCGAAACACGCAGAATGTCATTCCAAAATAAAATAAATTTGATACATTGGTGCATCTAGTTGCTTTTACTGTAGAAAGTTTTGAAACATGTCGGGTTTAGTGTAAGTAACGTGTACCGAGGCAGTGGTTGTGTTAGAAGTCGGACAGTGCCTGTTCACTGACATGATATAGCCACACGCTGATAAAACCAAAAATACTTACTGGAAGCTTTATGTGATACTCGCACAAAATATAAAGACAGTAAATGTGATAAAGTAAGAAATCACAGTCCACACTGTGGGTTTATCTTATGAGGTTAGTTAAGGGAACTGCGGAGCGGTTCCTTGGCTATGTTGTCCTATTTTGCAGTATGAAGTTTAGCTGATGGTCAGCTGGTATAAAGAGAACCGTCGAAGTATAAAAATACATCAGTGATAACATACTGGAGAATGTGTAGATACTAGGAAACTGATAAAAAATATTTGGTAATGTAACAATACGTAGATTTAATACCAGCCCTTTTACTAATTACATCCGTTTAGTTTAGTGAGTTTTAAATTAGTTAATTTGTGATTTTTTGTTTACCATATACTAGCAACTGCCCTCTTTTCTAACAAGAAATTATAACAGAAAGTTCCTGAAATTTTATATACCACTGAGCCAAAATTTTCCGAGCTCGTGGTTGATATATTTTTAGTGACGTGTCTCGATTTAAATCTGACATGTCATGGCTACATACAGAAGTTACCTAAAAGCGCAAAAATAAAGGAAGGAAGTCGTGCACAGCTATTTCCTCTACTGACACGAAATCACCAGATGCGGATCTGAATGTGTGGTTATTATCCATACAATAATCTTCCTACCATTTCACTTCGTACGAACGGATGGTTCATTTAGACAAGCAGAGTTATTAAACATCCAAGTGGAGGTTTTGTTAAACCAACCTTTTATGCGCAGTACCTATAAGTGTTGTGCGTGGTTTTTGATTGTCTATTGTCATGACTTCAATTAGGTTTCCCACCGTGTGCTACAAAAACGAACAGAAATTTGCTGTGCTTTTTCTATGATTGATGACTCCAATTTAATGACCCTTTGTTTCGCTGTAAATGGGCAGTGACAAACATTTCCCGAAAACACGTACCAGTAGAATATAAACGTATGTACTTACTGTTGTCTTTTTTGCTATTTAAATGCATACTGAATGGCATTTTATGATCGATCAGAATTTCTCGTGCGAATTACTAATCTCAAATTTCTTTTAACTGGTGAATATACAGGGTTATTCAAAATTATTGTCGGGGGTTTAACAACTTGTCATACACAATACACTTGAGATTGGAGTATGTGTGTTTTTTATTTAATAGAACAACACTTAAAGTTTTTGCTACATAACTTACAGGTGCTCTATATGTGCACCCTTTGCGATTCTACAAACATCAACACGATAATCGATAATCACCGCTGACATGCTACAAACACTTTGGAACGAACTCGATTATCGTGTTGATGTTCGTAGAATCACAAAGGGTGCACATATAGAGCACCTGTAAGGTATGTAGCAAAAACTTGGAGTGTTGTTCTATTAAATAAAAAAAAACATATACTCCTATCTCAAGTGTATTGTGTATGACAAGTTGTTAAAACCCCAACAATCATTTTGAATAATCCTGTATATTGCCTGTAACCAGCAACAATCTTTATAAACAGTAGTGTGGATGTCATTTCCTTACTGGGTGTTAAGAAACTTGCATTCACGGTCATTCGACACATTCAGTGCAGTTTAGAAGATCGGTACTAGGTAACTTGATTCATTCTATTGTGGGGATCGCTCGATGGATGTGGTACTACGGTAGGTGCTGAATGGCCGAGAAATCGGCTTTCGATTTATGGCACGGGCGAGAATCTGTTCCGTCGCACACCGGCGCCGCTGTGTTCCCAGCCTGTTATCACAATGGAACCCTGGATCTATGTTCTCGACGTAAAATTTTCGGGTGTGCAGGTGGCCACTCGCCTCTCTCTGATGCTGAGTTTAAGAATGTTTGGGCGCACATGCCACTCCTTATTATTCCTTCATGCCCTGACGCTTGTTTAGGGGCAGGGAACCCTTGACCTCTTTTTAAAGACCCCATTCGCCCAGTGCTCATAGACTACCCGCCCATATTTGTATAGTGCCACCGCTCTATACTCATTGCTTTGAATTACCTTAGCAACAGGCGACGTTCTATACCCTCCTTGCAGATCGCACTGTATATTGAAGTTAGTCAGAATCTCTAACTGAGAACCCTGGGTTCAATTCCAGGCCAGTTCATTTAGGATTTTTGGTAGACAAAGTGACACTGGGTCAGATTTTCTCCAAGTGCTTCAGAATTCCCCCGTCGTCGTCGTCGTCGTCGTCGTC
>Ga0123352_10017670_pt1 | contig 11361 bp, 6 predicted proteins | sample TergutLab28metaG_FD_89700 | JGI IMG/M metagenome (GOLD analysis project Ga0123352, IMG submission 89700) | Labiotermes labralis P1 segment gut microbial communities from Petit-Saut dam, French Guiana - Lab288 P1 | ecosystem: Host-associated > Arthropoda: Insects > Digestive system > Gut ... | reverse complement strand
GAGCAATACAACCCATGAAATAACTCAACAAATAAGTCGCAAGCTCCTGAGGATGGATGTATTAACACCCGAAACATGTTGAGCATTAAATAATGAAATAATAAAGCAAGTGACATCAAGTTGATCTCTCTTTATTCAACCATTGAGATTAAAGCATTTACTCTTTTAGGGAGTTGTTTCTTACAGGTATTTGAACATTGAATTAACATGCGTGACTTCAGGCTTCTGCCACAAAGTAGATGGGAACTACCCACTTCTGGGTTATTACACAGTGAGTAATGGTAATTTCTTACTGACGGGTTGGCACATCCTATCAAGAATTCAAAAGGATTGTTGGATTCTTCACTTCTGAAGATGGGAACAATAGGTTGTCTTGAAACGTTGGTAAGAAATTACTACTACTTGCTGCGTAATAACCCAGAAGGGTGCAGCTGAGTGAACATTTCCAGCAGTATTAAGGCTGAAACCAATGCTGATCATTTTTATGTGTCCACAGACATCTAGGACCATGCATGAAGTACTGATTGCAAAACAAAAATCTTTACACAAGAATCCCAACACATGAACACATTTTTAAGGCACTCTGTGTAGTTCCAGTATTTGAATGTTGAACACAACCCAGTCTCAGTGTCAGGAATCTCATTTGCATTTTCTGTTCTTTTTTCACTTTTCTCACAACATGTTTCATTTCTAAAACACAAACTTCACTTTGGAGCAATATTACATGGCCTTGGTAAAATACCTTCTGATTTTGGTTTTCAGATGTTTTTCCAATAATCTAATATAAATGTACATGTACATGTTTTTTAAGTTATTAATTATTATGTAATACAGTATTTACAACTGTAAACTGTTAATTACATTTCCATAAATATGTGACAGCTAACATATGAAAAAATACTTTACAAGCAACAGTGGTATACGCACAACGGTTTTGAAGATCAGGACATATGCACAATTATCTAATCTCCTGTTCTAGTCTATTAGCATGCTTTATCAGTCACATGAACCATCGAGCCATCCATCTCTCCAGCGCTCATTTACACGGGAGCAGTCAAATTCAGGTTTGCCAATCCGGCGGCTAACATTATTATGCATCCTGCACAGCCACTGTGATAATGCACGCTGCGATTCAGTAAGAGGAGGGGTCAATTTCAACCTGAAAAAAAAGGAAAAAATCACACACAATGGGTGAAAAGCAAACTTATGAGTGACAACCACCAGCGGTGCATGACACAACCATCTTCACAGGTCGTATGGTAAAGTAAACTGTCACTGCATATCACACAATGCAAAATTTCATGAAATGTACTTGTTCATTTACGATTAATTTAATTACAACTTATAATGTCACTAACTAACAAATTACTCATATTTTACTGCATCCAACAAGAGGTCTAATTTGTGGTACTTTTGTAACATTTGCTGGGACAGAATGAGAAAACCATAGAAAAATCAGGCAGGACAGCACATGTCCAGGCTGAGATGTGAACATTAGATCTCCTAAATATGAAGCATGTGTCACCAAATGAAATGTGATATTCAGCTGTGATCTAGTAAAGATGGCAATACAAAAAATGGATGGATAAACGCCCCTTGCTACTAAACATACGTAACGCATAAGTTCATACTGTGTTATGTGACACTTGACACTTTGAATGGAAACACAGTATTACTGTTGAACTCATGCCATTCAATATGATCCATTCCACCTTCATCACTTCTGTGTGCCTTGATACATATGTAAGTGTCCATTTCTGCAGCCGATTTCATTTCCACTTAATAAGATGACAGTTTTGACCAGAGGAAAAGAGGAAGATCTAAAACAGGCTTGGAATATCCCCTAATACTTGGTAAAAAAAAGCTGTATACCTAAATAAATTCTGTAAAACAATATCTTCTTCTTCGATGGCATTAGAGTCTGATGCAGACCTTTGCCCCCTTGATGGACTTCTCGCAGTCAGCTCTGTTTTTTGACCTCTCTTTCCAATTTGTATTTCTGCATTATCAATACCTGTTTGTACACAATTCCACCATCCGTTTTTTCAGTTGTCCTCTTAATCAACTTTCCTGAGTATTATTGTTAAATATGTGACTTACTTTTTGTTACTATTCATTCTGTTAACATGACCAATCCAATTCAACTGATATTCCGACAAAAGTATATCCAAATACCCAAACAGCTACACTAGCTCTTTATTATATCGCTTTCTCCAATTTTCATTTACTTTAATACCCCCACACATTTTTCTTAAAACTTTTCTTACAACAGTAGCCTGCCATTTAGTAATATCTTTATTCAGCATCCAAGATTCTGCTACTTATGTTGCCACTGGTCTTATTAATGTCTTACAGATTTTTATTCGTTTGCTCTGAGTATTGATTGGTTCTTTTCATAGTAGCAGAAGTGTGTAATATGCTCTCTTTGCGTGTGTAATTATTTTTTCAATCTCTGGTCTTAATTCATTTTTATTTGTTATAATTGTACCAAGATATGTACAGTCTTTCACTATTTCAAAATTATATGTACCAAGTTTTACATAATCATTTTTATTCTAAGGTTTTTGTGATAACATCATAAATTTCGTCTCTTTTTTCATTTATTTCTAATCCCATCTTATTTGTTTGTTCAACCAGTGATGAAAATACACCACATTGTAATCGACTTCCCATAATAACCACATCATCAGCATATGTATGAATTTGACTATATTTCTCAAATATGCTTCCCTATGTTTCTACTACAAATCTTCTAATTGCAATTTCCAATACCATTTTAAACAGAAAAGGAGCAAGTGCATCTCCTTATCTCAGACATTTTTTAACTTTATTCAGAGGACATATGTTTACCCATTTTAACCTTAACATACATTTCATTACATAAGATTCTGCAAAATCAAACAAATTTTTTTTGGAAATCTAGTTTATGCATTTCACTCCATATTTCCTCTCTCCGTAGTGTCACATGCTGCTTGAAAATCAACAAACAGATGATGTACATTTCTATTCAGTTCCCTACAATTTTCCAATATTTGTCTCGCAGCAAAAAATCTTATCAACAGTTGATCTTTCCCTTTGACAGCATCCTTGGTATTCTTCTATCATTTCCTCAGCATAATGTACTAACTTTACATATGAAATATTTGCCAGAATTTTATATGTTGTACATAGCAATGTGACTGTTTATACAATATCTCAGATATGTAAATTTGTCCCTTTACTTACATCACGCTAAGATGTTGTACATGAAGTGATACGTATTTCCAGTCATTCTTAAACTTTGTTCTGGATGGAGATAACATATCAGCTTCATGCTCCAGCCATGTAACCTCCCTACTGCCTCCTGGTTGGGAGTACCTAAGAGTTGATCTTGAGGTGGTGACAAAAATAGCAGTCACTTCCATTCCAGCAAATTAACCTGGTCATCCAGGCAACATTCTGATAATGGTGTGTGATACACATTTAAAAAATCTGATTTTGAGAAGAATGTCATTGTTTTAACACACACTTACTGTTCTTGAAAATCTTTTGCACATTCATGACAGGGGTAGAATTTTGAGAATGTCGTGAAGAAATCAGCCATATCTGATCTCTCTTCTGGAGTTGGTTTATCTGGATAATATGCAGCCATTGTATGGAGCAAACCCCAGGTTTGACTTCCTAAAATAGAAGCACGTTACCCAAAATATGTAGCAATGCAAACCAGAAAGCTGCCTTCAAAATACTGCTACATACAAGTGGAACGACTTTTCTTCATATGTAAATGTACCAACACAATAATTTAAACTATTTTTGTGGGTTTCTTGGGCAACAAAAATACTATCACGAGGAAGTGTTAAATTTAGTTATGAATATCTTCCTCAATCACTTCCACTTGTACAACATCACACAAACAAAAGTAACAACATTCATCCTTAAAACTGTGGTCGCCTAGGAAATGACAGGGCGTTGAAGTATTGTAAGTTGACACCTAATTTCAGATGATCATTTGATCTACACTCTTTACATTGAAGATTTCAGCTACAATGATGGATGCAGAATGTTCCTCTAAACTCTGACTCACACCTACCATGCAAGAACACAGTGTCCTAATCCAGAAGACAATATGAATGTAGGTATTTACTGTGATATGTGTAAATGTTCCAGTGATAAAAACTACTCTGAATGAGTAATTATGCATACTAAATGGCTAACGTACATAATCACTGTGGTCTGCGGTTCTTCTATTATTACAAACGGCTGTAGAATTTTTTTGCTGTGTCTTTAAAAGGACATTTCATATAAAAAACACCCTCAAGAGAATATGAAGTACAATAATTTTACCACTGACCTTAAGAAAAATGGAAAATAAGAAACTTAATGACTCTCCAACACACATGTAACAAAGGCACGGTACGGGACTACAGCACTGTAAAAATATTATTGCCAGTATTACAATGACATATATAGTACGTGGTGTATTCATCAGTTCAAGAAAATGAAAATCATTACCTAATTCGTCCTTATCTAGTGGGCACTCTTTCTTCTTGGAAGCGTGCTCATCTCTTCCACCTGGCGTTTCCTGTAATAAATAACTGATAATTTTAACATTAACACCTTTCCATAACCTAAACACAGACTAAAAACATGACAGTTATTACAATTCAATGATCTTAACGCAAAAGAATAACCTCTGTAAATTTCTCCTTTTGCTGCTTTGTCCAGACCTTGAAATCCACACAAGCTCGACACAATTTAGTACCAGATGTTGTATCATAGCTACGCTCATTTACATGCGCCGCCATAGCCCAACCACCCATGAGCCATAGTACACAATGTGCCATCGTACATAATGTGCATGATGCAATATTGTGAAACAGCTGACAATCAATGTCGGTTAACAAACGACCGCAGAATATCAATTAACGTAAAAGCAACTTACATACATTTCATTTTATCTCACAGGTAGCAACATACTATTAACAAAAGTGTTTTAAAGATGTGACTATTATGTGTTAAAATGCTCTGAAAATTAATTTCTCGTCTAAAAACTAGACGTTGTAATTTGTATGTTGTACACCCTGCAATTTCGACACGATAACCTGCGCGAAATATTGTAGTGTTGCCAACTTACACCTAAAAGTGCGTGCGTTCAGGTTTCCGCCGAGAAGTAGTTGAGATGCTTTTTGTTGAGTTATTACACCTGCAAAATTTGTTCCATTTGAAAAGTGGAGAATTCAGATCCTGCAGCAGAATAGATTATGCGAGCAGAAAATACGCTGAAACTGTGTTACGTACCTAACTGATAATTCTCTAGAGGTGTGACTATTCGTGATACAATATATCTGTGTTATGGTAGGTTACAGAATGTCTTTCAGACTCACACTTTTTTGAACGCCGTTTTCGGGAGAGGTAATTTTATTCTCGTCGTACGCCGATTTAATTAGGAACATCTTAAATAGTGGGAATGAACGTGGGACAGAGTACCATCAGTACTATTGTCGAACGCTAAGCTAATCCGAGAGATTAATCAGACATAACCTAAACGTAGTGACTAAGACGTATATTCACCAAGAGATTACGGGATAGGCGCAGCAATAATCGTTATTTTCATGCTGCTGATTATAGTCATACAGTTGCATGCTGTCATGGGGGCTGATACAGCTGTTCTCTGAAATGATTAACACAAAATCGTTAGGAGACCGAAAACTGGAATTTGTCAGATATCTGATAGCCAACGAAGGGCAAATGTGAGTTCCATATGGCTGCCTGTCCTATGAGACATGAAATATGAAGAAACAGCATGACCACCAGAATAGTGTAATAACAGTTTTTGGGCTGTGTGGATGGTGTAGGAAATTAGCTTACTACCCTAGCATTGAAAAGAACCAGAGTTGAATACCAGCAATCACCTCAAATCACATAACAAAAACCTGTCTGTATAATGACAAAGAATGCTGTGAAAGCTGAATAGACCTAAGTACTCAGTGTCCTATAGGATACTGGTATAAGGCCCATAATGTAAAAGTATGTATTTTATTTTGATGGCTGATGTGCACAAAAATGTTTTATTGGTATAGTATATGTTAGATAAGAAAGGGAATTGAGCTCTTCTGGATTATCCTTACCACTACTTTCTGCATAATAACCCAGAAGAACACAGTTCTCATCTACTTTGCGGTGGAAGCCTGAAATCATGCTTAGATAAGCAAGTTTGTTGTGTCCTACTTTGAATACTGAACTTAAAGTATTAAATGTTCACTTTTCAGTAATGAACCCAACAGTTATTGAAGAGAGTTCTGAAAGGAGAATTCCACACAATCTTGAAACCCTTGTGAAATCTCTGGAAGGGTCAGAGGAAAGTAGTTCATCTACAAGGAAAAATGATTTGATTGCTGTTTTGCTGTATGTGTTAATGATGGAAACAGGATATTCACCAGTAAATATAGAAGGAACTTCAGTCTGCAGCTATGATCATGGATTCAGTGTTCATAAACTGAACCATTTCTGCAGCATGCCAGCCAACTGGAAAAATATTCATAAAAACATTTATGAAATGTCTTTTGTACTTGGAAGGTTAATTCAATATCCATGCAAACTGCTTTTAATACCACTAGATGATTTTCTTATAATCAATTTAATTGTATCAAACTTGGTCCCAGGAACGAATGGATATACATTGGGAATTCAGCCCTCAAAATATGTTGTTAACCCAACATCCAGTTGCATTCCTGGAAAGTTTAGCAATTTGAAAGATCTGTCCCTGAAATTTAAGAACAGTTTGTCACATCCTGCCAGAAGTGTAATCTTGACCAAGGAAGGCATACTGAATGCCAGTCTTTTGGGTGTTCCAGATGAAGTTAAGATTAAAGTACTTAAGTATTTGAAAGTATCAGACTTCATAAAATTGTCAGTGGTTTGTAGGGATTTGTACTGCGTGTCTGAAGATCAAGCACTATGGAGGTATTTCCTTGTAAGAGATTTCATGTGTGGAGATGTGGCAGATCTTGTAAATCAGCCAGGAATAAGTGACATTATTATCTGGAAGGAGGAGTATAAAAGAAGATATAAAAACCAAAATACTGGAAGATTTAAGTTGATTTTGTAGGGATGTATAATTTTGTTGTTTGTAACTAGCATTCCAAAATGTGATCTGTACTGTAGTCTCCTGGTTATAAGTGTTCAATACGTAGAAGGACATACCGGATCTATTACTAAGGTGAAGGCAGTAGACTCCTCCAGTAGGTTGGTACCAACCTACCAAACCATACACTGTCATAAAACAGAAGATAACAATATACTGTGTTTTGAACTTTGGTTGTAACATCCTACTGTGAAAGATACGAGCTAAAATTAATAAAAATACCATCCATTACAACACTTGTGTGTACAGTTATTTAGTATATTTTATACTATATTTTTTGGCCATTATCAATTACATCTCTCTCTCTCTCTCTCTCTCTATATATATATATATATATATATATATTAGAAGGAATGATAATTGCAAACGTAAAATTCTAAGGTTGGAATAAGGTCTTATTCGTACAGCTGAAGTGGGATTATAGCCACAATAAAATGACAGTAGCCATATATACAATTGTTGTGATTGATGGTATTTTTATTAATTTTAGTTCATATACTGTATTTACCTGAATACAAGACAACCCACTTCTCCATTCACAATCTTCAGTTTTTCAGGAAAGTACCTGTATAGAATGTGTTTAATTTTGTGCATGACATTAATGTGAGCACTTTTTTCATACGATGAATTAAGAAAAATGAATCTGATAATTTATTTGGGATTTCAGTAATATGAGGACTGGTGCCTTGTGGTATGCGGCAGTTTGCAGTCTGGCAGTTAAGCACTGGCATTTTTAAGGCACTGGCTGCCTCTGTCTTCGGGCTCAAAGAGAGTTCATTCAATCCTGAAGGTGGAGGCAGCAGGTTTTCCCAGAGTATCTACTTATTTACCAGATGACATGATGCTACATCTCAGAATACAGCGGTCTTCACATGTACTGCCATGAGAGCCTTTAGTGTCACACCATATAATACTGTTGAACCCAGTTATAACGACACTGGCGTATGCAACACAGCATATATTGCATCACATATTCTTTGGTACCGGTTAATTCTTTACTCTCAGTGAAACACAATATTCAGCCCCTTTTGTGACGTTATAACAGAGTTCAACTGTGATCTCTTATGGTTTAAATGGCAAATTATGCCCCCTGCAATGGACAGAATTTTAGTATCTAAGTTCCTGAAACAAGTCTTTTCAAAGTGAATATACATCCCAACAAGGTAATCTGCAGAGTGGATAGGTAGCCCTGATTTATGTGGAATGCTTGGAAATGCCAGCAGAGCTACAATGTCCAGATAATTCTAGTCTTGATTTCAGAGCTTTATGTTGGGTTATGTACAGGGTGAGGCAAAATAACCTCCCTAAATTTTAAGGTGAATAACAAAAAAACTATTCGAGATACAAAAATTTTATTTTTGGATTCTGAAACTACAGCATGGGAAGTTTTAAATCACATAGTCTTAAAAAGAATATCTTGCAAGTGGTGGCCGTTGTTTGCATGCAGAGCGCCTGGGAGACTGCAAAACGGACCATCTGACAGCCTCGTTGTTCTCTGGTGTTCGAGAGGTCTGTGGTCATACTCATCTTTTTTCAGACACACTTCCCGTTTCCCTGAAGTTCTCAGCCCACAACAGAATGTATTTTCGGTCCAGTACTCGGTCCCGAGGGGGGATTTGGTAGCGAGTACGGAACGCACGCTGCACCGCTACGATAGATTGACTTTGCGAAAAGTAGGTTTCGACGACAAATGCGCGCTGCTCGTTGGACCACACCATCTTTACGACTGCGGAATGTTGTAACGGGAACTTCCCAACTACCTGCACCTTTCGAGCCCAACCCCACCCTTCTACGGCCTCCCCTCCCTTCACAATGCCCTACTGAAATTAGGGAAGATATTTTGCCCCACTCTATAGTTCATGGGTGGGGCTTTGTGGCCACTCATAGCAGATGATCATGCAAGAAATTATTTGGTAATGTGTATTGTACATACAAAGTAGATATGTCATACTGGCTCGTATTATTCATGTACACTGTGTACCTTTTTGTGGTGATGTATGAAAGGCAGTGAACCACATGAAATTAAGCGTGTATTTCTAACAGGGGAAACAAGCCAGTAAAAAATACTTTTTATTTTTGGACTAAATTAACACACTGTCAAAGGTTATAAAGTATCTAGTTTGATACTGTCCATCAGTTACTAATAGCACTGCAGTGATGAGATTAAAAAACAACAGAATACCAATCCAAACTTATTGTTATTACAAACTTGTTCACCGGAACAAACATTTATATATATATATACATACACACACACACACACACACACACACAAAACTGCTTTACATAGCTGCTAATTTGTGTGTTGTTACTTTGTGCTGTGCTGCATTCAGTTAATAAAGCGCAGAAGTTAATAACTTAATTACTAATTACAGTGACAGTGCGTAATTTTTATTTGTGTTCTGCTATGTGTGGAATTTTTGCACCTTCTTCCTTTAATGAAATTTTCAAGGTGAGTTCTTGAGGATATGCATAACTCAAAAGTTCCCAAAAGTAGTGTTTGTGTCATAGGTCACATGTGGATACCTAAGGACCTGCTAACAAATGGTTGCAGAAAATCGGGGAAGGGGAACTAGCGGGCATGCTGAAACTTGGCATTTTGAAGTATAATCTTTAAGGTGATTTGAAGGTTAGAGATAGTTAATGTATGTCACACAGTTGTTGTAGTAAACTTACTTTGAAGGTGGCACAAAAATTAGAATTTAATGCATGTATGTTATTAGGTCCAATTATTTCAGGAACCGGCACTCTGTAATTAAATTTTGAAAGCATAAAAAGAACATTACTTCCATAATAACAGAGTATTACCACAATAATCAAACCATTATTTTGTAAATTGGCATTTCACAGAACATGTGATGGAAAAGAAAAAAAAAAGAGAAAAATTTTGTTCATTCTTCACTGTGAATTATCCTCATTTTTTAAAGATGTGCCCACAACTATGACCTGCTTTGCACATATATTTTTAATAAGACAGCAAAGTTTCGAGTGTATCACAAATAGTTTGGAGTTAATGGCATTTCAAAAATGGAAAAGACCAAGTTTTAGAAAAATTACTTTAATTTCCAAATACATGCTGCCTACTAACTTGCACAATACTGAATACATTCTGGGTCCATATTCATCTAGACTGCGGAATTTCTGTCATATTCATCTTGACTGTGGAGTTTCTGTCTTCCTGCATTCTTCTGATGCTTCTGATCCTCCTCTTTGTCCTTCTTCCTCAGTGGTCTGTAGAATTGCCTCTTCAGTCACAGTAACTCAAAGTTGGTCAACAGTGTCAAGACTGGTTTTCTAAATTTTCACCTGGGGTCATGCCCAATAACTCTAACACTTGCACCTCTCTGCAGTACCTTCATTAAAACTGCTGCATCTAGGACACCAATTTTCATAATCAGCAATCCCATAAATACAGATAAATACAACATGTCAGTCGATAACACAGCACTTTATATATATATATATATATATAAATATATACTATATACTATTTTTGTATATAAATAAAGTGTTGTGTTATCGACTGACATGTTGTATTTATATGTTATAACACTTCGGGATGGAAAACATCAAATCCATAAATACAGATATGGACACACAATCCCAAATGTATTTAATATCACTTAAAATCTTTGTATATGCTGAATTGCCTCTGGTAAAGGCTGTGGCAGGGTGTGTTTATAATTGTAATTTTTTCTACTTGCCTTTGCTCTCTGGTATCCACACCATGAACCGTAACCTGTAGAGCACAGCTATTAACGTGGACTGCTGTCTACATATGCAATGAGCAAAAAGCCCATACAGCTTTTGTCATGTCCTTTATGTTCTTCTAATTCCTTCCTACAGCCACACCACAGTACTTTTGCAGTAGACCAACTGCAGCATTCATAGGTGGCCTCACCCAGTCATAGTTTTACCATCACACAGTTTCTTCACTGTTGCAGCACTAGTTGAGTGTCCAAACCTGTCTGTAACATGACATACGATTTCCAGCTTTTAAATGGCTGTACTGTCACCATATGGGATGGTTTCTATACCTTGAGGAAACCCTAAGTGTCTCTACTGCCAAGATACTTTGTGTGTCATACACCACAGTCTGTTACTGACCTGAAATATTTTCATTATTCCTGATGATTCAGTTCCTCCACTGAATCCTTCAGAACTTACAAGGCACTGCTGCTTTCCTGATGGGATTGAGAGCCTTGACAATGTTTGTCAGACACTCAACATAATTACTT
>Ga0123352_10017666_pt1 | contig 11362 bp, 7 predicted proteins | sample TergutLab28metaG_FD_89700 | JGI IMG/M metagenome (GOLD analysis project Ga0123352, IMG submission 89700) | Labiotermes labralis P1 segment gut microbial communities from Petit-Saut dam, French Guiana - Lab288 P1 | ecosystem: Host-associated > Arthropoda: Insects > Digestive system > Gut ... | reverse complement strand
GCTGACCACGTGACACCCCTCTATCCGCAAAAGTTGGCACTAACTTCGCCGACCGGCGGCAGCCGCTCTGTCGGTATAGTTCGCGTGCGGACTAAGGCCACGGAGTTTAGTTTAGTTTTAGGAAGGCATTTAGCTTCACAGTGTACTGGACGTGGTAGCAAGGAGAAACACACTTGTCCCTTCCAGGAAACAAAGCCACTGTTCTGGTGGCCGGTTACTCTGTACAACTGAACATGCTGCTTCACTTGCGTTCTAAGTGTGCTGCTCGTTCAGCCATTGCTGAAAGTGCTCGAAACGTAATTCTGAATCCCTTTTACACCTGAGACAGTTTCCGTTCCAGAATGACTGCAATCATTTAGTGGCAATTTTCAGCAGTCATGCATGAAAATGTCAGCGACACACCTCTGTTTACAAACCCAAATTGCTCTCAGCTTGTGTTTCATCTTACTTATTCAATAGTCGGTGTAATTAACTGTGCAACATGTCCACTTCCCCCTCAGTTTTCAATAACAAGCAGCGTACTCGGTTGGACTTCATAACAGAACAGACACAGGTAAACCGTTACAGAAAACAATCACGAAAAAATTGTGTTATTTAATTGAATGAAAATGTTGTACGCTGGTGTTTCAGTTTACCTTCCACGCCCAGCGACAAGATTATAACTGGACAGAATTCAATTACACTCATTTATAATTAAATTGCCACACGAGGCAAAAGTTGGAAAATCCTGTTCATTGAGCGTACGGAAAGCCTTCCTCCCAAATTTCTACTGTATTTACCAGGTGAATGGAAGAGTTTCTGTGGACGGTATGCACTGTATACTGCTAAAAATTTCCTACTTTATTATTAAATGTGACTGACAAAGTGTAAAATCGTGGTCTCAGTTTGAATTCCATGCTTATTCTCCCATTCTTTCCGACAATTAATGCGCATTTTATGACTGCTTCCATTCTTTCAGAGAATTGTACACTTGGTATTATATGAATTCTTGCAGTCCTTCAGAAAATCACCGTGCACTATAAGATTGTAAGTATCGTGAACTTCGAAACCATGTTCATACCTGCTACAGTCCACACAACTTCCTATTCAACTGGTTTTAAAAGAGTGTTTTGGCGGCGATTAAAGGAATTGGAAAGTGAAACCGACTTCTAATCCAAGAATTCGAGAAGCTTCACCTCCATATAATTTGTGTAGCCTCCATCAAAACAAATCAAGATAACTTACATGTTTCTTCTAACAAACGCATTCCACATACGCCTGCTATGGTTGAATCATGAATCTCGTCATGAACAGTAAAGGGATCCCCATGGCAACACCTGTAAAGGTTGGGGTTGCTAACATAGGCCTACCCTTACATCGATATAGGATCGTCCAGTTCCAGGTGAGAAGGTTGTATTTATGTGCATTTATTCCTTTTAGTTTTGCCGTTTGGCCCAAAATGTAGGCCCTTTTTAAAAGTAATTACCCGAACTGTAATTCAGGGTCCTAAATCCCATTCCCTAACACTGCTATTGATTCGGTTTCCTTATAACTTATTTACTTGGAGCAAGCTGTTTAATGAGTTCTGCGATTGCAATCAATAATTGGACAGAGCAGATCCACCTGCTTGACCTCTGAACCTGTTGTTGACGTCATCCTTGTTGGCAGTGCCTGATCTGAAGCTGTCGTTCTTATAGTTGCTGTACTGTTACTGCTTGCTCAACACCGTTGCTATTTGAACTATCGGCTATTGTTATTATGATTATGATGATTATTATTATTATTAGTAGTAGTAGTAGTAGTAGTAGTAGTAGTAGTAGTAGTAGTAGTAGTAACAGCAGTAGAAAAAGCAGAAATAGTCGAACACGATAATACTGCGCACCCCTACTCATAATCTCGGTCTTTCCCTTCTGTCTGCTCTCCATGTAAAGTTGTCTTTCTGCAATATGCCTTCGGTAGGGTACAAAGGCGGTCGCAATATATAGAGAACAAATTGTTACTCCGTATCACAGATTACATTAGTAGAGTGCTGCACATCTGTTTTCAAATGTCAAAATACGCGCCAGAAGGGTGACATGAAGCAGGACCCACAAACATTAGACGCCACCGCACAAAATTTAGTTGCCTCGGGCGACCTGCAGCCAACAGTATGTGTCCCGTTGCATTAGTGATTGTAGTTTTAATTCACTTATTAATTCCTTTATTCTATTTTAATAAATTGTATTCGTTACAATTATGTTCCATTTTTCCCATTTGACTCCTAAGTAAAAAGTGATCCCGTTATAGGCCTCGTGTGGCCCAGAGAGTGGGTAGAGGTATAGCTCTACTCTTCCATGACCGCGGTACTAGAAGGGGGTGAGTGGTCAGCAGCACGCCCTGGCCGCACTTTACCCCCGGGAAAAACCCGGTACCCATTTTACAGGAGGCTGGGTGGGCCCCAGGGCCGGTCTGGACGGGTGGAAAATCTCGTCACTACCGGGATTACTCCTAAGTATTATACTAAATAACGATCATGGTACACATCAGGTTATGGTGTCACTTGTCTTTTATGTCCCGACAGACCCAGTAAGCACAAAGATCATAATAAAAGCTGGCATAATGGTGGAAGTAAACGAATGTACTTATGTTGGGATTACTATAAATTCGGACGAGAACACTAAAAAAGTATCAAGTCGCTGAGTGTGTAATGAAGTCACACCGCACTTGATGGGGGTCAGTTCTGAGCTTGCAAACCATTGGATAGGAGCATGGATGCATCTTATCGCCGGCACTGACACAGAGAAGAGAAAAATATTTTAGCATTAGCAGGAATCGAGACACGTTTCCTCGGTCGTCCTTCTCGTTACGTAGTCATTGTACCAGCTACGCCAAAAAAAAATACGAAGGGAATATAAAGGACGAAAGACATAACGCACGGGTGCAAAAAATTAAACTGAAACTGATTGCAACAACGCTAAAAATGGGCCCTCGTAAAGAAAAATATAGACATAATTCATGAAATTGATGTCACATTTCACAGACATCTGAGGAACAAGTCAATAGGGATAAAAAAGTGACAATCTTAGAGAACTCCGAATTCGAATCTTGGTGAAATATTACCTAGAGAGAAACTGCAAAAATTTGGTCATGTATAAGAACGTAGAAAATATATTAAAACTACATTTACAAGGACACGGGCCGTTAGGATGACCCAAAACAAGATGATTCAGCCAGGAACAATGGCAGACTACGAAGAACAACACGACAAGAAATTTGACCCTGGAAAGGCTGTGGGGTCGCCAGTGACTCTGTATAGCGTAATTCGCATTGTGCGTATTCGCAGAATTGTTGGCATCTTCTCGGTCGGGGCATATTCAGTGCTCACGGTGCTGTTGTTGACACCACAGTAAGTCTCTTTTCAGTATCGGTTGTGTGTGTATTTCGCGTTCGGGTCGTATAAGATTCCACAGAGTGTTTTGTGTAACTTCTTTTCTCCAAAGTGGCTTGCTTCGTGGTGTCACAATTTTGCTGTACATATTATCAGCAAAAAATGTAAGCAGACAAATTATGACATCTGGACGTTACTATATACATATGTCCAGGGTAACGAAACACAAGTCGACTATTGGAGGACTTCAAACATGACACTAGAGTACTGTTCCTTTTGCATTACATTATCTCAGTGGTAAGCTAAAAACGACCCATCTATCCCTCGAGGTCATGTGATCTAAGGCTTTGGTCCTCCGCACCTCGGAGCATCAATGAGAAAAATCCGATTGGAAAGTTTATTGAAAGTTTTCAGGTTTGACGACAAAGAGTATAGAAATGAAAGTAAACGAAACAGTGTGACAAACACAGGCAATTCTTATTCAGAGAAAATACTTGTATTTACGACTTTCTTCTCAGTCAAAACAATAGTTAATTTTATCCAGTTTTATTCGTTTGAACAAGTAATACTGCGATTTGAGAATGCGAGGGTAGATTCCAATAATGTGATTAGAACGCGCAATTAATCAAGAGTAACTTTCATTATAACAATAATACGCATCAATACGTCTTAATGTTCTTGTATTAATATAATAACACTGGTTATGAAAATGTGCATTACTGACACAAATTCGTTATGTTGTTACAGTAAATATGAATATTAATTGACGTCACCCACGATCCTACAGTGTACTGTTTGTTAAGTTTAATTCACAGTCTCCTGCTAGGGTTGAAAGGAACGCTTGTGAAGGTATGAAAGAGGATGAACACGATTTGGCCACTGGCCTGTGTAAACAGAAACGATGTTACAAGAAGTTGTATTGTGTGCCGACATACGATATAAACCCTATTGCTGTCTCTCTCGATATTTCACCAGAATATCAAAATACATAACATTAATTTATCCACTAACTTCCACATCTGTGTAGCGTGCATTGAAACTAATGGGTTATGTGAGGATTTTGACAATTGAACAGCGGGGTCTGCGTGAGAAAATACTGCGTTTGGGAGACCGAGTCGTTCAGCGATTGCAAGCTGCCTGCAGCAGGTTGAGTTGCCTCCAGCACTTGGCAAGGTTCTTGGGAAGAAATACTACGTATATTCTGCATGTGTGCCTTAGTTGTTAAGAAAAAAAGTGTCGTTAAAATGTATGTAGTAAGGTGTGATAGCGACTGGATATGTAACAACATCCGAAGGTACTGCACATTTATAGCGCACATTTGGATGTGTTTATGTGTAGCGTCTTATGTGTAAGGAACATTTGTTACAACGACAAGAACTGGTATTCAAATGGGACAAATAAGGGGACGAACGTATTTTAAGATATATTGTAACAAAAATAAACGATTATGGTAATGAAAAAAAAAACACGTATTTAGAAAGGATATGACAAGGAAGACTATAAGCATAAAAATGGGTGCATTCTTTTATTAGTTTCAAAAACAAATGTTTGTTTTATAGAAATGACGTAACAGCATACAGTAGAGTACTGCCTGACGTAAAGTCGCGCGCGTGTGTGTGTGTATATAAACGTGGGTAGGTTAGTACGCATGTGCTTGTCTATGTATGTATATATTTATGTAATATATGTATGTTTTATGTATGTATGTAATGTAATGTATGGATTAATGGATGTATGTATGTATGTATGTATGCATGTATGCTAACTTGAATAACTATTTCTTCGCAGAACACTCCATCTCTAAAATCTGATGGTAGTTCAGGTAGTGAAAATGTTTCCCGACGTTCGTAGACTCCGTAAACTCATTCATAATAGCCCATTGCTGGGCCCAGCCCAGAGCCAGTTTAATTCGCTTCACAACCTTACACCATGTACGACAAAAATCCAATTTATTAGCCGGCGTCTCCTTTTAAGTTAGGGTCTCCCAAGTCGTTTCTGTCCTTCATATTCTCCGTTCAAAATTTCGTACGCAAATCTTAATGGAAAAAGCAGGTCTACATATTATTTAACTACACGTACGTATTTGCTGAATCTGTTCTCTGCTCTGAAAAAATATGTATTATAAAATTTGTAGTTAAGAGATAAATGACGCAGGTTGGACCTACCGGATCAGGGCTGACGAACCTATGACACGTGGCATTCACTGTTGTCCCAATTATTTTTTTTTACCCGATCAGTGTGTCTACATTGTGAAGAACGTGTGCTTGTATATAATTAGCTGACTGCGTGCAGATTGCGTATGAATTACCGTGATTACCAAATATTACTTCGAGTGAAACAGTTTTACACAAATCGGGAGCGGAGCGAAGTGTTGACTGGATGTTTATCACTGGTGACCTGACCTGGCGTTGACTGGACAAATACGTGACACTGGACAATATGTTTTAAAATCCTCTTTTCAAACAGAACGTAGCAGCAGCACCAATTACTCCCACATTTTCTTCCCTTCCGCATTACTCGAGGGGGCCTTTATTAGAAATATAATATAATTATACCATGCATTAATTATATTATACATTAATAATAATAATGCAAAATTAATAATAACTGTGGAAGGACCAACATTCTGATTGTGCTCTTAAAAATTACCATGGGCAGGCGAAAGAATTCTTCGAAATTAATAGAAAATTTGGGCACGAACCTCAAAAACGTTCGCCAGCCCTGCCCTAGAAGTCCACAACCTGCGGCTTGGACAATCGGTCTCCCCCCCCCCTCCCCCAATAATGATATTAGGGAAGTTATTTCCAAAGTTGGTAAAAAGGATCCTTAATACTGCATTCTGCCAGAAGAATGGGATCCAGTCCAAAGAACGCTAAAAAAATGTCAGTATTCTGTACGTTTCGGGGAATCTGCGCTGCGGGTTCTACTCCACTGTTCACAACATATATACCGAGTCTATAATACCGGTGGCGTAAGCGAAGTAGTTTATACCGATTACCAAAAAGGACACAGACATACGTAGCGATCAATGCTGCACTGCACACTCCTCATTCTACTACGCGCTGAAAGAACATTTAGCGGTCGCTGTCACTAACGACGAATAGCCTAATGACGGCTCTTCACAAGGGGACAGTGGAAGAGGCAGACACGGCAAATTCTACAGGTACACATCATATTTAAATACGTGTATAATGCAAACCATTGACTCTTCCAACACAGTCGTGGTATGATAAATCAACCACATTCACCATAGTCCTATATCAATGCTTACATCATGGTGTAACTTGTACTAACTAATACACAATTTGTTAAATATATCATTTATTGGTGATTTTAATAAATCATACAAAAACGCTGCATTAAAAGGTTCGATAAACCCCATATTAAAGTCCTCTAACTTCAGTCATTACTTAATTTTGCTTTTTCAAGCAGGAGAATGTTCAGGCCTGTTATGTTCGAAAACATTCACTGTTGGTACTTCCATATCCTGTGAGTTCGTAAACGGACTAACGGCGTTACATTTGTTTAAAATTATCTCTCAAACTCCCACGTGTGCAGAAATAATGTGTTGTATATGAAACGCGAGCTTTGTTTGCCTCTATAGCTTTTGTTCGGAAAAACTATGGCTCCTATACATATAAAGGAAGGTACGCTCGCGATGCGCGCAGAAGCGTGTAAAGATTGTCAAGTGTGTAAAGTGTCTCTCACTTCTTGTCTAAAGTGAACCGAAATTGAATTGTCCCGAGTGTTTCGTAAACTTCTTCAACATTTTTTTGTCTCAGTATTTAACCAACTTGATGCACAAAATTTGTTTCACAATAAGTTTTATTTTATGCCTCTACATGTCTCGAGCACCTGTGCTCATCATCAGGAGGTCAAAATTGCATTACAAAGCCTCTGATATTATTAAACCTATAGGTGTGATGATACCAGAGGCTGTGTAATGCAATTTTGACCTCCTGATGATGAGCACATGTGTTCGAGACATGTAGAGGCATAAAATAAAACTTATTGTGAAACAAATTTTGTGCCTCAAGTTGGTTAAATACTGAGATAAATATGCTGAGATGCACGGTCAGCAAAACGTCAATATTTCTTCAACATTATATTTAATTGTAATTCGTTCAGCGGTTTTCCAGCCGCTACACGAGTACAGACGGACTAAAAACAATTTTCGTTTACGTACTTATGTCGCTGCAGCAGAAACCTGTTCGCTTCCTAACCATTACAGTAAGTTTGATCACGTAGCAGTTGTGGTTACTTGTATTTTGGACGTGCCCGGTTCGCGAAAATCGGCCGGCATACCGAGCCTTCTGCCATGGGTTTCGTATTTTCCCCTCAACTGTTCCAGAAGAATACAAAAACTGGTTACTCGGACCAGGTCACAACGGTTTCTTTGCCAATACCTCACTCACTACTAAACCTACAACTCGACATAATATAACACGAATTACAGAAAGCGTCGTTAAACAAATCACAAATAAACAAACAAAAACAGAATTTGAACTATAGTCACCTGTCCTTTGACATGAAGTAGATGAGTACGGTGCAAGATATTTACAGATCTGGTAATTCCAGGTGTCTGACAGCATGCATCCCTTCAAACCTGACCCCAGTCGGGTCACGCTAGGAGTCAAAGTCGTGATCAGGCTTACTGGGTCAAGCACCGCATGAATGAAATCTATTGTACCCTCAACTTTTCCTTCTACGGAAGAGTTGCATGCGCCCCAGTCGATGACCTTTTCGTACGTACAGGCATCAAATAATTCTACAAATATAGCTACAAACATTTTTCATTTCTGCAATGAGCCATCTTACTTAAATTTCATTTTTACTCTAGTACAAACAAAAAAAAAATCTTGTACAGTTAAGTCGGGAAGACAATACCCGGTATTTTTATTTCGATTTTATAACCATCCAATTTGGACAGAAACAAACTTGGACCCATATATAATAGTTCCTTTCTACTTCAAACAGGTAATTCATTCTCTGTCTGAATAACTGGGCGTCCTAAAGTAGTCTTGGAATGGAGCACAATCATAACATGAAATACCAAAAAACTTTGACACTAATGTCATCACAGTTACTTTGTTACACTGGTTTTACGTTGAACATGTCCACTGTCTGAGGTACGTCTGATACTACAGTTTTTCAGGAAGGGGATCTACAACCGTCCTCAAGTGACTGTTTAACAACGCAATAAGCTTACTCGATGAGGTTTTCTAAAAGCAGTTTACTCTTACTATAACAAGAATTCGGTACAAACCCAATGCTCTCATTCTACGTCATTTTATTGAAGTAACAAATCTGTTCTTATATTTCTCTGATATATTAAGTTTCATACCGGTTTATTTACTCCTGATCTGAAATCAGAATCTAAATCATGGATCTCAGACACAGAGAGATTGTTCTTTTTCAACGCTGACATAAAGATAAGATCTTGAACAAAAATGCATTACGCTAGATTTGATGTTCTGAAAGCTGCACTGCAAATTCAAGACTTCTTCGACGTCACTATGTGCAAACTGGTATAAATAGTTACAGAAGTTTCGAAGCATCGTAGTGCTTCCATCTTCAAAGCTAACTAGTTCGGCCCTAGTCGACACAGCGTAATGTCCCAGAAGTTGAAATGCGTTATGAACTTTGTACTTTGTACTTGGAGTGCCGTGTGGCAGATCATCACTTGGATAAATTCGGCTTACTTGAAAAAGCTGAATAAGGTAAGTCTGTTGCATGACGTAACATAGGCAAAGGATATGGTCGTGTTTTTCATTTTCCGGATAAACTCACAGCAGAGGTAACCGCACCGCTGCGCACAATTACGATTAGCGTATGCAAGGGATCCGAAGGTAGACAATTTTTCCCACCGTTGTGTACGTGTAAGCCAACCCCTTCCATTTTGTTTTCATGCACAGGCTGATAATGGCTGATGTGACGCTCTGTGAATGGGAAAAATCAAGATGGCGTGACGGTCGTGGGAGCGCGCGCCAGTCGGCCGTCTCCACGCGCAGTCGCAACAGGCTTGTCACGTGACTAGAGCAAAGACGACCCCACAAAATAAATCAAGAAGCTGAAACAATAGTTTTAGGCCGATAACCTCTCATGGCTATTTCGTCACTGTTCATTCAACAAAGGGACAGTTCAAAATGCCATGAAAACTTAGGATTAAATCATATATCTTATTATTTAATAAAAATGAATAGATTACTCCATGTATACGCAGCTATTTATTGCATAAATGTTTGTTACTGTTAACTGCATCTACTTATGGAATTCTCAGTCCGGTACGTTTTGAAATTTATCACGTCATTTCATTATCCATGAAAACTGCACCAAGAATAATGATATTAACCCTTTGAAGAATAAAACTAATCTACAATACAAGAAAATCTTAGCAAGACTAAAAAATGAATACAGCGGTTTGGTGGAAACATCCGAAGAAAATAGACTTCTTGGAAGACCCAGAGGTAAATGTAAGAATTATATTACGATCGGTTTTAAAGAAATAGAGAACGAAGGCTTGAAATGCATTGATCCGGTTCAGGACAGGAAAAATGGTGGGCAGTCGAGAAAACAGTAATAAACCTTCGGTTTCCATAAAATGCAGAGAATGTCTTAAACAGCTGAAGAACTATTAGCTTCTCAAGAAAGACTGCTCCATGGAGTAAGTTATACAGTTACAGTTTGTGTCGGCACACAGATCAATGCGTTTCCGCTGCAAAAAAAAAAAGCCAGTTAATATGGTATAGGAAAATAATAACTATTTTACTAAGAATTAAACGGAAGACACAAGTATACTGTAGAGGCAAAAGGCAGAGTTATTGTATTACACCTAACAATACATACAGTAGTAACTTATAGGTTTTAAATGTTTAATTACTATATGAAGCTTCCCAGTAAACAATTCCTTCCACATTGCCACTATTCCCTAGCATCTGCAGGTATTCAGTTGCATTCTCTCTTACATTCCGTAGCCTAGACATCAAATTCCTGGTAATGTCGCAATTTTCAACATAAAGAGAGCAACAGTGGTATAAACAAGGGCTTCACATTGATCTGCAGACCGTAAGGCATTATGACACACTTCCATCGGCACCTTCACGTTAAGCTCTTTGCTGAAGAGTCTATGGCGAAAAAGGAGAATCTTTACACATGGTTTTGAGGAAATTTCATCTCAAACAATGAGGTTAACTTAATGCAGCTCTTCAATAAATAGTTGTATTAATACACAAAGTGCGTAGGACTAGAGGTTAGCACACCGATCGCTATAACGAATAGCGTCTGAGGGATGTAACGCCGTATAGTCTGGTAAAAAGTTAACAACGTTCCACCTTCATGACAGAAGTGTGGAGGCTACTGCCTCCATCTTCAGGACAGAAGAGTAGAACTTGTTGCCTACATCTTCTACCCCGAAGATTTAAGCAGTACATTCCTCCGAAACGTTGGTAGAGCTTTACAAGAAGACAGTATGCTTTAGTGTACCATCAGTTGTACTACGATGGTGAACTCTGCATTTAAAACAGTGCCTTTATTGCGGTTTTCGTATGAAGCTCAGAACAAGCAGCAGTTATTTGCCATACAACATCAAAGAGACGGTTTTTGTAACAGAGAAGCAATGTGCTTTCTGACAGACTGGGACTGAATTTTTATGTATCATTTACGTAACCATCGTGCTTTAAGCATGGTCAAGTTTCGGTTGCGTTTGTACTCTCTTCACTGTTTGAATTTAAAAACTTCATGTGACTTTTAACTAATAAAGTCTATCTATTTTGGGCGTTAATGACCGCCTCTGTGGTCTAGTGGTCAGAGTTTCTGGCTACAGATACTGAGGTCCCGGGTTCGATCCCCGGCGCTACCAGATTTTCTGAGTAGTAGTGGGTCTGGAACGGGGTTCACTCAGCCTCGTGAGGTCAACTGAGGAGCTACTTGAATGAAAAAAGTAGCGGCTCCAGGTCTAGAAAACAGAGATTAACGGCTGTGGGGACCCGTTGCGCTGACCACGTGACACCCCTCTAT
>Ga0123352_10017663_pt1 | contig 11362 bp, 6 predicted proteins | sample TergutLab28metaG_FD_89700 | JGI IMG/M metagenome (GOLD analysis project Ga0123352, IMG submission 89700) | Labiotermes labralis P1 segment gut microbial communities from Petit-Saut dam, French Guiana - Lab288 P1 | ecosystem: Host-associated > Arthropoda: Insects > Digestive system > Gut ... | reverse complement strand
CCCCTCACCACCTTTCACTTACGCCGTCAAATCTCCCCCTCACCACCTTCCACTTACGCCGTCAACTCTCCTCCTCACCACCTTCCACTTACGCCGTCAACTCTCCTCCTCACCACCTTCCACTTACGCCGTCAACTCTCCTCCTCAACCACCTTCCACTTACGCCGTCAACTCTCCTCCTCACCACCTTCCACTTACGCCGTCAACTCTCCTCCATACAGGTACGGTAAAACTACATTAAATTTTCGTCTATATTTGATCTGCTTAGTGTTGTGTTTATCTTTTTTGTGATACATTTAATGGTTTCCATTGATTTTGTGTTTAAGAACTTGTGCACAAAGTACTGTTGTAAAAGTTTAAATAAGCATTCATCTGGGGTCCAGGAACGGATTAATCCATTTTACATTAATTCCTATGGGGAATATAGTTTCGGTTTACGAACAGTTCGGTTTACGAACGACTATCAAGAACGAATTTATATCGTGGACCGAGGTTTAACTGCCATAAAATTGGTACCAGCTTCATATCTTACCCACCCACCCCCCCCCCCCATTCCCCCAACCTTATGCTACTCCCTTTCACCACTTCCTCACCGCGCAAGTTTCAGTTTACTAGAACGTTCTTCAATCTACTCTCTTAGCTCTAAGGGCTAAAAAAGTTGAAGTGAACCCGTTACCTGCCCGGTGTGGCCCAGAGGTTGGGTAGAGGTATAGCTCTACTCTTCCATGACCGCGGGTGAGTGGTCAGCAGCACGCCCAGGCCGCACTTTACCCCCGTGAAAGACCCGGTACCCATTGTACAGGGGGTTGGGTGGACCTCAGCGCCGGTCTGGACGCGCGGAAAATTTCGTACCCATCGGGAATCGATCCCAGACCGTCCAGCATGTAGTCAGTCACTATACCAACTGAGCTACTCGACCCACACCTCTAAAGGGTACGGAATGTCAAATACGTGAGTAGTACTATAAACAGTTCTGAACTTAAAATGGCTAATAAATATAAATGGAACCGCAACAGGAAAAAAGAAAAGGAGTATTACATTCTACATCCTTACAGAGTTTATTGGGCGCCTTCACAGAAAAGAAGAAATGGGACTATTAGCTTCTCCATGCTCGTCTGTGCGTCCGTCCGCAGGTAACGTTACCGCTCCCACTTGACAGAGTTTCGTTAAATTCTATATTGAAGAACTCTTAACGAAATTCTGTCGAGAAACTCCAAATATTTGTTTCAAAACGGACTAAAATATCAGACAATCTAATTTTATTTTCTGGACAGCAGAACTGATTTTAATTTTCTACCAATAGAACAGTGCAAATTGAACCCAGCCTTGCATTTCCATAGCGAAACTCAAAGGTTTTATATTGTTGACAGATATATTTAAATCGACAACAATAGAAAGAAAAAGCATTGTTGAAATTCTATGGCAACAATGGTTACGCGAACGCGTCGTATTATTACTTAAACGTACGTTGCCTACATCATTTTTCATGACAAATACATGTAAGTCAGTAACAATACAAAGGAAACGCATTGTTGAAATTCCATGGCAACAATGGTTACGCGAACGCGCCTTATTATTACTTATACCTACAATGCTTACATCATTTTTTTCATGCTTTAGAAGCCTGATGTCATTGTCAGGTGTTTCACTGCGAAGTGAGTGGAACGACGTACTGCACAGACCACGTCCGTCTCTCTGTGACATACTATCATAGACAATTCGTCAAATTTTCGTGAAATTCGGTATTTAAAATTAACGAGGAAGCTTGTTTTATTTAATTTTTTTTTGTTAAAAATCGACAAATTGGGAGTCATTCTTCATTTAAGGACCTAAATTTCTGTACATATATTATAAACTGTTTTCTCATTTAAATAAATTTTGGTAAAAAAGTGGCCCATAAATTTTTTTTGAATATTTATATAATTTTCATAAGCCCAGAGTATCCTAGTACCAAGCACGGTCGATTTAAAAATGGCGGCCACTTCTCCGCATATTTTTAAAATAAAAAATCTAATTTAATTTAATTTACAAATACATAAACATAGAAACTTTAATCAACTCATTGGCCAATCTCTTTTCATTTTGACGTTTCTATACGCATACGTATTTTGTTGATACAAGAATATGCGGTTTTGGGTTTTTATACACGATTCTCTTTGTCATTACTGGAAACTCCTTGATTCTAAAGTGGTCGAAACATGTAGCAGACAATTTACAAACGACAAGGAATTTCTCCCCTGTATAAAGTAGCTATAATTGAACTGTATTTGGTTCAAATCTCTGGATTGTGGGTACACTTTGACACTATTAGACACAACACTTCTCTTCCAGCTACATCGGCGCTCACTGCTGACTTGAAGTTATTTTGCTTGCGACTCATAATAGAATCGATGATAATCCACAATCCGGCCCGGAGGACCAATGTATAGAGTTTGCTATAATGAACTGTATTTGGTTCAAATCTCTGGATTGTGGGTACAAATGGGCACTATTAAACACTACACGTTTCTTCCAGGTACATCGGCGCTCACTGTTGAACTGATACATCAAGCATCTACAGTTACATTCAACAACGCACACATTGCTCGAGCAATAAACAGTAGGTGCCGACTAATGAAAACAAAAAGAAAGAAAAGAAAAATGCCTTCCTCTGCCCAGTCTGCTTATATGGCGAAATGAAAGCTTAAACATCCCCCAAAATTTATTTGTTGTTTAATTTCCGCAAATTAAGACAGAAATGTGAGGTAACAAAGAATTTATTAAAGGATTAGGAGTTTCGTGAAATTCGGCAATCGGAAGGATTTTCGTGAAATTTGATAATGGATTATTTTTCCAAAAACAATCGGAAAAAAATTCAATTTTCACCAAAATGTGACAATAAAACGGATATTTTTTACGTTCAGTGGTCCGTGCATCGCGTAATATGTGTCAAGAATTGTCCAACAAGATGCAACAATATACAATTTATTTATATCTGTAAACTGCTCTACTTTTTTCGGGTGGTATCTCCACCCATCGTCAGGAGATCATATCACTGTATCTACAGTATGTGACATTAATGAGACCGTTACTGCCAGACACTATAGATACAGTGATATGAACTCCTGATGATGGGTGGAGATACCACCCGAAACATGTAGAGCAGTTTACAGGTATAAATAAACTGTATATTATTGCATTTTATTGGACAATTATTGACGAAAAGAATTGATACTTTGTAAGAAGATCTATTATAAATCTCGCTGAATTCGTCTTGTGGTGAGATACTTGTCAGGGCAAAATGTGCAGAAAAATTCAAACACACGCAATTTAATATCAATAACTTTCTTCCCCTAAAATTGTGCCGTTTATGAAATACTGTAGAAAAATATCGTATATTCGGACAGGCCACAGATGACAAAATGGCCCTTTCGCAATACATGCTGGATAACTACAGGGGTGCTGATAAGTACTCAGCCCGACCAGGAAGGAAACAAGCTACATACCCCACATTTTATGGAACATGGAGGTTCATTACCACAATCACAAGATACCACCACCTGTCCCTAACCTAGATAAATCAATCCGTTTCTCTGTCCATCACACTTTTGACAGGTGCAGTTTGTTTCCTTCCTGGTCGGGCTAAGGAATTATCAGCACCCCGGTAAGGCTATAGACACACACTCAGGATTCGTAATACCTATTGCTTTTCGACAACAACAATCGTTACGCGAACGCGCATCCTTGTTACGTCATACGTACATTGTCTCTCCAGGTATATTCTATTTCCCTTAATTTTGCTATCTGAACACGTCAATACACTTGTGAAGTGTTTGTGTGGAGTTTTGCCCCCATCACCAGTTATACGGAAAGACATGTTTCATAAATGTCGTCAGGTTCACTACATAAATTTCGGAATGTTATCTCGATTTATGTTCTGCCGCTTCCTTCCCAGTGACTTGCAATGTTCCACTCACCATCGATCTTAGCATTCGACGGTACAGTATGCTTTAGTGGCTCTGGTAAAATGGGCTACAACGATTTGCTCCAGCCTTATGCAGCTTCCTTAATACCTACAGATAGTGCCCTGATAAGAAATACATAAATATATTAATGACTGTAAGGCACTGCAATTCCAAAGTTTGCCTAACCATCCTGTTAACATAAGCGGATATAGAAATATTCGGTCTTAGAGTTCACATTAAAGCATCCGCTTCAAAACAAAACTTCATCATTCAAACAAGCCACTTTCATACACATGATGTTTCCTTCATCACACTTTCAATGTTTCAGGGAAATGTTTTAGATAGCAGCAATTTTCAAAACGCCACCAGCAACGCTGTGAAAGGGGTTTCTCTAAAAGTATTCTTATTCGCCCACTGGTCTCACACACCATAAATTACCAAAAATGATACGATATGATATATGATAAGATATATGATATGACATGATATGACGTGCGACGTGCGACGTGATGTGATGTAATGTGATGTGATGTGATGTATGTGATGTGATGTGATATGATATGATATGATATGATATGATATATGATACGATACGATATGAAACGACACGATACGATACGATAAGATACATACCATATGATATGATATATATGATATGATATATGATATGAATTATTTTATATATGATATGATATGATATTATATTATATATTTGTTAACTGCAATTGGGTTGACACCAGGTGGCAGTAGTACAGTACACATTTACACAAAAACAATATATAGAACAACACAATTAACAACAAGAACAACACAATTTACAACAAGAACAACACAATTTACAAGAACAACACAATTAACGAACGTATTGGGAAGAGTGCGGGCCGTGCCCCTTCTTTGCAAGTTATTCTCTGGCATTTGCCTTACACCTAAGGAGAAAGTCCGGAACAGCTTCAGTCAGGGTATCCGAAGATTGCCAGTTGGCACATGAAAACAGAATATACAGTAAACAGATAAATTGCAAATAAATAAATAATTTACAAATAAATAAAATTTTCTGTAAATATAAGATCAAAACCTTTGATAAGTATGGTAACATTTTACACCATTACAAATCACGAAAAGAATGTCACAGCGTTCAGCGTCTCCGAGGGCCTTATAACGCCACTGGAAACCGCTTTGACTGCGCACCTTCACAACCCGATGCCACAGTTTAGCACTCAGGAACACACAAAATTTTACTGTCAATTTTAACTTCGAGGGAGGATTCTTTAAATCTCCGGAATCGTATTTGGCTTAATTCGGGCAGATGATGGAAAAACACTGCTTTTGGATAGATGTTAGTGGCTTGGTTTGTTATGCAGGTGCAAAAATAGGGGATGGACACAAATGTAAACAGAGAGTATGTGGTTAAGTAAATGTGTAAATTAAACTTGATAATCTGGACACAGTTTTAGGTTTCAGTTGACAAGTTCAGGTGGTTTTGCTCTCCTGTTTGTGTACTTCAGCACATAAAATGTACGTTTATAGCCAACATCACAACACAGTCCTATCCAAGACAAACAAGCAATTGTTTTTCAACACATAGCATACTGTAAACAGTAGAATGTTAATTAACTTCTCTGATAATCATGGGATCATAGCAGCAACTTAACCACTTTATGTTAAACAATGGATACGCACAATCCTTGAATGACCTTTTAACCTTCATGGGATAATCTGTAGTTGAATCAAATTTATTGTTTCACTGCGTACTGCGCAGTAAACACATCCAGTCTAGGTTTTAAAAACCAATCAATTTAAGCTGTACAGGGAATAATTGCTATTTGGTTTGGGATTTAAAAAACACAAATACGTTTACTGTATGGGTAGGATACAGAATGATTTTTCAGTTAACCCTGGTGGCCAACAAAGCAACCTTTAGGCTTTAAATATTTAATTTCTAAAATTCATTCACGTTACCGAGAAATGGACAGTAGCTATTTGAATTTCAAATGAAATATTATGAACATAGACACAGCCACGATAATATGAATCCACTCTCATAATATGAAAGGTCACATAAAATATATTTTCACGTTTTCAATGCGAGTCTCCCTGGGCACACTGATGATGTCCAAACTGAGGTCCAGTTAGCAGCAGCTCATCTCTGCCCACCTTGTTTACTGCCTCTGTGATTTCCTGATTAATGTTTATGAAGCATCATTCAACCATCTTCCTGTCACTTTTCTACCACTGGCACAGAAACTCCCTGCGAGACAATTCGGTTCGGAATGTGCTCGAATATTTCGTTAATAATAATTGAACACAGCGTTTCATTAAAGTGGATCATAAAGATCATAAAGATAAAGATTGTGGAGCCACTGCGCTACAAAGCGGAAACTCTTGTGTTCGATTCCCGATGAGGTCATTGATTTCATCCTTCCGGCCGCAATATGACCCTGGGGGTCGACTCAGCCTCAAGGAGAAATGAGTACCAAGGGTAACTCCTAAGGGGTAAATGCGGCCGGTGCGTAAGACTGGCAAATCTACCTCGTTCATATGCCGATAGTATGTAAATCCTTGAAGCTTGAACCTCCTGGACACCTAAGTGCCTTGCCAGGTGTGTACATATATTGCTTTACCTTTACCTTTACATTAAGTAGTAGGTTATCTGCGGCTGTATGAAATCTGGTAAGTTATTGGTGTGGTAATTTACCAGATTTTATGTATATTTTATTAATGTAAATTCATTGGGATCCCAATGTGCACACAACACCAATGACTTAGTCTGCTATGTAGGCCTGAAAATGACAGACTGATGGGTCGAAACATGTAGTCTTATGTGTAAATAAAGAAAGGTAATGCTGACGTATATAATTAATTTTATTGTATATTATTCTCGAGCTGGACGGTACGGGATCGAATCCCGGTGGGGACGAGATTTTCCGCCCGTACAGACCGGCCCTAGGGCCCATCCATCCTACTGTAAAATGGGTACCGGGTGTTTCCCGGGGGTAAAGTGCGGCCGGGGCGTGATGCTGATCACTCACCCCTTCTAGTGTCGCGGTCATGTAAGGGTAGACCTATACCTCTACTCACCCTCTGGGCTACACCGGGCCTGTAACGGGATAAATTTACCTTTTGTATACAAGGTGATTCAAAAAGATGGACTCAATTGAAAAAGTAAACGGCGCCTCAACACACGCCAGACAGTTGGTTGCGGTATTCAAAGTTCTCTGCTCGCTCTACGGGTTGACTTGAGTGGGATACGTTCAAAACTCTCTTGAATTCATCTCACTTTCTCCTCTGATACACGCAAAATTCTTGTGCTGCATAATAGCCATTTTGCTTTCAACTGACGCTGCTGAACAGCTGTGCGTTAGGCGAGCGGTCTAGCACTCTTGGCGTTGGTATTTGAAAAATTAGGCCCTTCTCTTTCAAGTCTTATGCAGATCATTCACATACCACGTACAGTTCAGGAAATACAGACCAACGAAATTAAGTTTACCTTTTTGAATCACCCTGTATATTATTCTAGCACTTCGTGACGCCTTCCTTCAAATACTAGCAGTCGTTCTTCTCTACTGCTTGTATTTATAGCTCATCCGGTAATCAGAACACGAAATACAACGCCATCTCAGGTTCGTGAGGCATAACTAACAAACTGGGTGTAAATATCATCACCATCCGCACTGAGATTTGTTGACAGTTTGCTTACGTGAGCACAGGAAAGGCAGAGGATTTCCGAGAAGACGGCGAGGTTAAGGGAGTAGGAATGTAAATAAATGAAATGGATAAAAGAAAAATTTCTTGATGAGGGGCTTCGTGATGTTTATTAATTTTTCGTATATTACTGCCTTAAGCTTGAATGTCTGTTTGTCATTTCTTCACGAACGTTCCGTTATATTGTGTGAAATTCATAGGCAAACTGAACACATTACAAGCAAGAACAGGTCATTTATTTAAACCAAATTAACTTACTTACTTACTTACTTACTTACTTACTTACTTACTTACTTACTCCATGTTGCAGAGTCATTCTTGAGAAGCTAATTGGTTTGCAGCTAGTCAAGAAATTCCCCGCATTTCACGGAACCCGAAGGTTCATTACCGCAACTCACAAAATTAAAATATTTCATAATAACTGTCCAAAAACGATACGACTCTATTCAGTTTTATGCATGTCTGCAGGCGTGTCTACACGTTTCGGACGTAGACAAACATCATCAGTAGCACGTACAACTGTAATTACAGCTTCTGACACTGATCAACCAGATCTACTACCATCCCTTCTCATTATAATTCAGTAAGGATATCACAGTCATACGAGGAACTAAATGATCTGTACTCCTCACCCAATATTGTGCGGGTGATAAAATCGGGAAGAATGAGATAGGTTGGGCATGTGGCGCGTATGGATGAGGAGAGGGGGGTGTATAGGGTCTTGCTGGTGAAATCGGAGGGAAGGAGACCACTGGGGAGACCTAGTTCTAGATGGGTGGATAATATTAGGATGGATCTCCAGGAGGTGGGACGTGGGTATATGGATTGGATTGAGCTGGCCCAGGATAGGGACAGGTGGCGGAGGACGCTTGTGAGTGCGATAATGAACCTTCGGGTTCCGTGAAATGTGGGGAATTTCTTGAGTAGCTGCAAACCAGTTGGCTTCTCAAGAAGGACTCTGCACCATGGAGTAAGTAAGTAAGTAAGTAAGTAAGTATAGCAGTCATAACAGAACTATATTATCAAGTGTATATAGCTTGTCAACATCAGCTACATGTTTCGGTCATACTGCTGTGGCCAACATCAGGTTGGATACAATTTATCAGAGAAGCTATATAGATATGATATAACACAGCTGCCTACAGAAATGTAATAAACTGAATACAGTCGCATCTTGTTAGACAATTATTAAATCTGATTCACGATGCGCGGACCCGTGTATATAACAAAATTAACACACCTAAATTACGATATAAATATCTAACTAACTAATTAACACTACGTAGCGGAGTCTTATCTCAGGTTTTCAAAATGCAATTTTATGGGACCCGAATGTTCGTTACAGTTTGAACAACAGTTCGCAATATATCCCCGTGTTAAACGAGAACAATTCGTTTCACACCGTAACATATTAAGATATCGCTCATTTGTGACAAAAGTGTCACAACTCAAAATTTGGTACTTTTGAGTTACTGTTATAGAAAGAAACGTTTTCAGACGCACTTTTAACAGGTTTATTGTCATAACGCAGTTTGCAAAACTAGCCGCTGGAGAGCAGTTGTGTCGTCGTTCACTCATGGAAAATTATAGTACTTCTCTTCTTCTTCTTCAGGCGCAGAAACTATTTTAATTGGAGGTTATGGCCTTCTCAACAACATCCTTCCACTTTGCTCTATCCTGAACACAGGTTAACCAATTTTTGATCTTCATTTAGCCAAGGTCCTGTATGATGTTGTCCTCCCCTCTATATTTGGGTCTTCCTCTTGGTCTCGTGGTTAAGGGATTCCATTTAAATATCTTCTTAATTGCCCTGGCTTCAGGCATTCTTTGTATATGGCCGAACCAGCTTAGTCTCTGAGCCTTAATGTAGTTGACTGCATTTTCGTGCTTTATCAGTTTGTCCAATTCTTCATTGTTCTTAATCCTCTATGTTCGATTTCCTTTCTTAGGCCTAAATATTCGTCTTAAGATTTTCCTCCCAAAGACTAGCAGTTTCTGAATTACATTTTCTTTCAGCTCCCATGTCTCTGATGCATAGGTCACTATTGGTCTCATTACTGTTCTATATAATTTCAATTTCGAAACTTTAGTGACTAATCTGCTTTTAAACAACTTCAGATTTGCTTAGTATGTCTTTTTTTAAATTTTTTTATTATGGCACTTCAAAAACTTTAAAAGTCTCTTTCCTGAAAAAAAATTACACACTTTGAGTTGTGACACTACTATCTCAAATGAGAGATTTTTTAAATATTATCCTTCAATCCATGCTTAAGATCTCTTTCCCTCTCGTTCTTTCCTTCCTTTCACCAACTCCCTACGTCACTGTCCTTGATTTACTTATCCCAGTAATATTTGGAGACCCTGGGACTGGTTTTGCCCCGAGCACTGGCGTATTCCACTGTCAGTATCATTCCTCCTTAGCTCTGTTCTCATTAATTAATCTGCAACCGACGTTATATAATCTTAGAACCTGACAACGTCGTTAAACAAGGCCCTTACAATATGCCTGGAGAGGAGTACAAACCGTATAGCTTCTCGTTATGTAATATCCTCCTACCTCCTGCTAGTGCACCACTATACATTCCAAACACACGCATTATCCTCCTCTAACAACCGCAATAACGACAAATGTCATTTCAGGAACATGACTGCTAGCGATTTGTCAGGCACTGTGACACCTGAACAATAACACTTTGCTAGTGCGAAGGTCATACATAGAAAGTAAGGATCAATTATCATCACTGAAGCAGAGGTTGTGCTCAATGAGGCTTGATACAGCTTGTGAAGCATATGCTAATGCTGGCACAGATCACGGCGTTTGGCTTGGCCCAAGCAGAAAAGTTCCGCACTTCATAAACGGAAAAGATTCTATGAAGTCCGTGGAACAGTTTCTCCCGCTGCAGGGTATAGACGCAACTCTGCCAAGCAATTCGGGCATGTCCCAAAGAAATAAGAGAATTATAAACGTATATAGGCCTATATATGTATATGTATATATAAAGGTAAAGTGATCCCGTTACAGGCCCGGTGTGGCCCAGAGGGTGGGTAGAGGTATAGTTCTACTCTTCCATGACCGCGGCACTAGAAGGGGGTGAGTGGTCAGCAGCACGCCCCGGCCGTACTTTACCTAAGGAAAAGACCCGGTACCCATTTTACAGGAGGCTATATATATGTATACATGTATATAAAGATAATATTAAAATACATCTAAATATAATATGACGGTGAGGACCGAATTGTTCTCGTTTAACGTAGGGTCAGATGGAGAGCTGTTGTTAAATCGGTAACGAACTTTCAGTAACCATAAATCGTATTTTGATTACCTGAGGTAAGAATTCTGCTACGTAGTGTTAGTTAGTTAGATATTTATTTCGTAATTTAGATGTGTTAATTTTATATAAATGACTTTTTCTTGTTCATGATGTGTTCATTTTTCCCAAGGATTTCACATATAGAATGCAGTTAAGTATATATATATATATATATATACAGGGTTATTCGAAATGATTGTCGGGGTTTTAACAACTTGCCACCTCGTTCCCCAGATGCAACCCCGTGTGATTTCTTTCTGTAGGGTTACGTCAAGGATCAGTTTTATGTTCCTCCTCTTCCCGCAAGTATCCCGGAACTGAAGGTACGAATCAGAACCGCCATTGAAACCATCACCGCTGACATGCTACAAACAGTTTGGAACGAACTCGATTATCGTGTTGATG
>Ga0123352_10017662_pt1 | contig 11363 bp, 4 predicted proteins | sample TergutLab28metaG_FD_89700 | JGI IMG/M metagenome (GOLD analysis project Ga0123352, IMG submission 89700) | Labiotermes labralis P1 segment gut microbial communities from Petit-Saut dam, French Guiana - Lab288 P1 | ecosystem: Host-associated > Arthropoda: Insects > Digestive system > Gut ... | reverse complement strand
GTGGACCCCGTTCCAGACCCACTACTACTCAGAAAATCTGGTAGCGCCGGGGATCGAACCCGGGACCTCTGTATCTGTAGCCAGAAACTCTGACCACTAGACCACAGAGGCGGTCATAAAATTAATAAATACATGCATAAAAGACGCGATGTACAGACCGAATATATTTCACTCACTCTATGTTAAATAGGCGTTTGGGATTTCATTGGAAATTTTCATATCTCCAGCTTGTTTGAGGAATTCTACTGTCGTCGGAGCACAAAGTCATCTCGGGGTGTATTAAGTGAATTGCCTTTGACCTAACTGAGCACTGCATTTTTTACTTGGAAATTGTGCAATACCGCGATACACAATGACCACAATTTGAGCCGGGGTGAGGGTGCGGGTGGGGGGGTGGATAGAATGTAACACGAAACTCTTCTGTTTCCCGATTAACTGTTGTGATCAGGTGGCCCCAGTAAATTCAATTTGTTATACTTTTTACTTCTTCCAACACACACTCTCAACACAAAACTAACTTAAGGTTTATGGTGATAGAGTTTCGTCTGGTCAATAATTCTTCACATGTCATGGAATCCAAAGTTTCATCGCAGCGTTCGAGACAATTAATTGCAGGCTATGCACAATAATCCTGTGCCCTTAAGATGGACTTATTATCCATCTACGTCTGGTTTCCCAAGTCGTCTCTTCACTTTGAATTTACCGACTGAAGTGCCATATAAAATTTTCGTCGTTCTCGTTTGTGCTACATGTCGCGCCAATACCTTTCTGCTTTTATCACTCTAATATTCTTTCGTGAAGACCATTAATTACCAAGTTTGTGGTCCTGCAAGTCTATCGGTCCTGTCGCCTCCTGTATTCGGTCCTTACGTTATCTCCAGAATTTTTATCTGAGAGCTCCTTAATCTACGCCCTTTAAAACAGCGAGTGACAATTTTTGCACCTACGCGAAAGGATAGGTAGGAAAATGCAACAATACAGGTGATGTACGTATAATGTAACAAAAAGGTGTTTTCGTGCAACCATTGTTGCAGTGCAAATGTAATAAATATTTGAACGAAGTCATCCCGTTGTGTATTGATTCTGTATATTCACTTTATTAGTATATTTTCCAGTCAACACTACTATATAATAAAAGCGTAAGTTAGAGCGACATGTTTCGACTAAAAAAGTCATGGACAGGCTAAGCTAAGAACCATGAAGTTCTTTATATCTGGGATCCTAAATGCGCACTGCAACATTTTAAAGAACTTCACGATTCTTAGCTTAGCCCGACGATGACTTTTTAAGTCGAAACATGTCGCTTTAACTTATGCTTTTATTATATAGTTTTGTTGACTGGAATATATATTAATAAAGTGAATATATAGTAATAAATATTACATATTCCGAGTTTGTGTTTGTAGCCTTAGTTATGCGCATGTGCCATATTGTTATCCGTGGCCTGTCCGGCTGTACAATATTTTTCCACATTATCTCATAAACTTCAGCACAATTTTGGAAAAAAAAATAGTTGCTGAATATAAAATGCGTTTTCTTTCTTTTTTACACTGTTTTTGTCTGAAACATTTCTCATTCTAAGAAGAAATGAGCGAGATTTGATCATAAAAGTGCATTGGTCTTCATGTCAAGTACCCTTATTCTTGTCCGATTTTAATTAAACTTTAAAGTCCTAGACAGATTTTCGAAAAATGTTATAAAATTTAGTGAAAATGTGTCCAGCGGTAGCCGAGTTGTTCTTTGCGGACAGACAGACGAACAGGCAGGCAGACATGACGAAACTAATAGTCGCTTTCGCAATGTTTCGAAAGCACCTAATAACTCTTAATACTGTGTATGGTCCCTCTTTACGCTATGTAGACACACAGGAGTAGCGAAATTATTGTTACAGTCAGTCTTTACTTCAGCGCTATCTGGAGGTGATTAGTCAACCTCACACCCCGGCTGCTACATACTCGGGGGTATAGCGGCCGGAGTGTGAGGAGACTGAGTGGGCCCCGCAGCAGGTCTGGACACATTAGAGATGATAAAAATTTCTTGTCCGAGCCGAGTTCATACACTGCTCCCGCAGTGAACTGAATGACCTTGACCGATGTACAGCTTCAGACCCCACTGTAACAAGCGAATGCATGTGGTCCATCAACAGGAAAAGTTTCCCTCTAACCAAGAATGTCATTTTCCGCATGACACTTGCACCTATCTGATCCTTCGTCGTTATATAACCGACGTTACCAGTGACCAACACAGAAGCTTCTGTAAATACGCGCAGTGTAATTTCGTCCATCAAATAACACGCAAATTGCAGTCCAGTCGTGCAGTATCGATCCTTCAATGACGTCATCGCCACTCGTCACGGCCACCAGCCTAGCCCACGCAGGATCGTTTCTGGCACACGATAGATACTGACAAGGCTGAACACTTCTGCTTTGTGTTCCAGCAGCTGGCCATTGTAACTCTTAGCACGTGTATGGGACAAACAAACGCATTTCTTTGAAAGATCAACAATTCTGCTTCTAAGGAACAGTAATCGAACGCCCGGTTGAATTGACTGCAGTTGGGTAGTAGCAGCTGTCTTAAAGTATACCTTGTCAGTCCTCAGCCACAGAGAAAAGGTGGAATAGTACCTTAGGATAGGTCACGAATTTTCCAATGTCGTCATTTAAAATTTGTCTCCGCTTTTTTTTTTTACTCGCCTTGAATCTAAATTACTGAATATTGTGATGAGAATTTTGGGTTTCCAGTAATTAATTGCCGATCCGAGTGACTACGCGGTGTTAGGCGTAGGTCGACGGCCGCTCGCTTGGTGGGACTGCTGGGTTGAATCCCTCCGGGTGTATGGATATCTGTCTGATGTGAGTGTTGTGTGTTGTCAGGTAGTGATCTCTGCGTCAGGCTGATCACTCGTCCAAAGGATTTCTACTGAGTGTAGTGCGTCCAGTGAGTGTGATCGCGAAGCCCCGTAAGAGGAGGTCATGACCCGGAATCGTTCGAAGCGCTATAAGAAGCAAATAAATAAATAAATAAATAAGTGCTAAATTTTAAGGACCTCAGTATTTTGCATTGTATTTTAACTGTTTAAAATCTAGAGGTCAGTATATGTAGAGGCCAGTTGAAATGTGATGGCACTCGCGCAGAAACCAGATTTCGTCTTTCGGCGAAACAGACGAGTCAATTTAAATCGGCAGGGGCGTCAGTTCAGTCAACTACTAGCAGCCGAGGTGTGCGCATCAGCGGCAGTAATGCTGGAAACACAATGTTCCGAGGTAACGTAAAGGGTACTGGCTACCCACTCCATTCGCCAGTTTCCCCTTCAATTCCCCTCCCGTGGGTCACTGTGTGCCATCACATTTAAGCTGGAGTCTAGTGTTAAGTTTAACACTAAGAACGCTACATATTGCCCAGTTGTAGTAACTTGTTCAATATGAACCTCACAGTGCACAGTTATGGCTTCCGTCGCATAGCATTTACCAACTGGTTTTTCTCATAGACGCACTCCGTTCTGTGTGAGGTAAGAAACGAATATTTACGCGAAATGTACCTTAATTTTGGGGTTCACGAACACGTCGTAGCGTGCCTTGAGATGTGAAATGTGTGTTACCTATCCCTGTCCTGAAGAAGCGATCGAGAGAACATTGCAAAACTTCAAGTCACCTACACATTTACGGAGCGCTTCAAATGTGTGTGTGGACAATTTTAAAAATTGCGCGGATTTGAACTATTGTGGGAATGGGAATCTATAGCTGAAATTATATACAGAAAAAGGACGGTGTATTTTATGGTCCCTACGCCCTTAAAGTATCTCCATTAAAGGAATTGTAGTATCTCCACTTCTACTAACAAAGGTCAATGTCGCTTCCTGACAAAATTTTGTGTGTATTTTATGTTTCGCAAATTTGCCCTAAATTGAGGTAGGCTACTTTCCGCGCATTTTCATTCAGGGTCTGAATGAACTCACGAAAATCTCAGTCAACATGGTGTGTCTCCGAACTGAGGTCGAACCTGGGAACGCCGGAGTACATCTACCCGACAGCTGTATTAGGTGCTAAAACTGAAGCTATTTGACGAGAGCCCTAGAAATTTGTTAGTGGTACCCTGTAAAGTAATGATCCACCTTCCACGAGAGAGGACGACAAAGGTATTAGTGAATAGAACTGGTCTCAAAGGACAGCAGCGTTTTACTTACGGATTTACGGATGTATTTATTAAACAAATCCTTATATTTTTGCGGATAAAGAGTTTGCAGCCTAGAATATGTGTTTCATATTTTCACTTGCAGTAACGTCTAAACAGGAAGGGAGCAAGTGATTATTGTGGTTTATTTCAGATGCTATCATCCTGCTTAAAACGAAGAACATTTAAATCCGAATTTGAAAGTCCACGTTAACGATGTGGTAAAAGCATTTCAAGTACAAATATTTTTTTGTGCAGTAACAGGGGAAGCGTTCACTATGGTTCGTTAAATTGACAATAACATGATATTTCAGAATTTTATATTGACTTTGGCAAAGAAACTGTAATGTCGGAGGGAAAATCGACATGTTCTTCAAGCGATGGCTGCTACGCATGCGTATGGAAGGCTCACCATCTGCTGAATGGGATAGGCTGTGAATGCCGCCATTTCTATTCAGTTGCTTCGTCGGGGAGACTGTCTCGAGATGTTATCGGTAACAGTAACAGCAGCTGCCGGCGACAATTGGAACGCACCGACGGAGACAGATGTAACAATATAATCATACAGACCACTACTGTATGTTGTTTTATGACTTCCGTCCTTGTTATAAATTTATTTATATCAAATAAATATGTCAACTAGTTATAATGAGACACATACGGTACCGCAGAGCGCGGATTACTCTTGCTTCAAAATACAGAAATCTTTTAAGCCTGCTTCTTACAGTGATTTACTGGTGTAAACCGTGTACAAACATTTTAGGAATTTTAAACCAGTAACAGCTCACAAATACACAATCTCTTCCCTTGTTAAAATACATTATGTGAACATTTTGAAAATAAGCTATATTTTTAAAATTTTCTTTTTTCTTAACATCACAGCCAGACAAGATGTAGAAAGTCAATTCTTTAATAATTACTAAATTCAATAAAAGTGGGAGATACGTCGATCTACTCCACGAGCAATTAAACTAAGAGGCAAGAAACAAAGGCCCCGTTGTGCCGTGGGATTCATGGTTAAGTCCACAAATTTTCCCAAAGAATATCTTAATATGGCTGTTCACCTTCTGGTGGCTTTGTCGGTTAAAGTTATGCCGATGAGCAATTGTTGTAGTTAGGTTTGGCGTCGAATTCAAATCAGGTGTATTACCAGAGCTGAAAAATAATACTTTTATGAGTTTGTTACCTCCTCACATCCCAACAAATTCTACTGAACGTTGCGAAATTAACCATTGACACCTCGTAACTGGTTACCTGTATATTAGAAACTAAGTTAGTTAAGAAGTATAAGGCGCCTATATAATGCATAATTTCATTACCAACCCTGTTCTCTTCCCTTTAGGTCTGCAGGTAAACTATGTGCACTGCTCTTACCTTCCGCCTATATCATCCTCAGTGTCACCATTCTAATGACGTCTAATGAATCATAGGCCTAAGTCAGTATAGCGATTCGCTACTGGCTGGACGGTCCGGGGATCGAATTCCGGTGAAAGGCGAGATTTTCCGCACCTGTCCAGACCAGCCCTGGGTCACACCCAGCATCCTATGCAAGGGGTACCGAGTCTTTCTCGGGGGTAAATCGGTCGGGGCGTGGTGTTGATCACCCACTATCATCTAGCTCCGAGGTTAAAGAAAGAGTAGAGCTATACCTTTCCCCCCCCCCACTCTGGGCCTTCGTGGCCTGCCCTAAGGTGAACTTTACCTTTTGCCTTTACAACTTTTACTTAAACGCAGTCAGTTTTCGTTCTTTGTCTGTACAATCTATATTCACAGCCTTGTGTAGAAGAAAGTGGATTTGCACTTAATAATCTTCTGTATTTGATATCTGTGTCTTTGGATTGAAAAGTGAGATGAAACTTCTTGAGCTGAACAGACGCAAGCGTTCCTCAATTTTGATCGGTCCTTAATTTTCTGGTGGTTGTAATTTTACTTCCTTTTACTCTCGTTTCCAGATGCCTGAAAGTTGTGCAACATTTTCGTTAAGGTTTTTGCCTCTATTTAGGCACTGTATATACTTTTGTTCTTGATGGAAGCAGCTGGTACTTAAGTTTCTCTGTGTTTATTTCTAGACCAACATCCTCAGCAGGGTACAATAGAGTTTCCTTGTTTTGATTGCGGCTTAACTAATTAGTCTTAGTTTTCCACATCATAAAGTGATGTGTTCATTAACTTCCAGCCCCACTTTCTTATTAATAATTCCTAATTTCTTATTTCAATCGAAGCGCAAAAGCAAAGACGGTTAAGCATTTCTCTTTTTCTGACCATTCCGAATCTGTTATACGATACATAGTTTGCGTTGTAACACGTTCTAATTAACCGAAATACGTAGCTGAATGTGTAGGATTAAATTAATTTCAACGTGGATGTCAAACGTTTTCTTGAAGTTCCTAAGTAACGTCCTTCCCATTGTGTTTTTATTTACCAGCAGACACTAGGGTGTGAAAGCAGAATATCTTCCATTAGTGAAGGTAAATCAGTCCCTGAACAGGTTTGGACAGGCCCTGAGGTTCCCAGATTTCAAGACAATTGGCACATAAAGATGGTAAAGTTGTTTGTCTTACACACCGGTCGTCTTTACCCCCAATAAAATATATTTCGTTTTCATGTCTGTTAGAAGCTGAGTCGATCCCTGGGCCAAAGTGCGACCGGAAGGATTATGTCAGTGACACCATCAACCAACTGGGCCACTGTGAGCCCCCAACTTTCAGTAGTTAAGCCATAAAATCCTAGTTATCAGTAAACGTACAGCCTGATGAACATTAAATTTCCGCACATTCTCCACAAGGTATATATACGAGTATTCCTTCTCAGTCTCACAATTATCAACACTTTTATGTAAAAGAAAAATTCACCCGTTTTTCTTTCTGATGGCAGCACAATGTTCCCTTTGAGACGAAAATGAAATATTTACTTATATGTAGGTTAATCTTTTCGGGTTCAATTCCTGGCACTTTTCTTGTACCAGCTCTCATGGACAACATGCGCTGAGACAGGTTTTCTTCCGAATAGTTCCGTTCTTCCACCAGTAGACATACCATTCCACCAGCGCTCCATACTCTTCATCTACTTACCACCTCACTCTCTCCCACCATTTTTATTTGAGATCCGCCATACTATATCATCCCATCAACGTCTAGGTCCTCCAAGGGATTTCTTTCTTCAGGTTGAATCTTTGTACAAAATTGATTAATATGAGCTTGAATCCTTGGGCAATCCATGTCGTAGGTTATGATAAGGAGACGGGTCATCAGCTTTTCTTCTAGATTTCCCAGAAGTGGAAAAATTTTAGCCTACATGATGATCAACAGTCTCAGTAAGGTGCGTAGGTAAAGTAGTAGCTTTTCACAAGCTGATTGTTATGACAGGTGGTACCACTAACTTATATAACAGCTAATGTCAAGAACATGGGCTCTAAATTTGTCTTATAGGCAACAAATAATGAGGCATTGAGAGATGGACAAGGTAATGTGTTCAACATAAGTAATATACACTGAATATGAACCTGTCACTGTTTGACACACCTTTGTCGAAATAAATAATTTTTGGCTGGAAGTAGTCGTTGATGTATTCCTTGCGATTTATATCAAAATGACAACAGTTCACCCATAAATCAAATCAGTATCCATAAATCAAAAAATGTTAAAATTTTATAAATGTCTGTACGTTAGTTAAGGATGTAAATTAGAAATGTTTTGGCACATTACGATTTTGTGTATGTCGTAACAGAACTATAAAATGATCTCTAGATTAATGTCTGGTAATTATGTGACTGACTCAAGATGGACAGCTCAACTGTTAATCGACGTTTTGCGATTTTTCAGCGATCTATTTTTGTGTAGTGGTCCAGACGTCGGAGTGAGTCACACACCAGAGGAACCAGACAGTCTGTGCAACTGAAACGGATCGAATTATTTGTGTACAGCGTTTATTTCGAAACTGTTAAGGGGAATCGAACTGTTACGTTTAATAAGTACGAATCTTGAACTTTGAGCTATCATGTACACCACGCACGGTGTATATGGAGCTGGAAGTTGTCGAATGATGAGACGGTAGTGTTGATGATAATAACGCTGGAAGGGTGTGATGGGGAAGAAGGGAAGAGAGTACATTGATGTCTGAAACATCTGCGACTTTCGCAAAGTAGAAGGAAACCTCCATCACCAGGAAGCCTGTTAGTACCGTTACCATGGCAACTCAGATACGGATTATTTAGATGAACGACTCCCAAGGAACAATGAGAGCTTACATCAGTACCCGAGCACACACCGCTCTGTGCTTGTACATGGATATGTCGGATAGCATGCAGCCTGTTCTTTAATTGGGGACTTCAGTGCAATTTCGAGGGGTCCACAAGATCATTTTATTAGCATTCTTTCAGCAGCATCAACTTATACATCGAGACATCCTTTGCACATTCTAAAGAAACTACCTTCACTGCACATTTATTTAACTTCGGGCCTCCTCGAACTTTTTTTACAAAGTAAGCAGCAAGCAAAAGTTTCATTTTTAGTACAAAATGTAAAGGTGCAAATTAAACGACATAGAACTACAATTTTGCCAGTTGCTTTGTATATGTGTGAAAATTGTTCTGTCGTGTTACGAAAATATAAGTTGAGGGTGTTCGAGAATAGTGTCAAGGAAGATAATTGGGCATACAAGGAAGGAAGTAACTAGGAAAACTTACATAATGACGAGTCTGAGTTTGTGTACACTCACCAAATATTACTAGGATAATCAAATCAGGGAGCTTGATATTGGAGGGGCAAGTACGGGAGAGAAAGGAAATTTAACCTGAGAGCAAGGGATAATTTGGAAGGCTTAGGCATGAACTGAAAAGTAATGTTAAAATGAACGTTACAGGAACAGGATGGGGGGGGGGAGTGGAATTTATTCATGTGTTGCAAGAAAGTGATTTGGTTGGGCTGCTGTGAACGTGGTAATGAACAACGGTTTCCATAAAACTTAGGGTGCTTATGAACTAGATGACAAACTCTTAGTTGCTCAAGAAGGAATTTGCTTCATACAATTGGTAAAGGTAATGCAATTCCTATACAGGCCTAGACAGTCCCTGGGGGCTGTAGGAGGTTGAGGCTCTCAGAAGTTATAGACAGCACATAAGCGTGTCAAGGTTGTCACTCATCAGAACTGGCCGCCTTTAACGACCAGATGATACTCCTGGTACTCATTTCTGGTACAGGCTGAAGCCTCCGAACGTGGAGTACATAGGTACCCGCTAAAGGATGACTGACTGTAACCAAACATGCCCTATAACCCTTATGAATTCGTAGGATTTGTACATCGAATGTGAGCTTCTACAGTGCAATGATAAGCAACCCGCGGCCTGCCAAACTTAACACTGCGAACCGTTAAATGCTTTGAACTCAGTCTCGTATCATACCGAGGACAGTATTTCGTGTGTTGATGATGTTTGCAAAGATAATTTAATTAGTAAAAAAAAATATTTATATTGTAATTGGATTCGTGCATATTACATGGCAAATTTAGTATTTAGGATACTTTACAGAGAAAGGAGTGAGAAAATTACAGAGTAGTAGGCTACACCAGTCACCGTATTCCTTCAGTTTTTAAGTACGTTCTAATAATAGTTGGTACTAGCTTATTGCATTCATGATTTTATGAAACAGAATTCGGTATTTTCTTTAAAACTTTCAGTGTCAAAGGAAGAGTCACAAACTCGTCATTAACGTTCTTACATTCTTAAAAAAAAACATTGTGAGTCCCAAAAATTTAATTATAATTAATTGCTATATTAATTCCTACTCGTGATTATTTCGCAGTAATTTAGTTCCTTAATCGCGAAATATGAAATACATTTTCCCTTAAAACAGTTTTTTTTTTGCGCTCTGCAGAGGATTTGAATGTTTTCAAATGGTCCACGTGCAATACAAGATTGCACTACACTGCAGTAACGAATCGTCAGTACACGCATTTCAACTGTTTCAACAAAACAACTCTGTAAAGCATGCGGTTCGTTAACTTGTACCAACGTAGTGAGCCAAAAGTCACTGTGCACCTATGTTACACACGATAGAACCTCTTCATTCTAGCCTACGTGACTTTTGGCACGTACAGTATCATTTCCTTCCTTAAACAATGCCATTTCGATGTTTCCGTGAACGACAACGAGCTCGGGTATTCTTTATCGTTTACAAAAGCTGCATAGTGACTCTCTGTACCAGGGACCTGGGCGTTACACACACGTCTTATACTGCGGTAACAGGTACAGCATCATAATGATACTTAAATTCATTCTAAGGGTCTAACGGGTGAAGAAATTTTATCGAGTAAATAATTTCTCGGCTTCACTTGAGTTCCGGTGTTAACATAGGTAATATTGCCTGGAATTACACTCTTACCCGATCGTGAGTGTTTGAAATTCGAAGATGAGGTTACCGTCTAGCTTCAATTTACTTCGTGTGATGTTTTTGGAACGTGTAGTAGATGTTTCCTGGAAGGATGTCAGAATTTCAGGTCTCTGCTCGCTCATTCGGCGGCTCTCGCCACAGCCCCCGTCCTCCTTACATATGCTGCATGCATACAGCACATTGCATCACCATGCATTGGCAGGCTAGGCTTCGGTGCGAGCACTGATATGCCATCTTGGTCGGTAGTCTGTTTCAAGGCCAATGGGCGCCCATACAAACAGCTATAATATCGCGCTTTCTTGCATGGAAATTTCTTTTTGGTTCCTCAGTTTGAAAGTCGATCGTGCCGTGTTTTTTATTTAAGAGTATTACTAATATTGTAAATAAACCAGACACAATTTATATTTATGGAGAAACAAACATTTACTATAAATTAAGCGAACAATGGCACATGTGCTTTTGTTGGATTAAATTGTAGTAAATGAATTGTAATACACGGAAGAGAAAATGTAAAATTCTTTAATGTCCAACAGGCAAAACAAATTTAGCATTTCAAGAACAACAAAGAAATGTCGTACAAAACAAATGCATCATTATGGTATAATAAGTGTGCATCTGTTGGTTTAAATGGTAGTAAATTAATTGTAATGCACGGAACGAAAAGTGTAAAAAAAGGAACAAATATCTTAGATTTTTGAATAAAGGTTGACCAACTAGATGACACTTGCTTTATTATATATTGCTCAACATGTTTCAGACGTTAATACGTCCATCTTCAGGAGCTAGCGAGTACTTGTTGTGTTGTGT
>Ga0123352_10017661_pt1 | contig 11364 bp, 9 predicted proteins | sample TergutLab28metaG_FD_89700 | JGI IMG/M metagenome (GOLD analysis project Ga0123352, IMG submission 89700) | Labiotermes labralis P1 segment gut microbial communities from Petit-Saut dam, French Guiana - Lab288 P1 | ecosystem: Host-associated > Arthropoda: Insects > Digestive system > Gut ... | reverse complement strand
TTATGTTTCTCCCTCTTCCTTTTTTTTGTTTTTTTTTTTATATTCAATTATTTATTTTTTTTATTTTTTTTTATTTTTTTTACACACCGCCCCCACCCCGCTTTTTTTTTTTTTTTTTTTTTTTTTTCGTTTGGTTTGATTAAAAAAAAGTATTAGTTTTGTTGTGGGTTTGTGTGGGGGGGGGGGGGGGGGGGGGGAGCTGGTACAGAATAATTTTTAACGCTGTTATATCGATTCCCGTCCTTAAAGGGATTAGTAATGGGACGCATTTATGTTAATTCGCTCTTATTATTTATATCTTTCATACCCATTGAATATTTGATCAACACATGCAATGTGCGATCTGTAAAATCTTGCCTGATTTCGTACATGTGAGAAGGAGTACAGCGTAACTGACAGTTTTCTTTTGAAGTCATGGTACTAGTCTTATTACCGATGGTCTTGCTTTCGGCTTTGAGCTTAATATTCAACTCATTTAGTTTAGCATTAAGATCTGAGAGGAAAAGAGGTTCTAGGAACGCCCGGGCGTCCTTTATTTGTGGGATTAAATATCTGGAACTACACGGTTGTTGGAGAGAAGCTCTTGGATTCTGAACAAAAATATTCTTCCACTCGGCCAAGAAACTCCAGTAAGTAAATACAGAGCCTACATAATTGGCATACATTTCTGATCAAATATTTGAAGAGGCACAGTGGGCGAGCGTATCGAGTTTACAGTTTTTTTTTTTGGCGCAACATACATGTGTTGAAAGGCATTGACTTTTGTTCGTAGAGGTTGCTGATGGATAATACAGTGGTGACTGAAAATATCAGAGAAAACTTGCGTTTTCACTGATCGTGGCTGGAGTTTCATCTGTGGTGGTACAAGTTTCCAGAAGACTAGCGTGAAAACTTTGAAACATGTGTTCTCTTTCCGTGCCTACAGACGTGACGGCAATGTTTCCTTCAGAGCTTTCGTAATACTAACTTGATTGAAGACCGGCTAAAGGCTAGACAATTCACACATTTTAGGATCTTGCCTGACGTTTAATTCGGTGTCATTGGATAATACCCTCCATTCCATCTTCTTGTGGCAGTACTTCGAGATAACTAGGCCTTTTTAATTTAACTGCGTAGTTCAGCTTGTCTCTCAATGGAAATAATGAATCGGCTAACGCAATTAAAGTTTCTGTAATCACATTACCATCTTCAAAGTGTTTCTTCTTCTTCTTCTTCTTCTTCTTCTTCTTGGCAGTAATTTTTTTTTTGTGATTTACACGAAGCTGCCCTGGGTCTTTTAATAGGCTTATAAAATATTTCGTAACGCTGCCGTAAATTACATTTTAAATCCTGAGCTGCATGTATATGTATTTCTCTGTTATCGGTATATTTACGTATGTAGTCTTTAGGTGTGATCATGAGAAGTGGTTCGGCATTACATTTCTTACAGACACCTGCTATTGGTTATTGCACATTAAAGATACATTTGTGACTAAAATTGATAAAGAAATATCTGTACTTCTAGTTTTCATTAAAATTGTGTACAGATGTTCTTTATTTATTACCACTGCATTGTAGAAGTCATTACAAAATATTTACGTCTAACGTTAAAACACAAACAGTTACTCGGACATTCGCCTAGAAACGAGTAGGAAAGTGTGACGACCGGTCGGTCTTGTACTGCAGTTCCAGTGGTGGGCCCCAAGTTACAAAATATTAAAATAAGTATTAAGTTAAGAATTTAGCCACGAGATATTGTTTCACATTGAATGAATTGTAGTGTGGATGTGATTTTTGCACAGTAATGGCTGTGAAAATGCGATATTAGAAAGAAACCATTGCTGGGTGTACATCTACTTGTGCAACTCGTTAACTAGCAGACATACGCACAACAAATCACCAAAGTTATTTTTATCATGGCAAAGAAGTACGGGTGACATTATGCATTGTATGCTTATAAGTGGTATTAATTTTTTTTGTCATAGTTTGCCAGAAAGCGGGTGGAATTGCTTCGGCGTCCTAAAGTGGCGTTGTCATGGAAGGATTAGAGAAAGACCCTTGCTTCAAATACCTACCGTGGTATTAGAATGCTGTGTTGCAGGTGGTACGATACACTATGGACAGACTCGTTGATGACGGGGAGGCCAGTAGTAAACCTCAACCAGACTTTTGACAAAAGGTAACGGCCACATTTTCTCATTCACTCACCGCAAGTTGCAGTAGGTGTTAGAAATGACCGCCTTCAACTGTGAGACTTGCTTGACACCTGATAGTCAGACTATTAACCTTTTGACGTCTAATGTCAACTGCAGTGGTCGTACCGCACCGCTAACCTCTAAAGTTGCATTTTATATATTTATTCAGCAAATAAAGGTACTGAATATTTTAAACACGGTATATACTCTCCGTTTTTTTTCTCTCTTCAAAATGCAGTTTGTTTCATAATTCTAACATATTTGGATCCTGTATTATTCACATTTTATATACAGGATGTGCTAAAAAAATAATTCCGGCGCCAAAAGGTTAAATACTGTTTGAAGTTCTTGTCCTGAAATCGCTGATAACTTTGCGGCACGTGTAACGGCAGCTGCCTGACTCGCGCACTGCCTGTCTTGTCGCCGCGAGTGCGGTACATTACGTCAGTTTCATTTGCTGTTTGTAACAGACGCGTGGAGTACAGTGTGACGTACATTTCGTTCGTGCCTGAGTATGGAGTAAATACAGATAATGTTCGTTGTCTTAACCTTCATAAGGAAGCAACAGTATAGGAAAGGTCGAAGGAATTTCGTTTAACGTTTTTGCCTCTGCTTCTGGTCCTTCGTAATTAAGCATGTTGTAGAGTTAAAGGAGGTTATTTTCAACACCTTCTCTAGCATGCGATGTTGAATGTGGAAAGGTAGCGTGGCGTTCTTCCGGGCTATGCTTTCAGTTGAACTCCCTGTATCCAGTGTATCAGGCACCGGTTGGCCAATAACCCGATACTGGATGTGAACGTATTATATTTCCTTCAGTATCCGTTATGACTGCCGCTCGGAGTACGTGTGTCGTTAATGAGGCGTTTACTTCGCTGACCTGTAGGGTCCTGTTGTCAAGGTAATCTTCTGTGAAATGGGAGGATATTTTCAGGTTACCGTTTGGATTATTGGTGACGCTGTTACTGTGATATGAGTTCACTGGCGAGCGGTCTGCTGCAAGCACAGTAATGAAACGTATAACATTGTCATGTGAATGAGACGATGAGAGTCGCTTGTGGTTCAGACCTTCGCTTTGCATGGAACTCGATACATTTGTGTTCACTAGACTGGGTACTCGATTTTATCCTGAGCCAGTTAAATTCACGCTACACTCTCAAACTTTATTTTGTAATGCCTCCCAAGTGACATGGCACTTGATTTTATCCTGAGCCAGTTAAATTCACGCTACATTCTCAAACTTTATTTTGTAATGCCTCCCAAGTGACATCTTACCATTTACGCCTAGGTCGTATAGTTTGATTCTTATCTTCACATTTTCCGACTAAAATATTTAAGACCTTATGCATGCTTATCACCTATTCCTTTGACCCTCCTTGATTTGATGACCCTAATAACACCAGACAAAAATTTCACATTACAAGTCTGTCTGTGATGCAGTTCCCGTTTTCCTTTTTCTTAGGTCCAATTTTTCGCAGCCTTCTTAACTCTGGAGCGCAGTGGGCTGGCTGAGCCGTTAGAGTTTTCACACCGCTGCTAAAGAACATTGCCCGTTGGGATGTGAAGACCCGCTGTTTGGTATAAATTTACTAACGCTGTGGGTTAACCTCCTGCCTCCATCTTTGGGGCAAAGTATTGAGGCAGACTGGTGTGAAATTAATGTGTTTGCTTCACTGACGTTCATCTACAATGACAGTAAAGTTCTGTAACTCCTTTCCGACATAAATAATTGTTAATCCCGTGACGGTGTTATAAACCATAAACCGAAACATATCGCTAGAAATACATGAATAAAATACGATTGTCAATTTTTGTGAATTTTGTGAATTTTTGTGAATTGTATGTTCGTTCGATAGCACTGCCGAATGTATCAGGTAAAAAAATTGTGACGCATTGGTCAGCTTTTGCAGACTTCAGACCAATGCCAACGGTGATGTCTTACATTTGGGGGGGGGGTTGTCAGAGAGAGAGAGAGAGAGTGCTTGTGCTGTCATGGGCAACATCTGGGTTTTGGAAATTTTAATCCCTGCGGTTGCAGGATGGAACGGAAGGGTAGAAATGGTCTTGTGTAACTAACTCCATCTAGCTGAGTTTCTTATTCTGGTTAGGAATTTTACCACATTTTATAGCATCGTCAGCTCCATAGTTGTGTCTTCATAAGATCCTGCCCCTTGTGCATGTCCTGAGTCATATCATTTAAGTCCAGTCCAGGCCCTTCCATTCAATTTTTAAATATCTGTTTTAGTATTATCCTCCCATCTAGGTCTGCGTAATGCAAGTCGTCTCTTTCCTTCAGGTTTCCCCCACCAAAGTCGTGTATGCATTTTCCTCTATACATGCCACTTGCCTGGCCCGTAACATTCACTGTGATATGACTAAATGTCTGACCAAATTGTGCAATTACAAGGTACCAAGTTTTAGTTTGTGGTAGTCTGTGTATAGGACGCAAGCGTTTAACGGTAATTAGGTGTCATAGTTTCTGTCCAGAACTTAAGTTTGAAGCCTGTCTGCATTTCACATTCTTGAATTTGTGTAATTTATTGATTTGTGTGGTCTGATTCTTGCTATCGTGTGGACAGGCGTACAATCGCATCTCACAGAACAGTCGGTGTCACCAATTCCTCTCCCCCCCCCCACCACCACCCCCACCAACAAACCCATCGTCTTAATAATATTTCGCATCTGTCCGCGAAGGGCGTAGGCATATAACTGTATCATTTATTTACACAGCATGTATTGTTATGTGGTAATGTATATCCACAAAGGGCTGTTATGTTGACCCTCAGTATCAAGTACTTTGGCATACTCGTGGTGTAATTTTGTAGGCTTGCGTTGAGAATGCTGTCATTTCTAACCTCTGCCAGGTTATTGTCTTTCGTGTGATTGATGTGAGGTGCTGTGTTTTCTTCAGTCCATTAGAATTCCATGGAGTCAGGCTAATTCAGCCAGTGTATTAAATTATGTGTGCATGGACTAGTTTGGTCTCGACTACCGGCAGGAGCTGAAATCTTTTCCCTCACCACATTCAGTCCGGCTGTGAGACCAGCGCTTCCCGGCAACTTTTTCGGAGGGTGTAAGCCGCAGACACATGCATCTTGCCTCCTTCCTCCATCTTGTGCCAAGGTTAAGAATGCTAACCGAGGCCTATTTTACACCTTTTTGCTTTAACGTCCCTTAACAATTTACACCACTTAATTTACGCGTTCTCATTTTCGATCTAGCGCGTTGACCGGTTTATTATCATTTATTTATATTTCCTAATGCAATTTTTTTTTCTTACGTATTTTTTTTAATTTATCCCCTTCTAACTTGAACACAGCTAGGGCGTGAAACAAGGCCGTGGTGTACTTCCACTTTTCTGTACGACTTTAAGGCGAGTCTGGTGCTTAAGGAAGCCCACGGACATCACAGTTTCTTTACTTCCTGGTTTTTGTTATGGAATAACGAGAGATAGTACCTTGAAATAATGTCGCGACATCCCGGTTCTAAAATTTCGCTAATCATGAATCTTTTTTCACAGTGACACTTGTAACGTCCGAGTTTGTACGGATCGTGTGTTAACTACTACTATTAAATGTCGAATGAGAACGGAATGGTGGTTGAATCTGGAGAACTTGATACAGTTTCCGAGGAAGTGGGCGTGACCTGTTTCACGGCATTATATTTTCATTGATCAAGACGGTCTGAGGAAAATCACGAAGTACTTCCTCGGTGTCTTTGAGAAGTGTTCAGCCGCGCACCTTCTGAATACGTCGTAAACGCCTTATATGAAGTGCGTCGTTAATGTGTTAATAAATCGGCAAGTACCCGTGGCTCTACGTTTTTGTATTTTGTTGGGAGAAGAAACCTGTCTGATAGAAGGCGCGTGGCTTTGTATCTTAAGTTCTCGCAAAGTAAAATTTCTTTCATGTTTGATTCTGTTCCGCTTTCATGCTACCGTCGCGACGCTCTGAGTCTGTCCTGCCCCCCGAGTTCCTTTGCCCACTCGAAGCAGCAGTATTATCTGTCTCAGCGGTGTGTGTCCCTCCCTCCCTCTCTCTCTCTCTTTCATCCCGCTCTTCCCTTTGATCTCAAAGTGAACGCCGCTGCGTCTGCTTTCTCTGTCTCTCAGGCCTTTTTCTCTTTTACCCCTTTGCTGGCCTCCTAAGCGGCACATGTGTATGTTTCAACACACGAGAGAAGGTTTCTCTTTTGCTCTTTGTAGTCTTCCTCTGATGCCGCGTGCTCGGCAACATCAAAGCGGTTCACATATAGAGGGGAAAGCTGCCTCGCTCCCTCTCTGTCTCGCTCGCTGGCATAAAACCCAGGCGGGCCGCTAGCTGACTGGCTGTGGCTTTGATCCCAGCCGACTTCTCTTTCCCCGTATTGCCTGGCTGCTAGCTGTGTGGTGCTCCTGTCTCAGTTGTGAGGTAGTCGCGGACCTGAGTGGTGCTTGCTGTATTGTCTTCACATCCGAAACTTGTATAGTGTGTTGTTTCGTCGGTAGATGTCTCCGAAAAACAAAGAAAAAAAAGCGAAACGTTCGTCAGAAGGGCAATCGAGGACTCGAAATGGTAAAATGCACAGTGACATCGTTGATGAGTCACCTGATGACGTTACTGCGGAGCGGAAAATACTGGAGACGGCCCTCGAAAGGGCCTTGTTCCGCTGGTTCGAGCGGTACCAGCAGCAGCAGCAACGCGAACGTCACGGTGGCGGTGACGAGGTGCGAGTGACAGTGCTGCTTAGCACGGCAGAGTTACGCAAGAAGGCCCTCGGTATAGCTCGGCGACTGGGTGCCTCGCAGGAGCTTCTTGGACTCGTCACTAGGACGTGGATCCGACGCTGGCAGTCACGATATGGAGTCCCTAAAGCGTCTTCGACACCACCGCCACCCCCTGCTCAAGCCGCGGACGTCACGATAACGGTCACTGCTGCAGGAGAGAGCGAAGTGTCAAGTGCTGTCCAGGAAGAATCAGATGTACCGAGTCCGGCCGAACAGCTGCGGCGTATAATGCGGAACGGCGAGTACAGTGCAGACCAAGTATATTGCGCCTACGGTTTCCAGCTGGACTGGAAGTCCCTCCCAGACCGTACCCTGGAGGAGACTTCTCCCGGTGACAGGGTGTGGGTGTTAATGGCTGGAAACCGTACCGGAAGACACCGGACTCGCATGCTGATTACGGGCAGACTGTGGCGCCCGTCGTGCTTGCGCCACGTCAACATGTTGAGCCAGCCTGTTGTGTATGCTGGAGGAGGAAGTGGTACCCTGACCCCAGACCTCTTCACGTGGTGGTTCCATCACGAATTCGCTCCCGCTGCTGCTACTTTGCACCCACGTGGGGCTCTCCTTGTGGTAGAACAGGACGCATTTGTACCACAAGAATCAGAATGCGTCGCTCCGGATGGGGGTGTGAGACTGGTTGTGTATCCGAAAGGAAACTTTGGTGATGGCGCAGTGCTGAACCACGGCCTTGTGGTTTCAGAGTTAAGGACTCGGTACGCCATGATGCTTCTCTCCAGCGTCTCCGTGAATAGCACTGATCATCAGCATGCCAGCTTGGTGCCGGATTATTTGAGGAACTTTGCTCTTAAAGACGCCTTCCCGATGCTGCACCGATCGTGGCTTACTCTTAGATCCGAGACCTTTTTGAGGTGCTGGGAGAGAGTAGCTTCCTTGACTAACGATGAACCAGGACTCTGCCCCGACGCACCGGCCCGCAGTCTAGTTCTATCATCATCTGGGGCGTCACCTGCACATGCGCAAGAAGATCGCATGATGCTGCTCGAACTCCAGTGGCTCTCGCATGACCTTGGTCTGGAAGTGACTGATGATGACTTGGCAACGTGGGCCTTGGATTGCGGGTCTGCGGACGTTCCCCAGAACACTGTCAAAACTGAGCTTGAGGATGATGGCTCGGAGGAGGCGGTGTCTGGAGTGCCCACTCCTGCGGAAGCGGCGGATCATTTGGCGCAAGCGCTGCTGTGGATGGAGACAGAGCCCCTGGATCCGGCGCTTCTGCTGGTGGTCCGAGACATCATCACACTAGCTAAACAGGCATGTCCGGTAAACCTTGGATTAATATTGCCATTTGCGTAAAAGGCATTTTCGGTAGGTTCGTGTTAGTTGCTGGCACTTGTGGCACTGACTGTCCTGGGTTTCTTATTACCTCAGGCGGAAGAGACACCTGACAACCGTATGTTTGTCGGATTGTTCTTGACGTGATAGCTGGATTGTTTTGTAGTTGACGTTCCTGTTCGGTGGGACCCTGCAAGTCGTACGGTTATTTCATCAGCATAAGTGTATTATTATTGATAAAAGGCAGATCTAAGGGAACCCAACAGATTGTGTACATATCATACGTCTTGTTCGGTGCACTGCATTACTGCGTTTCCTTTCTTTGCTTTTCACTACAACGTGATCCCGGAACGAAGACCAAAAAAATAACGATAAAAGTATTAATGCTTTCAGGCCCCCAGTACATGTGGATTTTACGGATCGAGAACTATTTTGTTACTAACGCACAGTTCGGTCAGTGCTGTTTAGGTCAGTTTTTACTGTTATTTTTTCAGAATCATACTACACGAATAAATACACAAGGTTGGCAAAATGTAGAATTTTATGATTTGAAAACAGATGGTTCATTCAAATATAACTCACACGCTTTGAAGGGTGATTAATAGTAATGAAAAATGCCGTTGCATCGTTGCTGCTCCTACGTTCTTATAATGTATTACAAATGCTGTTAGCTGGATAGTCAAGGCATGCTATCCTTACGGCTGAGGAAACTCTTTCGGTCGGGATAACTGGTCTCAGTTATCCGATTGTAGCCCAGCTCCCCACGAGTAGTCTCCTTGCCGCTAAACCAAGAACTTCAGTAAGTACAATGCAGTTTTGAGTTGTCTGGGATGTCTACAACGACTTTTTCCGTAACCACCATTAATGGAATTGTTTCATTAGCAAGGTGGCGGTATGTTTTCTTAGACGCAAGAGTTGGATTTTTAAACCAGCCTAGCTGGCGTGCTATATTGTAATAAACCGGCCATATCAGTTTGTTTTCCGTTCCTTGTGCTTGCAGGACCGTTAATTATGTACGTGATTAAAAAAAAACTGTGGTCTTCTGGAATGCGGTCTTGCGTAGATTGATAGTAGATTTTTAAGTGACGTCCCAGCCCCCACACTCACATCACTTTATGCCCCTCATCCGTAATATCCCTAACCTCGAACGTAGGGGTACCTTATTCCTTCGAAACCCTGGTGACCGTCTGCCAAGATGCATGTCATACATCCCAGGTGACTACTAGCTTACGTTTACCATCGTCAGAGCCTTGCGTCTCACACTGAATTTATTTTGTGTTGCAGGCGAGCAAGATGGGTCTGGCCCCCACTCACCCCAGCGCAACGCTGCCCTTCTTCTGCCATAACGGGGATCACCTGACACAGCCTCCCCCTGCCCACATGGGGATTCCTCCTTACCAGCTGGATCCAAAGGGGGCGGGTGCGATGGGTGAGTACTGGAGAGGGCTGGGGTTGGGACTGCGAACTTCACCAGGGGCACCTCCGCCGTCCACGGGCGGAGGCAGTGCTTCCGCCGCCGCAAGTCCACCGACTCCAGCCGCCGCTGCGGCGGCAGCGGCTGCCGCGGGGGTGGGACTTAGTCCGGGGGACTGGAAGAGGCTGGGGCCCCTCCTAGCTGCATCAGGTTAGCCCTCCCGACTCGCACTCCTGTATCGTTAGACTTGCAGTGTTTCAGACTGGATGCGACTGGTTCGGTAGGCTGCACCGTGCTACTTCAGCAGGGCCCAGCTTGTAAGGCGTTGATTCACTACTATAGACATGTGTTTATTTGTGGTTAATTTTAATGTCTATTTATTTATTTCATACCGTCTATAATACTATGATTTAGTAAGAATTTAGTGGTTATTTGTTACACTGTAACGTGTTGTAGGCCTGATTTATTTGTTTTTGCAAATAATTTTAGCGATAATTTAGTTTTGTGTCATGTTGTTGCTGTTTTAAATCATAATTGTTAATTTGTTGGCCTATGACGAAGTTTGGGAATCTTTATGTATTAATTTTTGCTGTTAATTGTAGCCGTAATTCGTTTATGTTTGTCTCTGACATTATTTATTGACTGATTTTTTAATGAAGTTTGATTATTAATTTCCTATAACAGTCAGTTTTTAATTATTCCCTTGTTATCTCAGTGTATTAGAATAGTTTGGAATGTTGTGGGGCTAGTCTTGGGAACTGTGTTTGTGCGCTTAAATTCCCTACGTGCAGTTCGTTATGTATTTCAAGTTACATTTCATTACCCACCTTACATGTTACAGATCATAAATATCTTTACCTACATTGATGGTGGTAAACATGACGTGAGGTCCTTATTGTGTCGAATAAGTATGAAAATTAACATCACTAACAATGTTATTGCTGAAGATTTATGCGTTCTGATACGTTAGCCGTGCCGAATGATGATTCGGAAGTTACCGACGTTCCCAATGTACGCAGTGTCTTTATTTTTGGAATGAAGCTCCACTTGGCCAACTTTATGACTGAAGATGAAGACATTTTGTACATGCATCCATTGTTGTAGCCCCCAGACAAGTATTTAACATTTCTGAAGACGATATATATTTTTTCCCATTCGTATAGTTATTCTTCGTGCGGCGAAGACTTGCACGTGGAGTTCGTTATGGCTGTTGATACTGAAGGGTAAAGTTTGCCAACTGCAGAACGGTGGCTTGATGACGCCTTGAGCAGTGAAGTCAAACTTCTGCGAATTCACTCGGCACTGTAGATCGGGGCCGTTCATAGATTTCATGCTCCAGCCGCTTTACTCACAACGAAAAGGACCTCGGTGCTTCTGGAGTAGGATGTAGGATGAACCCCAGAGCCAATCTGGATTTGATGGCAGAGAAGAATTTCTACCCATTGTCGAACCTCGACGACCCAGTCTGGTCAGGAACTTGTCCATTAATTACACTAGCTCCGCTGAAGACGACACCCCTTTCTGCTCTTCGTTGCTGGAATTTTGAGGCGATTTATTTTCTTCTCAATTCCATATTTACGATTCCCATTTTAAACATTGTATGCCCGGCTATGTAAAATATTCTACGTTAATAACTCATTCATAGACTACACTTTTTTTTTTTTTTTTTTTTAAATTTTGAACAGTTAGGAGCAGGGAAACAAATTTTTTTCCTTTGTTTT
>Ga0123352_10017659_pt1 | contig 11365 bp, 8 predicted proteins | sample TergutLab28metaG_FD_89700 | JGI IMG/M metagenome (GOLD analysis project Ga0123352, IMG submission 89700) | Labiotermes labralis P1 segment gut microbial communities from Petit-Saut dam, French Guiana - Lab288 P1 | ecosystem: Host-associated > Arthropoda: Insects > Digestive system > Gut ... | reverse complement strand
GCATGTGTGTGTGTGTGTGTGTGTGTGTGTTTGGCTGTGTGTGTGTTTGGCGTCTGTGTGTGTGTGTGTTTGGCGTGTGTGGGTGTGCGTGTGTGTGTGTGTGTTTGGCATGTGTGTTTGGTGTGTGTGTGTGTGTGGTGTGTTTGGTGTGTGTTTGGCACATGTGTGTGTTTGGCATCTGTGTGTGTGTGTGTGTTTTTGGTGTGTGTGTGTGTGTGTGTGTGTGTGTTTGATGGTTTTTTTTAAATAAGTTTATTCACAACATGCTCCATTACACAGTAATACTACATGTTCTAGTTTATAATGACTTGTCTATTGCAGTTTGGTGAAATCTATAGATTTAATAAATTTTGTAAAGACGTTTAATTATTTGTTTACTATTTCATTGTTTGTGGGGGGCCAGATCCCTCCTCTGGTCGTTATGTGTTTTATCATGTCACTTCTGTTGGGTTCCAGTATACTGCATACATAAATTAGGTGTTCCACAGACTGTTCTTCCTCATTACATGGGCACATCGGGTTGTCTGTTAATTTAAATCTGTTTAAATATGCTTTTGTCTTTCCGTGACCGCTGATGATGGCAGTGAATTCAGGTGTTATTGGGATCCGTAATTTGAAACTCTGGTCCACTTTTGGAAAGAAAGATCTGCAGTTCGCTCCATTCACTGCCTTTTCCCATTGCGCTTGCCATTTTTTGAGCCCTTCTTCCTTTACCCTAGAAGCAATTGTAGATATTGGTATCCTGTCGTATACATAGGTTCCGTCCTTCTCGTCCTGGGCTGCTTCCTTGGCTAGTGTGTCCGCTATGTCGTTGCCTTCAATACCTGCGTGAGCTTCCACCCAACTGAAATAAGTTGTCCAATTTTGCTGCGTGAGATTTCGTACCATATTTCGAATTTCGTCTATTAGTACATTATGTATTGTATTATTTTTTAGTGAGTCCAGTGTTACTTTACCATCTGTGTATATGGCCACAGGTCATTTGTTTTGGTCTGGGAGGGAAAGTATTTGTTCCAGGACCTTCAGAATTGCAATCTCTTCTGCTTGGTTGTTTGAACAGTGATTTTGCAGTCTATATTTGCATTTCCTCACTAGCCGTTTTTCCGAGAATATAACCACTCCCGCCCCAAGCTTGTCTCCGATTTTACTTCCGTCAGTGAAAATTTCTGTAGGGTAGATTATGAGGTCTGTTGTTTCTATTATGTCTGCTCGCAGAGCAGGATGAGGCCACTCCGTTGCAGGCAAAGGCTTATCCCATTCATAGTCCTCTTTTCCTGTACTGTGTTTTCACTTATAAAGGCAAGTCTTCCCCTCAATTTCTATTCCTATGGGCTGCACGCCAGCCAACAAACAAGACGCTTCGTATGAGATGGTTCTATACGCCTTTGCTATTTTGATATTAATCAGTCTTTGGGAGCTCTGCATCTTCCGGAGGAGTCTTTGTTTTTTTATGGCTTCTTCCCATACTGGAGCTCCATAAGTCATTAGAGGGACTAAAGCTCCTTTGTATATGGTTTTGAGGGATATGTGTCCCAGGCCCCAGTTTAATTTGGCTATTCTGCCTAACATATATATAATTTTCTTTGATTTTTCTGTGGTGTGTTCAATGTGTTTGTGAAAGTTGAGTCTATTGTCGAAGTAAATCCCTAGGTATTTCATTTCCTTAACCTGTTCTAGTCTCCTGTTGTTGAGGTATATTTTGATGTTTTCACGGTGACTTTTCTTTTTCCTCCCAATTAGCATGGTTTGAGATTTGAGTTCGTTGAATTGCATTTTGTTTTGTTTAGCCCATTTTTCTATTTTTGCAAGCTCCGAATTGGTATATGCCTCAGCTTCTGCTGTCGTTTCCCCATAAGTGAGTATTGCCAGGTCGTCTGCAAAGGCTATTGCTTTTGTGTGGCTGGAGAAGTGTTTGGTGTGTGTGTGTGCCCGCCACAAATTCCATGTGGACTGCTTCAGGGTCGAAACCACTTGTGCCATGGTGCAGCCTTTAAACAAAGTTAAGATCTCACTGCCAGTCTTATTGCAAAATGGCTGCAATGGCCCCACTGTGGGTACAACTGCTAGGGACAACAATTTGTATCTGCCTGTCACATCCAGTGGAAAAGCTTCCACACAAAAGTAACAGTTCCTTATGTCTTAAGATCATTAGAATTATGTGGGTGGACAACATACCAAATAGCAATGAAATATCTGTCAAATAGTGAGATGGTGTTATAAGTGAAATTATGCACATAAAATGGCTATGTGTTGATAAATGCCATCTGTCAGACCCTGAGATTCTTTTATAGTTGAAACAATGTACATGTCATGGCTGTCAGAAATTGACTGTTTTTTACGTGTCACAATATAATGTATAAAAAATTACATCATCTATCAAGCATTGAGAGTAACCATGTCCTGAGTAACATACACTTTTCCATCATTCACTCATGAAATATCTTCTCTTATATATATAAATGTTTCCCACCTCCTCCAGGCTTCCTGTGTCATTGTAGCGAACCTTACTCTGAGGCTCATCTTCTCCATGTGTTCTGCAGCCGTGATTCTGCCGGGAGTGTTGCTGGTGCCAATAATCAAGGCTGTGCTCTAATTCAGTCAAATCTGTGCTAGGTACACGGAATGGCATTTGAGCAATGGAATCAACCGTTCTTGGGTCATCCTGTAGCAGTGTATCCTGAAGCTTTTCTGAAGATAAATCCAACCTGCATGGACACCGGCATCATTCTGATTAACTGATAACAAAGCATATTCAAGTACATTAATTTACCTCTACTAGTGTACTTTAGGGAAGAAAATTTCCCTTGTCAGATTTGAAATTCACAGATACTTATGAAAGAATGTCTCATTTATCAGTCATAACCAGGGATGTTACAATAGTAATGTGAGTAATTGAATTATTCCAAACAATTTTCAGTCATTACAATTTTACCTCTCCAAGAAACAAACAATTCATGAGGAACACAAGTTTTCAGGCTTTCTTGACATGTATTGAGCAGCTTACAGTTTTCCAGGTTTTGAAACCATGTAGGATAACAAGTGTACAGAGGGTTACATGCTACATTGTTGAGTGTCCTACAGTTTCCTAGTTCTAACTATAAACAGCTATAGGTTAGAATTGTAGATTGTTCACAAGTGTATGACTATATTAGTTGAAATTTATGAAATTTGTGCTCAGTCTGGACCACTTTCTTTATTGTAACTGTAAATACATATTACTTCTCACTTCTTTTTCTGTAGGTCACATCTGTCACAATTGCAATTCCCAACATGGGATATTATGATAAACACAATATTTTTTAAGTAATAAGAATATTGTACAAAGTAGTATCATCCAATATTTATAACTGCTATTTAACAGATCAAATTCCAGTTTGCTGTAATCCATATTTAATTTTGATCATCATTTTTAATTACCTTAATTTTTTAATTTTCTATAGTGATAAGCAGCATTAGGGACTAAATTTCATATGGTACATATCATGGACAACATAACTAATGTGTACATTTTCTATCTACCTACAAGAAAACTGTCATTCACAAGTTTCTTGAAACTGTCTACATGAAGAATTTTGGAATGCTTCCATTTCTTTTATATAAAACAGAGACAATAGAACAGTCAAATGATTCATACTAAGATTAAATGTCATATGACAATTTTGGATGGGTAATTCTATCTCACAGAATGCTTTGTCACTTAGGGACAAGAAGAGGGAAATATTGGTTCATGACATTGTAGACTACTGTCATCTTTACTAACAATAAAAGAATGTGAACTTACTGGAATGTTATGCAAGATGTGTAAATATTTCCACATAAAATTCAAATGCAATACAATATAAGCACAGACAGCTCAGACAAGCAGTCACTGTCAATGGTCTGTTAACACTACATGGTGAATTTGGAGAAATACAGAACATCAAGCTAGCCACCAACACAAATAATTCAAGAGCTTGGATTCGGGGGGGGGGGGACTTTTGTGCTAGTTTTATATAATGTTCCTGATAGCAAACTCTTAACCGTCTGAATCACAGTTCCAACCTACTTAACAAAAAAATAGCTCTGTATCTTGTTTACAGAGTGTATTTATGAGTTTTGTATAATTCTCAGAATAAATCATGGTTACACTTAATGGCCATTTTTCATCTGGTCTTTTTAATGCATATGCGAATGTTTTCTATGCTGTAGCATGTGTATGCTTAAACGTTTCTTCAAAGAACTTCATGCTTCAAGGTTCAAATTACTTATGTTATTTTAAGTTACTAGGCTTTTTCAGAATTGTGATTACACTTCAACAGGGGACAAAATGGACTTCAGCTAACCAGAACTTATTTAATATATAAATGGCATTTTAAATTATTTATAAAGTCAAAAAAATAATTACTTAAGATCCTGTCTTGGTATTGGTGACTGCTGGAGAAGAAGAAATGCATGTTGTGTTAATGATAATTTCCTTACCCAAAGAACTGAGAACTGCATTGCTGTTGCAGCCTCATACTGGGATATTCACACAAATGGGTGTCCTCTGAACTTGTTGCCACTCTGTCTGTCACTGCTAAACCTTGGGAGTGTGGAAGGCCTTCTGCAACTTCGTCATTAACATTCTAGGTGAAGAAGTAAAATAAATTCTTTGAAAAAAAGGTACCACTTTTTCTTCTTACAGCATTAAAAAAACCTGCTGTCTTATAATGACTTGGATATTTTTATTGCAGCTGACATGAATACTTTGAAGTGACTTTTATTATTTTGTACAATGACCAACCAATGTAAAATTTTGCATTCATTGGTCATTGCACAAAATAATAAAAGGTGCATGGTACAAGTGTTAAATAACTTTGAAGTGATATTTCAGTTTAGAAAATAGTAGCAAGATTGTAAACATGAGGAATAATGTACCTGATGATTTTGTTTAATTGTAAGTAGTGGAGTTCAGTGGAAAATTCTAAATGCAGTTCAGGGTAAATCCCAAATAATATTCACTGGAGAAAAGTAGCTTTGAACATTAAAATGAAGAAAGTCTTGAAACATGGAAATTTACCATGAAACAATTGTCTCAGAATGTGGAAATGAATATTTAATGACAGAGATCATTAAATCAAGAGAAATGAGAGAGGCAGACACTGTATAGTGCAGTCATATGTGTCATACCACTGTGTAGTGTAATCAGTGGGTAATACACCACTCTATAAAGCAAGAGAGTGATGAAATGCCACAGCATAGGCAATCAGGGGGATGAAAACCACTGTATAGTGCAACACAGACATTAGTCTTCATGCTACTTTTCTGGGGAGGAAATGTTCCAAACCAAGAACTACAGGAAATAATAGTTTAAACAAAGGATCACTTCATAAATCCCTACAGTAGCAGTAGTAGTAGTGATGGTGGTAGTGGTGGTGATATCTTACGGAGAGTAAGAATTTTGAATCCTCAAGGAACTGGAAGTTATATTAGAATGTGTCTTGGAGAAGTAGTTCGTGAAGATGGGAGATGAAGTAAACTTGCTAATAAAACATGTCCAGTGGCACTGTTTATTAACTCAACTCTTAGGCCCCAAACTGCCATGTCATGCCATATGTGATATGTTAAGTTCCGTGTTTTAAAATTTTATAACATTACATAAATAAGTTGTGTCATTGCTTTATGCCTGTTTGAGTGAGAATGAAATTATTTATCAGTATTAATTACTAAGTGGATGTAACATGGCTTCGTATGGTATCCAGTCATTCACTTCACTTCACACAGAGGTGTAATATGTATGTGGAAAAAGTGCTTTGTAACCAAGAGATCTCTGTTCCTTCTGTTAGCACCCCTGTAGCATGGGAAATTTCTAGGACTAGCAAAGATAGCCTTTTACCAGAAGATGTGCATCCTTTCCCAAAACCTGGACCAATATGTGGGAGAAGACAAAGGAATGTGAAGTCTTGCATTTTAACTGATTCTCCAATAAAGGATTCCATCAAACAAGAAGAACTTACAAGGGCAGGTATAAAGAAGAAATATTGCAAATGGGCTAAAAATTATAGAAATAAAAAATAGCAGAAAAATGCTACAAAAAATCAATTTCTTCTTCAAGGTAATTTGATTTTAAAATGTCAATGAGGAATTTGATGATTTATTAGAGACACCTAAGACAAGAAAAACTCAAGAAATAACAGCAACTAAAAATATAAATAGGAAAAATGCATATTGTGAAATAAGTGGCAAGATTTTTAGTTTTTTTAATAAAATTATAGAGGATAGAGGACTGTCTGTTCCCACAACCCATAATAATTCTAATTACTCTCTTTTCCATCTAAAAAATTTGTACGCTGTGACAAGAATTACCCTCATGACTATATGAAAAGGGAATGATATATTAATAGTAATGTCTTATGAGACATAAGTGGCTTAACAGATCAAATTCCATAGCAAACACTGTTTAATCTAGTTGTTAGATGATTAACCTGTATTTTCCATGATAACATACTATCAACAGCTAACCCAAGAAATTTGGTATGTAGAAAACTGAGGATTAAGCTATTATTAAGACCAATCTTCATGTTAATAGATGGACTATTCCTAGTCTCAAAGTGAATATAATGAGTTTTTAGTTTCAAAAGACTGTATGAATATTTGAAGTAAATTTGTTGGTTTTTGATTGAGTAAAGAGTATACTTCAATTGCTGGCAATCAAAATTGGGGTAGATTTGTTATATATAAACTGAGGTAAATCATTCATGTATAAAATAAATAGCAGGGGACCCAGGATGGAGCCCTGTGGGACCCCATGTTTAATCAATGTCCAGATAGAGAGGTTGCTATAATGGTGTGTCTAATTATATATTAAAACTCTTTGATATCTGCCTTTAAGGTAAGAATGATATTCCATATTATTCCATACATTTCTGTGTAATTTCGATAGCAATATGTCATGAATTACACAATCAAATGCTTTTTCAAGATCACACAAGATACCTCCCACTATTAATTCATTGTTCCAAGCATTTAAGATTTCATTCATTAGTTTGTAAGTGACTTTTTCTTATGTTAATTTCATCCAAAATCCATTTTTCCCTGCTTAAAATATTATTATGTAAGTGCCTAGTAACCTTGTGTGCATTACATTTCTGAAATTTTGGGAAACGAAGTTAGGAGAGATATTGGTCTATAGCTACTTATTGCACAGCAGTTTTCCTGCCAAGAAAGTGTGTTTTATCTGTTGCACTTGAAGAACGAACTTATTATAAACAGTAACAATAATTAGTCAGCTGATACTCCTAGATATATTTGCTGAGAACTTCATTTTTGGCACATCAGATTAAAACCAGAATAAAATTTTCTGTTGAATATAACACCATGATGCTATTTTACCTCCGCTGGCAACATTTCTTCAGCGACAGTTGATGAGGTAACTGCCCCGTCGGTACTAAGAGTCCGGAACTCACTGACCTGGTGAGGAAATTCTTCACCATGCATGGAGTGTGAACTCCCATAGTAGACAGGCAACCTCTCACCGGAACTGGAAAATATGAAAAATCTTTCAATCCTGTAACGTTCTGAAAAAGGACTATTACATTTATAACAACTCAGATTTTTTTTTCATGATTCAGTGTTTACACAAGATGGGAAATGCACTATACTGTACCATCAAAGATAGTTCAGACCTTTGCATGCTGGTAACTTCTCAGATGGCCACACCATTTAGTGAATTGGGGATCACACTTTTTGCTGTTGTTCACAATTGAGCATATATTATATGATGTTATTACTATTATGAGGGTTTGCTGTTATGTATATTTGAATGAATTATTATTTATATGTGTAAGTTGTCTTGGCAAAGCTTGCTGCCTCCATATTCCGTGTCTATGCAGTGCAACAAGAGTAGCCTTCTCGAGAAAATGTCTTATATCCTCAAGAGGCAATTGGGGTGATGATCCAATGGCAATGCTTATATAACAATCGGCACACTGCTGTATCCCAGAAGACTTGAATCTTCATAAACACTTATGCAAAAACCTCACGTGTAGCAATAATTGACTGGTCTTTGCAGTGAATACTCAGTTTTTCCTCTGTGAGGTGGCAACTGAATGTTTATACACTATTTGACAATGTCATTCTTCAAGTCCGCATGTTTAAATAAGTGCGCTTGATGAACCAAATATACCAGTCTGCTTGTCAGCGAAGATACTCCAACACATTGATAGCTGCTGTGATCAGACACACTTCTTGGTATGATCTGATCAGCACAAGGACGGGACTTGACGCTAAGACGGACAGAATGGCGTACTGCCAGTTGCAGAGTAACTTAGAATTTCATTCAATCACCCCACCCCCAAGTATTCCTAGTATCTCTCACCCCATGACTTACCCTTTCTTCTCTACCTTCCTACTGTTATTTCTGATGCCTGTCTCTGAGTCATCAAGGTACTAAGGCATTTCCTGGAATACTATGTACCTTAAACCTAATGCACTATCACAACTTCGGAGTTGCTTTACTTATCGGCAACTGTTTACCCATCGAGACGGCATCACATCCGAAATAGCTGAATTTTCATCAACCTCGAATCTCGCACGAAATTTAACTTAACCCTTTACCTGCTAACATGTAGAATATGGTGAACTCCGAATAATGCTAGCAAAGGGCAGATGGGATTTAACTTGGCGTTTAAAGGGTTAAATCGCTGAGCATGTCATCTGTGAGCAAGCACAAATGCTGAGCACCAAAGAGGCTACCAGAGAGTCTTAAATGATTACATATTATTTAATAGAATTTATTGGCATAAATAGTTTTATTTATTTTAGTACAGGCGTTTAGGCTTGTGAGACATCCGTAGTGCTCAGATGTGCGTGCAGTCAGCTATATGTGTAACTAATTATAACGTGCAGACGAAAGGCGTTGATTCTTCGTTTATATTTCGTAAAATATAGCCTAATTAGACCTGGTGGAAAAAAATACGAAATTACAATCATAATGTTTGCCAACATTCTGACACATAACTTAGTAGCCCCCCCCAAACAAAACAAGAACTGCTCATGTGGTTTGATATCATTACAAGACAAAACTACTTTGCACGTAAGAAGCAGATTGTGGTCCAAAACGATGGACTCGCCGTGGGAGCCGCGTCATCTGGTCAGATTGCAGAGATCTTTTACAGCGCATCGAGCACTCTCACCTCACACACGTATCACAAAAACACAAAGTCATAAATTACTACAGATATGTAGACGATATCCTAATAATATATGACCCTAACCACTCCAACATACATGAGATCATAAATGACTTCAACTCCCTACATCCCAAACTTCGATCCACGGCAGAAACAGTAGACGACTACACTCTAAACTACCTAGACCTATCTATACGCAGAACACCCACAAGCTTGAGAACTGCCATATTCAGAAAACCCACGTTCACATTTCACCTCCAACCACCCCATGCAACACAAATACGCTGCCGTCAGATACCTGTACGATAGACTTGATTCCTACAACCTACAGCAAAAAGAATACCAACAAGAACTAAACATAATACATAACATCCTACACAACTTCTTTCCGATAAGGCCGCACAAACTCCCAACCCCCAACCCAGATAAACAAATAACTACCCACACCACACAAAAATGGGACAGCTTCACATATATCGGTAAGGAAACTTCATACACCACAAACATTTTCAAACGAACGGACCTCAAGATCACATTCCGTACCACCTACACATTAGCCAAACCACTTACACACAAAGACTCCGCCCGCGACAAATACTGCCTATCGGGTGTATACAAACTAACTTGCCAGGACTGTCACAAAAAGTATGTCGGACAAACAGGTAACAGTTCCCCACCCGCCGTACAGAACACAAGGCAGCATGGCGCAACAACAGCAATACCTCCAATTTTGCAAAACACCTCATAGAAGAAGCCCGTTCGTTTGGCCCCATGAACAAGATGATGAAAACAGTACACTGCCACAAAAAATGAGCACACCTTAACACAATAGAGAAATTCCATATCCACGCCGAGTTTGCTAAAAACAACCATCCCAGTGACCCTCAGACAATACCCCCTAATGCCATCTTCGACATCCTCACAAAGACCGACCGATCATTAAACCCAGCAACTGCCCAACCCCCCAACCCCCCAACCCCCCCATCAAGACTTAAACATTCCTAAGCACCCTAATAATAAGGACAATGCCATTTACATGAAACATAACAGCATGCCGACTTCCTCCCTAGGAGCCACAGGCAGCCCACAGCCAACACGGAGCTTGAAAACACTCCGCTCTGGTTCATAATCACCGACATATGAGTATTCACATAACTTGACTATAATCAGTGATAATTCTGTTACACACATACAACGTTCGTACAAGAGGAATAAGTGACATCACCAACAAGGGACAGTGTTCATGCTGAACTTGCAACATCCACTAGTGCCTGCATCTACATGCCCGGCTTTTATACTCCGGGCAGACGACTCAGCGAACGCCGTTACATCACGCACTACACAGCACAACGAACACTCCGACTCGCAAAACTGTAAGTATGCCGCCTTAAATCAGCCACTTTATACAAATACATATATAATACCGATAATTTAAACACAGCCACTAAACAGTATATTCTCCACAGGTAGAACCGTACTAAGAATGACTCATACTAACACGCTCCGAATAACCAGTTGGCTAAAACTAATGCACAGCCGTGCGTCAAAGGATGGTCCTTCTGCCCCCTCAGCACTAAATCACACACAGACTGTGAACCATCTGAACCCCTATACATAGAACATTCAGCTGTAATAAACTCAGCGAAACCAGAAGAGTAACATTAAGCCTAGCACTTCAGTATTACCTTACTTTACTTTATTTTAGTTTGTCTATTTACCCCTCTTGTTATTCTTTAATTTTACTTCCCTTACCCACCTTCCTTTTATTCCGACCTATATTAGTTTTACTTTGTGAAATTAAACAAATAAATTATGGAGTGTTTAGCCTTATTTATTATAACAGTAAAGTACAGGGCGAGTCTCTCGCTAGAGGCCCCAAACTATTGTCTATAAAAAATTATGTTATTGAGATAATGACTTGAAAATTTATATACACATATCGGGAAAGATGCATAACAGGACCTGCTCATAATCGATGCTGAAACTGGTCTCCTTTCAAATCCAAGCACACTTGAATGCTTTTCTCCAAATTCTGGAATACTTTTTCCAAAGTGCTGACGTTGACGGCTTGAATCTCTTGGCGTATAACGTCTTTGAGTTGTTCGATTGTGCGGGGTGTATTTTTGTACACTTTACCCTTCAATAAGCCCCAGAGAAAGATGTCGGCAGGCGTTAGATCGGCTTCCCCTTGTCTCTAACTTTTTAACCAATTTCTG
>Ga0123352_10017657_pt1 | contig 11366 bp, 4 predicted proteins | sample TergutLab28metaG_FD_89700 | JGI IMG/M metagenome (GOLD analysis project Ga0123352, IMG submission 89700) | Labiotermes labralis P1 segment gut microbial communities from Petit-Saut dam, French Guiana - Lab288 P1 | ecosystem: Host-associated > Arthropoda: Insects > Digestive system > Gut ... | reverse complement strand
GGATACGAACCCACAGTCTCAGCAGGCGAGGGGCCGTAGACCGCCCGGCCACTGGGACCGGCGAAGTATCACACCTTACCATATAAAATGAAAATGAATACTTTAGCCCTCAAAAGGGCTGTTTTCAGAAACTGACCTCTTTAATAAGAAGTCCAGAACCCTTGTGCTTCGACCACTGATTTCATTCGTCATGTCATGGACTCAGTACAAGATTTTACACTAGCTTATGGACAGGAATACTTTTTAGGTACAATACACTGAAAAAATAATGAGTTTTTGTGCTTAATTAGCACCATATCTTTAAGTATCATGCCAAGTAGCTCTGGTTTCATGGATTCTTTTTGTTACCTGTGCATTAGATGCAGATAAATCGTCTGCTAGACCAATTGGGAAAACACTATCGGTACACATTAAGTGGGAGGCTGGGTGAGCCTCTGGAAAATTATATAAATGGTGGTGAAAGGAGTTTCTACCTTGTCAGGGAGTACAATTTTGAACCCAGGGAAATCACTACACTAACTCCGTTTTTCCTTTTCGCTGGGCGAAGGCAACAGCAGTTAAAACATGAGACAATAATTAATTATGAAAAGATAAGCATTTTAAAGATGTGCTTTTAGTAGCAGAAGTATTAAAATATTAAACGTAACGGATGCAAAAATGATAGTGCATTAGCACATCACCTCCAAATGTGTCGGTGGTAAAAGACTCATACGAGCATAAGATAGGTGTGTAGTATACGTGATTGACGTGGGTCACACGACGGATCGTTGGTTAGTAGATTGTACCTTATCTGGAGAACTGAATCTGTATTGAGAGACAGAAAAATAGACAACTGCACATTTTCTATTGGTAAAGAATTTATTACAGCCGGGGTAGCGTAGTCTGTATAGCGACTCGCTACCGGCCGAACTGCCCGGGTTTCTGAAACCGGCAGGGGCAAGTGATTTTCTCTTCTCTAGGAACTGTTTGGACCGTCTACGGGGCGTTCTTTTTCAGTAGTAAAGCGGCCGTAGCGTGATGTTGAGTACATACCTCCACCTAAATCCGAGGTTAAGAATTAGTAGAACTGAACCTCTGCTGCCCCCTATACGCCTTCATAGAGTGTATAGGGACGACTTTACCTTACAGCGAAAGGATGACTTTTACTTTACCTTATTTTCGTCTTTCATATAATCGCTCTCATATCTTCAGCAAGACATGCTTGTTCCGGTTCCTTTGATACGAGATCTTGTGTTCTTAACTTCCTTCTTCACATTTGAAAAGCTAGTACTTTCATCTCTGTGATGACGCTTTGTGGGATAGGCCTAATACCAGTTCCGTCAAGTTATAAGCAAAAAGAACTATGGCGATAACTGTAATAATATGTTTTATTTCTCCCCAGAAAATTCATTTCCGTATTTTAACTGAATCCACAACATTTCTTCTAGAGACGTTAATAATCCCCCAGTTAGTCAAGAAGTTCCCCAAATATTATAAAACACAAACAATTAATCTAGCTTTCATAAGAGCATGCCACTATTCCGTACTCTATGTCACATTAATCCAGTCCACGTCCTCCCAACCGTTTCTTTAAGATACATTCTAATATTATACTCCCATCTATGCCTAGGTCTTCCAAGTGATTTGTCAGGTTTTCCCACCCTACCGTTGCATGCACTTCTCCTCTCCCTCTATACGTGCCACATACCCTGCCCATTTCATTATTCTTGATTTGATCAACCGGATATTATTTGATCAACCAGATATTATTTGATCAACCGGATATTGTTTGATCAACCGGATATTATTTCCCCTTCAGATTTTATAGGTACAAAATAATAAAAAATGAGAAACTGACAAAAGACATATTATTGAAGTTTCAGCATTTCACTTAAGTTTAGTTTCAATGTAGATTTTATTGATCAGTGATTATGAAAGATAAGAGCTCGGCTGTATTGCAGGTGTTTCGGACAATTTGCCTGCCTCCGTCTTCAAGGCGTTACAACCACATAATAACAACTGCCAATAGGCCTATTTGTGCGTAAAGTACATGATATGAGATCAGAAGTAGCTAATGAGTAGGCACTTCCTATTGAAGATGCAAATAACAAGGACTTCTGAACGTACATAATTAATATAAAGTAACGTAAAGTGTACTGCATGGGCATCTGTGTGTTTGTATCACCGCAATAGATTCTTTCAAACTGTGAATTTGGAAACACCATGAAGTAGCCGAACAGGAGGTGCAGCAAGTACTGTTTGCGTACAATTATTTCCTTTAAGCTCGGAGCGTTGTTTGAAAATAACAGATGTCCTTAGATCCGATTCATGCAAAATGACAATGGCCTCAGTATGTCTGTGGCAACTGTATACATCAACAATTATTTTCCATACAGGCAACTGATAAATTTCGCCTCTCAGTATCATAGCTTTACCACACAAACAGACGGATCGAAACGGGACATTCTGTTTATTGTTTGTGTGTGTGCTTTTTTCCCTTTCGCTGTGATTTCTGTTCCTTAGTATAGTCAAGCCAGATATACGCTTCACAGGAATCAGAAATGAGAAAAGAGATTTTATGCATTACACACAGAAAACAGAACAAAGAGGAATAAGATGTTAACATTTTCGTCTTGTAGGTAAGAGAATGAGGTATTCTGACTTGGATAGACATGAGCGCTGATGTTGCTTGTAGTTTATCCAGTGTTAAGTGGCAGAAGCACAAATTGTGCGTTGTAGAGTAGATCTTCATTGGTGTCAAGAATCTGAATGAGGTACAGTCTGTGGAGTATTGTTGGGTTGCGTTACTTAGTTCCTCATGCAATAAACAAAATTAGTGGAACAAACAGGTAATTGGTTCTGAGATTAAAAATGCAGAGAAAATTTTGTAATATGCTTATGGGAATGTGCCGTTTTATTTTCGAAATTGTGAGTACCTTTCTTAAGTAAATTTGATGTGTATTCGGTTTTATAAGTTAATTGTACCTTTGTCTTCAGGTGACAGGTTGTCATTGTATCTATTGGCAGTCTTGTATTATTTATTGCTTTCTCCAGTGTGAAATAAGTGAACAAAATTGGAGTCCCAACGGAGCACGATTTTGCTCTAGGAACCAGAATGTTGCTATAGCTACACTTTTACTTTTCACAAAAGTGTCCTATTTTCCAAAACAGAAAACTCTTAAAGCAAGCTTTAGGTTTCTCTATTAGGAAATTTTGGTCAGCTCAATCAGGCCATTATAACATTATTTTTTTGTATGGTTGTGTATGATACTATATGCTCATATTTCTATAGTTCATTCTTCAGTCTTTTAAAATCTACAATTTCGTTCCATTATGTCTGAGATTCCAATCTAGCAGTTTACTGTACATATATTTCCACCAGTAATGCCTTTTTCTGCCATAAGTGAGATTACATACACGTGAAGGTAAACATTTTCTGAATTCCGTGTTTGGAAGGAAATAAACTTTGCCAAATTTATGACGCATTACAACAGCAACGTTGCTATCTTACCAGAAGTTACGTTTCGAATCCACTAAGTTTCGGTTCAAATTCAAGCCGGGAACCAGTTATTTTGAACGCTGTTTTTGCGGTTTGAATACATACAAATTCTCGTACAATGGTGCTTACTTCGCAGTAGCCCAATTCCTCTGTCTTTCTGCATTCCTTCCAATTCCTGATTTACGCGTCATTCGAAACTACATACATTAGAAGGCTAAGATAGAGTCAGTGTTCTCAAGTGGTAAATATGGGATATCTGCAAGACAATGTAAGGATATTTGTTTTTATAACTTGTAATTTTAACATCAACCCTACTTCAAATTTTTTAGCTAGACTTCCATAAAATGTTGTACGTCAGCAGTATGAAGGTAGGAGAACAGAGTGTCCAATATGAAGGAAATTTCTGAAAATTATTTATCGGATTTCTACAGGTAAATGTATCTTATTCACGGACATGAAAGCAAGTGGACGAATAGCTCCAGACATTCTTAACCTTGCCACTATGTGGAGGTGAGCGACCAGGTTTACGCCCAAACGTCTGTACACCTCCGTTACCCATTTAATAAGAGCTAAGAGGGTGCCGCAGCCAGCCTGGACTCTTTGAAGTAGATAAAATCCGTCTCCCATGCCCAGAATCGCATCAGGATTCCTAGGTTTTCCATTCTGTAGCCTGACACCACGCTGTCATGGTTCTCTTAATGTCTGAAACCTACTCAATTTTAGTTGCTTTTTCGGTACCATACAGCATAGTGAATATTATGCGTGTTCACAAAGCAAGGAATATATATTTTTTAAGTTTCAGCGAAATAAATAGAGAAGGCGGAGAATGTACGTTACTGTATTGCAAATCATGTAACAAGAAAACACTGGAAATTTGAGGCTGTCACAAATATGGCTATAGCCAGTCCTCTCTTCTGGGGTGTGCAGTCATGGAGCTTGTTGGAAGTGTTACAGACGTGTCGTAGTGACTTGCTGCCGAGCAGAAGATATAGACATTTTCTTCTAAATTGTCGGCAAATGCCTAAAATCTATACGGCTCCAAGCACTCTACTCTGCTTTAAGACAGCTATTAGCAACAGACTTCATACAAGCAACAAGATAACGTGTCTTGTTGACACAAATCTTTGGTTACAGGAGCTGACTGACCTTTAACTCAGCAGTAACGTTGTGGGTGTAATCTCTTATCTTCTTATTCTGAGAAAATACTTCCTGTTTTTAGTAAAAAACACGATTCACACGAAGTGTTAAATGTTCTTGAAACCAAATTTTTTTTACTGCGGAAATCAGTAGCAGCAAGTTTAAAGACTGTTTTACAATTGGGTTAATAAATCACGTATACTGCAGTAGGCTGTTTTGTAAAATGTCTTAACATTTATTTGTGCTCCCAGATCAAATACGTAACTATAATTGTGGCCTCCAGCTACACCCTGAAATGAAGCTGATATTGATAGAATATAGCTCTATAGAATTTGTGAAAACTGACTGATAACTCTAATAAAGGAATACGTGTATTATGTTCTACAGTATTTGTGCAAACCAGGCCTATTCTAGGCAATGCTGTCCTGTTTTTAGCAAGATCCCTCGAAAGGTACCTAACAAATTACCAATAAACGTATAATCGGTGGGAACAATTATTTGGTTAGGAGGTCCAAAATTATTTTCTGCGATGTAGGAATACATATAATTCCGAATGAGAGAATTCAGAAGCATCTGGTAAGGGGTAAAAAAGGTCAGTGGGATAGCAAAGAGAAGGGTGATTACAGGGCAGAGAGCGAGAAAGGGCCGTGTGTGAAGAAGAATAGACAAGACTACTGAAGAAAGAGACAAGTAGAGGTTATAATAGGATAGAAGATGCCGTAAGCATTTACAAAAGATAATTCTAGTTGTTACGTATTTGTTAACGTCGAGTATAATGGCGTTTTGAAATCTGCTGGAACAGCCAAAATTCGAGGGTTTGATACTTTTTCTAAATGTAAATCACGAGGGGGTGGATACCGTGTTAGTCACGGTAGCCCATTAAAAATATCCACTAGAGCACGCTCTTACGGGGGTTAAATATGTTAAGTTAAAAGATGTCGCGTCAGTCATAAAAACCAATGGGGAGAAAGAATACAACATTTTGAAGTTTTGGCCTATTACGAGAGTGTCAAATTTACAGGGGACCAATCAGACTTGTTAGGCAAATTCGAGTAGGGGGAATTTTGAAACAAGGAAACTAACTTCGCATATTGTAGCGAACGAGATACAAGTTTGTCGATTATCGTAGGTGGAGGACGCGCGTGTGCATCGCTCCAGATTTAAGCCAGATTAACCTTTAGACGCCTAATGTCAACTATAGTGGTCGTACCGCACCGCTAACCTCTAAATTTGCATTTTATATATTTTTCAACAAATATAGGTACTGAATATTTTAAACACGGTATATATTCTCCGTTTTTTTCTCATCAAAATGCAGTTTGTTTCATAATTCTAACGTATTTGGTTCCTGTATTATTCACATTTTATACACAGGGTGTGCTAAAATTAAAAAAATAATTTGGGCGCCAAAAGGTTAAGAGACTAAATTAGATAATTAGAAAATTATAAGTGTTTCTACGGGGGTACAATTTTAAAACAAATAATATTAAATTGGACATACTCGGTATTACCAAGTTTCGTACAATATAATTTTATTATTCCTTAAAGGTTAATATCCAGTGAAAACGCTACGTGAGAGAGTGATCCGTGCTACGTTTATCGTATGCAATAAAACTCTGTACCAAATTAGCGCCCAGTGACTGAAAATAAAGTCACAACAGATTCTTCAGTTTATCAATTCAGCAAAAATCGTATTAACAATTCATTTTCACCAAGCCCATCACATTCAAACCACGGTAGTCCCTGAAAATTAGGTCTATGCGAACCGAATGAGTTAGAAAGGTGAGCCGGACGGTTATAAATGACAGCTTTTTGCACATGCTATACAATTCTTTATTCAAATCACTCTTTCATTTCACATTGCGTGAATTAGGAAACTGTAACATAAATTGTCTTTGCTTACCAAAAAATAGTTCGATTGTGATTTGGCGACGTGGTGCTCGGCGTCATCAATTTGTACGTATATTAAGACAATATTTAGGATATGTGCCGGGTGGGGGGTGGCGGATGGGGAGGGAGATATTTTTAGCATAGCGCTTTTGGAACACTTTTTTTCACGTGCACCGATAACACAAAACTCTTGGCCCTACTGCTAGTCATAGAACTTACTAACAACATAGAATTTACGCTTTTATACATTAACTTTTAGTTTATTTAACATTAACTTTACAATACTCTATTATACTACTAAATTTTAAAACAAAATAGCAGAACAAGCACCCAAACGAAAAGTTTCCCCACTTCCGGCATGAGCCTTTTTTTGAAACTGCAATGTATGTGTTAAAAACAATCACAGAACAAACACATTACTGAGCGACCAACAAAAGCTTCGTACTTTTTTCAAACTGACGGTAAAATATTTTAGAAAAGACAGACTACCTATTACAATGTTCCCTCGCATTTCGCTGCCCCCACCCATTTGAAAACCTCTCTCTCGCAAAATATTTACTTATTTCTTGTCCGCCGCTTCCCCTGGCATCCGCAGGTAGTGAGACTGCAATCGTTAGCGAGTACGTAATTTTTCTTAGATAGTGTCTAAGATTAGAGTTTGACTGAACAGCCACTGGGGTCTGGAATGACGTTTGACGTGTTTAAATGCGTTACTGTGTGCCGTCGCCATTGTCAATTAGACGACAAGGGACAATTTGTGGTTATAATTGAAAATAAATCAGTACTTTATTGTGTACTTTATAAATTGTGTTTTATTTAAAGCAACAGAAGTTGATTAAGGTATTTAACAGTTTTCAAGCTTCATTATCATAAACAGTAATTCCCAAATAAAGAGAATTAGAAAGTGTTGATTAATTATTATTTTGTTACTGATATTTCAGAACAGCCTATAGGTCTCATCTTCGACGGTGAAGCAAGGACAAAACTTGACACTTGATGAGACGGATAAGCTACCCCGAAACGTCGGTTAATTACCCATCAGTCTTGCGCACACATCCCAGAAAAGAACAGATCACATTTATGTCGCGGCTGGTGACTGAGAGCACGCAGGTTCCCAATACCTTCTTTTACTAAAAGACGACCCTCTACGTGCCAACAGCGATACGCGTACCACCGATTTAAAAGCAGTGTTCTAAATGGTCAATAAATGGTTTTAAGGTGAAGCAATATGCAAGTTGAAAATCCGAGAAGTTTTCCGGTTGTACACAACAGTTGCTGAAAACATTATTGTTGTAATTTGAATATTATATGGATTTAGTTACATTTGTGCCCGGAACACCTGCAAATTGTAGATAATTACGCTCATTACCATCACAATGAAAAGGCGACTCATATACGGCCTGTTGATATTTGGTTTAAGTTGTCATGAGCACCTGTCAAGAGATTCGGATATATACATTCAAATGTAAGTGGGACAGGCATGTGCAGTCAACTGACACTCAACACAGGTTAAAGTGATAAAACGTAACGGTGCGAGCTGCATTACAATTTATGAAAAAATAAGACTAAAAAATACGTATAAAAGTTCATTTTGAACCTTTAAGGTAAATGGCCTTAAAATTAAACAACTTGAAGCAAAAGATTTGGCTGGACAATGTTTAGGCTTCTTAATTTTCAATGTGTCTGCATTATCTTCCGAAGGTGATATGCGAAATGAAGGTGGAATGAAAGACATAAGCTCTGCGGACTTATTTTGGTTGGAACACTCTTAAAGGGTGTCAGTTTTGATTTATTCCAGGTTGTTACACTAACCGTATTGGTTAGTTGCCCAGGGAGTAAGACACAGCCTTGGGCTGAAGAGTTCTGAAACCAATGGTATTTTGTGAGAGTTTTAATGTGGGTGTGCTGGGCGGTCTGTCATATTTTGTTTAATATTTTTTAAAAAACATATGCTTAATATTTAAGTCTTGTCCATCTGCGCATTTGTAGTCCACACAAAAAGATTCGTATTAAATACTGTGTCTGTGATTTAAGTAAAATTTGGGTGACAATGTCGATATTGAAAAGTTAATATTTTTAAAGCATAGATATAAGTGGGATAAAGTATCAAGAGAATATCTTTTACGATACCGGCTCTTATAAAAACTAAAATTTTATTTGTAGTTATAGACTATTTTGAAATATGTAAGTATGAAATTTATTATAAATCCCCACAAAACACGCACACGCCTGTGTTTTGAAGAAAAGCCTGTATAATTCAGGAAGAGTACAGTTAATTCATCTTTCTCTATTACGAATGGAAGCGATATTTTGCAATATTTGAAAAAAATAATGGCCAGAAATGTAATTTTTAGTTTCGCTCAGAAAGTGTAATGGCCATATGGACTGAGCACAATGGACCAATGTCACAACAGCATAAGGTTGCTTAAAAAAATACTTTGAATTTATTTAAACCCCACTGTCAGTCACCGCAATTCGCGCGGCCCTCAGCGGGCAGATAAAAATAAATATGGGATGTTGACTGCCTGCGGATACACTGCAATAATCAGATTCTTGCAGGAATAACTGAAGGATTTCTCAAGGACTTTTTATTCCGTATATTCTTCAGTCGCCATACCGCATAAAATTTACAATTCAGCACAAACCTCGAATTTGTCCAAATCTATCTGCAAAAACAATATACATACATTAACATTAAAAAAAAATTTTCTCTATTCTTAAAAATACAGTGTTCCTACAAAGCATGTAAATTATAGATTATTATTATTATTATTATTATTATTTGCTGAGTTATAACAGAACATCAGTGATGTGGCAAGTATTCTGCAAGCCACGTCCCTTTCTTTACATTCGGTTACGGTGGATCCAAATTCTTCATCGTTCTTTTTTTTCGGACTGTCTGTAATCTCCAAAAATGATGCTTGCATCTAAAACAAACTGAATTAAACTTAAAAATATCTTTTACGAATTTATGGTGTTGTACTTTGGACCCTGTTTAGCCAAAGAAGGACGCAGATGTAGGATAGAAATGGTCAAACGATTTTGGTTACAAAGTTTCTGCCGATGACAACGTGACAGAAAGTACGTGACAATCCGCTAGCAAATAGAAACGCATGCTACAGCTGAAAAGCCAGCTTGTTGCCTTTCTTAACTGACATTTTCGAAATCAATTATTAATTTTAAGGTTGCTTTAACATGAAACAGAAACAATTCTCGAACGCTTCAGACCAACTGACATTTGCACAGATCGTTTCCGCTGGCAGTTTATTTTTTGCATAAGGAAGTTCATAAACAAACTGAAGTTATCGTAGCTTTATATTATATTAAGAGAAACTGGTAATTTATTACAAATTTGCAAAGCGATTTGTAACGTGTTGCGATTTGGTAAAGAACATATTTGTTCCAAAATTGATTTTTGGAAATATTGATATATTTCGCTAAAATTTTCTATTTGAAATTTATCTTTATAATCAGATGCAATCTTATACAACGGAAATAATGCTGCACGAAGGCAAAATAATTTAACCACCATGCGTCTTTCTTTGTTACACCCCCTCGGCACGATGAGCCACAGGACCAGGAGGGGGACCTAAAAAAAAAACTGAAAGATTAATAAAGCTGAAAGAGAAAACACATTGATCAGTAAATTGCAACCCTTGTGTAGGAAGTAAAAATTCCAAAGAAGCTGTTCTTCAATTTTATGTCCTCCAAAGTAATATGTGGATTTTTCATGTTTCTGAGATAAGCAGATTTCAACCTGAAACAATTCAATCAGAACATTAAAGTACCACAACCTTAATTGTTAGTAGATTTGAGGACTTTCAGCCAAATGACTATTTTGAAATTGGAAATAGAAACGTCTCCAGGAAATTTAATAATTTGACAGCCCTCTTTTTCTATTGCAGGCTGCAACTGATCCAAAATTTCCTAACAAATGACCTGATTCCCCCCTCCCACACAATCCTTAAAATTTAGAATTTTATAGTATATAGGGTGGAAGAGGTGCAGCTTGCTGGTGCCAAACTTTTTCGCAAAATCTCCAGTAAGAAAAATAATAAGAGGAGAAACTTTCCAAGGGTGAGAACTGCGCCCTTCTGAGCTATTACACAGCGATTAGTGGTAATTCCTTACCGACGTTTCGGGACAACCTGTCAGTCTCATCTTCAAGGGTGAAGAAAAGTTCATCCTTGAAGATGAGACATAGTTTGTTCCGAAACGTCGGTGAGAATTACCACTACTGTCTGCGTTATAAACCTGAAGAGCGCAGTTCTCATCTACTTCGCGTCGGAAGCCTGAAATTACGCTTGTCCAAAAGTGTCACTCCGCTGACGTGAGCTGAATTAAATCTGAAACAGTTCAATCAGAACATTAGAATACCAGGTATTCATTTTTAGTACATTTGAAGACCTTCTGCCAAATGAATATTCTGAAAATGTAGAAAAAAATTCTCCAGAGCATACCATAATTTAGCGATCCTCGTTTTCTATTGCAGGCTGCAACTGATCCAGTATTTCCTGACAAACAGTCTGGTTCCCCCCTCCCGCGCATTCCTACAAATTTAGAAGGTTAAATGTTTATAGAAGTAAGTTTGGAAGAGTTGCAGCTTGCTGGGGCCAAAAAGTTAAAAAAAAAATGCAGTGAGTGGAGAAAACTTGTCCACAGATGTCATTCCGATGATATAAGCGGAATTAAATCTGAAACAATTCAATCAAAATATTAAAATATCACATTTGTTTAGCGAGTTGAGGACATCTGCCAAAAGCATTATTTTGAAACTTGAGACCAATACGTCTACAGGTTAGTGTCCTCTTTTTCTAATGCAAGTTGCAGCTGATCCAGAACATCCTAACAAACATTATGG
>Ga0123352_10017651_pt1 | contig 11368 bp, 8 predicted proteins | sample TergutLab28metaG_FD_89700 | JGI IMG/M metagenome (GOLD analysis project Ga0123352, IMG submission 89700) | Labiotermes labralis P1 segment gut microbial communities from Petit-Saut dam, French Guiana - Lab288 P1 | ecosystem: Host-associated > Arthropoda: Insects > Digestive system > Gut ... | reverse complement strand
TCTATGGTCGCCGCCAAGGTGCTATCTGATATGATTTTGCATGGACAAAGTGAATGGGAGGAACTGTATAGTCCACAGCGATCCATGTGGACCCGCCAGTTGTTAGCCAACGTGGGGGCCGCTGTGGTGGGGCTCTGCTCCATCGGCGGGCCTCGGTGTGCCCACATGGGCTGTAAACTGCACTACAACGCCGCAGAAGCCTCTTGGGATTGTGCTTGCCACGGGTCACGATTTGACAGTGGTGGGCATGTGGTTCAGAACCCTGCCAAACGAGGGATTCGTTCATGAGGGGGCGTTTTGAGGGGTGGTATTACAAGCATCAGGCAAACGGCAAGTCCCTCGCGCTCATCCCCGGCCGAGCAGAGGACACGGCCTTTGTACAAGTGGTCACCGATGCGTGTGCATACCATGTGACCTACCCGCTATCGGCGTATCGGAGGGGGGATGTGCTCCGTGTGGGCGGCAATGTATTCTCGTCTGATCGGGTGAAGCTGGACATCCAAGCGCCTCAGCTAAGTCTGACCGGGGAGATTGTCTATGAAAACCTCACCCCCATTTGTGGGGACATTATGGGGCCGTTTCGCTGGTTTCCCATGGAGTGCCGCCACGGGGTGCTTAGTATGCGTCACACCCTCCACGGCGGTTGTGTCATCAACGGCGAGACCCAAGACTTCACCGGCGGGCAAGGCTATATAGAGTCAGACAGCGGCCGCTCTTTCCCCAAGGGGTATACATGGGTGCAGTGCAATGATTTCACAGACTGTTCCATCATGGCGGCGGTGGCACGGATTCCCTTTTACGGCCTGCGGTTTTGGGGCTGTATCTGTGTGGTGTGGTTGGATGGGCGTGAATATCGGCTGGCCACCTATCAGGGCGTAAAAATCGCAGCCTGCCGCCCAGGATTTCTGGAACTCAAACAGGGCAAGCACTGCCTGACCATTACCGTAGACGACCCCGGCGGGCACGCCCTGCAAGCCCCGCGTTTGGGTAAGATGAGCAGTGTCATCAAAGAAAACATCGCCTGCCCCGCCCATTTTCGGTTTATGGAAGGGCAACGTGTGGTGTTTGAGGGGAAAAGCAACTTGGCCAGCTATGAGTATGAGATTCGGTAGGGGGCCTTTTGTGGCCCAAGAAGCAAGAAAGGAGGCCGATGCAATGCATTGGCCTCCTTGTTATGTTATTTGATGAATTTCCTTAATCTCTTACAGTGTGGCCTCCCACACTGACGGCCTCTTCTAACACGGTCACGGTGTCTTGGGCGGCGCTTGCATCTGTCTGGCGAATCTGCCGCCAAGCAATCCAGATACCAACAATGGCAAACCCAAGGGCCATCAAGGTATCTATCATGAGATACTCACGGAAAAACTCGAAGTCCAGATAGAAATCAAGGGTCTCCCGAATCGTAAACTGAAATTCGGGGAATTCTTCCCGCAAGATGAGCCACAAATGTACGACCTCTGTCGCTAGGGCAACAACAAGCGTATAGAGAATCGTAAACACCGTAGTTACAATGCTCAACTTCCCGCCGAAAAGCTTCCACCCGAAGTAAATGCCAAGCGGAATCAAGGCGAACAAAACACCAACGAAAAAGTTAATGAAGTACATCGCACCCAAAGCGGGCACCGCACCCACCAAGCCGCCGATTAAACCGCCGATCAGCCCGCGGAAGTAGCCTGCGTTTTGCTGTTTGAGTTCAAGCTTCTGGCTCTGTTCTCTCTGCCATTGTTGCAGGCAGGCCCGATGTACCAAGGCCAGCCGATTCTCATACCGGGCCACAGAATCGCCGCCCGATTGTCCGCAAATCGCACAGGATGTAGCGGGGCGAATCGCCTCCTCGGTAAGAAATGTTTCTACAAGCCGCAGGGCGGCATCATAGGTGGGCTTTGGCTCTTCGTTTTTAAAGTTCATGTCAACCCGAAACATATTGCCCATATGCCACACAGCATCCTCTTCTCCAATTGGATTGCTGATACTGACTTTGCCCTTGAGCATCTCATCTTCTTTGAGCTGCTGGTTTAATGCCTTGCGCTGTTTGCCGGAAAACTCTGCTTCAAGAAACAGATACAAGTGCAACCCATGCTTGGTCGGCACCGCCTCAGCCGGAAAGCCCAACACAAGCCCCCGTCCCACGGCGTTCTTTTCGGTTCCGATCTGCTCTAACCCGGTCAGTCGAATACTCTCTTCTCTGGTCATGTTGCATCCTCCTAATTGTGACATATTTTGCCATATGTATAGAAAGCCCATACGCCACCGGGCGTATGGACTTTTTTGGTGACCCAACCGCGACTCGAACGCGGGACACCCTGCTTAAAAGGCAGATGCTCTACCGACTGAGCTATTGGGTCATATGGCTGGGATGGAAGGGTTCGAACCTTCGAATGCCAGAGTCAAAGTCTGGTGCCTTACCACTTGGCGACATCCCAATGTCGTAATAATGGGGTGGATGACCGGTTTCGAACCGGCGACCTCCGGAACCACAATCCGGCGCTCTAACCAACTGAGCTACACCCACCATGTTTCGTTACCAACGAATTGCTCTTAACCTTCCACCGGGTGTCCGGCGCAAATGGCTTTGCTTCGCCGTCCGTAGACACAAAAGAAGGGGCCCCCGCGGGGCGCAAGCCCCGTGGGGAACTGGTACGCCAGAAGGGATTCGAACCCCTGGCCTACTGCTTAGAAGGCAGTTGCTCTATCCAGCTGAGCTACTGGCGCTTATTTACACTCGTTAGCCTGTATATTGTAAGCACTTTTTGCCTGTTTGTCAAGAAGAATTTTTCGCAGGGCAAAATTGCTTGTTTTTCTTGCCGCTGGATAGTGCCTTTTTTGCTTGGTTTCCGCCGATTTTGGATCGGCGGAAACCGTCGGTTAATCATGCCCTGCCGGGCTGACTGTTTTTAGGAGTTGCGTTATGCGGTCGAGGCTACACAGCCCCTTCTAAGGCCTCTAACTCTTTCTTCACGTCAATCCGAGGGAACAAGCTTTCCCCCTTTTGCACCGTGACAGTCCGAGGCAAAAGCCCAAAGGTTTTTGCAGAATCCCAATTGCAACGATCGACTGGCACCCCAATTTGGGCCCACGCCTTTTCGCAGCTCTCCGGGGTGAAGGGGAGCAAGAGAATGGTGGTGAGGCGGATAACCTCTAATAAGTTGTAGAGCACACAGGCCAGACGGGGATGTTGTGTCTCGTCTTTTGCCAGCACCCAGGGGACAGTTTCGTCGATATATTTATTGGCCCGAGAAATCACACGGAACACCTCTACCAGCGCATCTTGGAAGGCCAGTTGTTCCATATGTCCCTCGTACACACCCCGGAGGGCGGCGGCCATTTGGAGCAGTTCGTCATCCTCCGGACCGGCGGTCTGTTCTGCGGGCAGTGTGCCGTCGAAATACTTCTCGACCATAGCCACAGTGCGGGACACCAGATTGCCGAGATCGTTGGCTAAGTCTGTGTTGGTGCGGTTAATCAGTGCTTCATTAGAAAACGGGCCGTCGGAACCGAAAGAAAATTCCCGCATGAGGAAATACCGCAGGGCATCCACACCATAGCGGCCGGCCAGAATATGGGGGTCCACCACGTTGCCTTTAGATTTACTCATTTTCCCGCCGTCTAAGAGCAACCAACCGTGGCCGAATACGCTTTTAGGCAACGGTTCTTCCAAAGCCATCAGCATGGCGGGCCAGATGATGGCGTGGAAGCGAACGATTTCTTTCCCTGCCAGATGGACATCGGCGGGCCAGTATTTCTGATAGTCATGATACTTGTCGTTTCCGTACCCCAAGGCTGTAATGTAGTTACTGAGGGCATCCACCCACACATAGACCACATGACCGGGGTCAAAATCCACCGGCACCCCCCAAGTGAAGGTGGTGCGGGACACGCAGAGGTCTTCTAAGCCGGGTTTTAGAAAGTTATTGACCATCTCATTGACCCGGCTGCCGGGAACCAAAAAGCCGGGCTGGTCTTTGTAAAGGTCTAAAATACGCTGAGTGTAATCGGAGAGCCGGAAGAAATACGCCTCTTCTTCTGCGTTTTGAACCGCTCTGCCGCAGTCGGGGCAGTTGCCGTCTTTGAGCTGGTTCTCTGTCCAGAAACTTTCACAAGGGGTGCAGTAGGGGCCGGTGTAGGCGGACTTGTAGATGGCACCCTTGTCGTACAGGGTTTTGAAAATCTTCTGGATGCTGGACATGTGATAATCGTCTGTGGTGCGGATAAACCGGTCGTAGGAGATGTTCATTAGCTTCCAGAGGTCTAGGATACCGCCGGGGCCTTCTACAATCTCGTCTACAAATTCCTTGGGGGTGACACCCTTTGCTTTGGCACTGGTCTCTATTTTTTGCCCGTGCTCATCGGTGCCGGTGAGGAACATCACGTCATACCCCAGCATCCGCTTATACCGGGCCATGGTGTCCGCCGCCACGGTGCAATACGTATGCCCAATGTGCAGCTTGTCCGATGGGTAATAGATGGGGGTGGTAATATAGTAGGTTTTTCTGTCCATGTGCAGCCTCCAATTTTACAACAGTAAGAGAAGTATACCATATTCTGCTTCATTTTACAAAAAAATACGAAAACTTAATAAAGTCATAGTTGTCTCGTTATTTTTTTGTAACAACTTCGTGGTACACTTATTTTAGTGATAAGTTATCACACTATCTTTTTCATTTTTTTCCTCTTCTTAACTCTGGGTCGCCTGACGGGCGGCCTACTTTTTTTGTCCGCATAACTTGGCCCCCTCGGCAATAGCGTATAGTGTAGTCGCCAAACAGGGCTTGCTGGAGGGGGGATGTATATGCAGCAACAGAGGATTTCCGGCGTAAAAATTGCCATGGTCTATATTGGAACCGTAGTGGGGGCAGGGTTTGCCACAGGGCAAGAGGTGTTGCAGTTTTTTGTTGCCTTCGGGGCTTCCGGCCTTTGGGGTATTTTGCTGTCTACGGTCTTGTTTGTTGGTTATGGGGTACTGATTATGCGGCTGGGGCTGGCCATGGCCGCAGAAAGCCACCAAGAAATTTTGCCCCGCCTAGGGGGCAAACTATTCCAATCCGCCATGGACGTGCTGATTATGGTGAGCTTGTTCGCCGCCCTTACCGCTATGCTGGCGGGGACGGGGGCGCTATTTGCCCAGCAATTTGGGATGCCCGCCGTTCTAGGGAATGCCCTCATGGGTGTGGTGACGGTGCTGACAGTATGTAAGGGGTTGCGGGGCGTGATTGGGGCCATTAGCGCAGTGGTACCGTTTTTGTTGGCATCGGTGATTGCAATTGGTGTGTTTTCTTTGCTGGCCGAACCGGTTGCGGTTTCCGTAACACCGCCTATGGAGGGCCGGGGGCTGATGGGCAACTGGCTATGGGCGGCGGTGTTGTATGGGTCGTATAATATTCTCATGTCAGCGGCGGTGCTGGCCCCCTTGGGGACAGCGGCCGGAGACCGGCAAACCATCCTCCGGGGCGGGGCCTTGGGTGGCATCGGCTTGGGGGCCGCGGCCCTCATGATTTTCCTCGCCATCACCGCAAACCCAGAATCGGCAGGGTTTGAGGTGCCGATGCTGCATCTGGCGGGGCAGGTGACCCCCTTGGCCGGGATGCTCTTCTCCGTGGTATTATTAGCGGAGGTCTACACCACAGCGGTAGGGTCACTCTATGGGTTCAGTGCCAGATTGCAGAGATCGGGACAGCATACAAGGCTGATTGTGGGCACTGCCGGAGCGGCATTTTTGGCCAGTCTGCTAGGGTTTTCTAATTTGGTGCGCTATCTCTATCCGTTGCAGGGGTATGGCGGGCTGGTGTTTCTTGTGGCGTTATTGGTTGTAAGGCGGCCTCGGCAATAAGGGCATTAGTCCTTTACAATGTTACTATATGCCGCAAACGCTCCGTTTTGCTGCATGAGCTCTGCATACGTCCCTGTCTCAATAACTTTGCCGCTTTCCATAAATATAATGCCGTCATAGCTTTGCAATAAATCGGGGTTGAGCGCGTGGGTAATGGTGATGAGTGTGAGGTCGCCTTCTTTTAATAGACGGCTTTCAATATCATAGGCCGTCTGCATATCCAAGGACGAGGTGCCCTCATCTAAAATCAGCAGCGGCTTTTTCAAAATCAGTGCTCGTGCCACCGCAATCCGTTGCCGTTGCCCGCCGGAGAGGTTCGCGCCGTTTTCGCCCACAGGGTCAAACAGTCCCTTTGCGTCTGAACCCACGAACATGTCCACACCGCTAATCGCCAAGGCATGTGTCAGCTCTTCGTCTGAATAGTCTCGGTGCAGGCAAATATTATCCCGAATCGTTTCATCAAACAGATAAATGTTCTGATGAATCGTAGCGGAGAGTTCGCCTAGCTTTTCCATGTCCAGTTGATGCAAGTCCGCATCGTCATACGCAATCTCGCCCTCGTACTTGGAGTAGTACCCGGTGAGTAGTTTCACCAGTGTTGATTTCCCGCATCCGCTGCCGCCGATGATGGCATATTTTTTACCGCGCTCAAACCGGACGGTCACATCCTGTAAGGTGGCATCGGCTTCTGTATAGCCAAAGTTCAAATTTGATGCCGTGACCCCGGTCTCAAATGTCGGTGTTCCGGTTCCGACAAAGCCGCTGGGCTCATGATCTGCGAACCGGTTTACTCGCTCAATAATCGGCTTTGCGCCCTGAATCAACGGCAGCATCCCGAATAATGCTCCCACGGGCGAGACCAACTGGCCGCTGGCCTGCACCAAGCCCAACAACACACCGGCGGTAATCCGTCCGATGATGATAAAATACGCCGACAGGAAAATCGCCGTCACCTGTACCAAAATCGCAAGTGTCGCCGTCAGTCCCGCAACCAATGCCATCAACTTGCCGACCCGATATTGTGCGGTGAACAGTTCATCGTTCTGTTTTGCGAAGTCTTTTTGTGTAAATGCGCCCATCCGGTATGTGCGGATGATTTCAAAGCCTGAGAAGAAATCCTTCAGCCTTGCCATAAATGCTGACATCTTCTCTGACTGTACCTTTTGCCGCGTTTGCAGTGCCTTTCCCAGCAAGCCGGGTACAAGCATCATCAACAGTGCCGTCCCGATGACCACAAGTGTCACAAACACATCAAAATAAAGCATCACGATGAGAGAGGCAAGAAATAATACTATGTTGTAAAACACCCCGAAGATATTGTCTATGTAGTTTTCTTGGATGATCTTCATATCATTATTCAGCGCCGAGAGATAATCGGCCGTATTCACTGCATGAAATTCTTCCATGTTCTGTCGCATCACGCCTGCAAACACCGCACGGCGCATACTTCTTAATACCCGAAACGTCATTTTATGTAAGAGTAGTGTGGATAAATACACGCTGGCTCCCATTACCACGAAATACACCACCGTGAACACCAGCGTTCGCATAAATCGCTCTGCCTCACCGCCCAGTGCTAAGTCCAGTACTTGTTGCAACAGGAGTGCAACTCCTGCTACGAGTAGTCCTGTGAGGAGGCTCAAAACTGCGGTGACCGCTACCAATAACTTGTGTTCTTTGAAATATCGACCCATACTAAATCCTCGTTTCTATGTTTGAGATGCTATGCTATTTAGGGGAAAAGGCTGTGGTTAGTATATCAGAATGCTGTTTATAACGCAATGATGTTGCTTTGGCGTGGGGGTTTTCTTTTTGTGGCTTGGCGGGTACCGCCAGGTGGTCATGCCCTGCCGGGCGGGCGTTCTTTTTACCCTAGGGGTATTAACTCAACTAACCATTTGCGAGAAGAACACTCGCAAAGGTCAGCTTCGTAGTATGTCGTGGAACAAAAAGAAACAAAATGGTTCAAGCTGTAAAGGGTGGTGCGGATGGAAGGTCTGGTTCCGCAAATGGCAAAGCAACAGGGCGTGACGGATGCGATGATAATTGTGGGGCTTGCTGGACATATTTTTTCAGTAGTTCGAGCATGAATCGTGTAAACGCCGAGAACGGCTCTAACATCGTTCGCACATTGCCCTCAAAATTGAGAGCAGCATCAAACTCTTTTAGAATCATCGGCATACCGCCGCTGATGGTACATAGGCCGAGAATATCATACTTGGAAAGCTGGGGATAGAGCTTCATCATTTATGGCATAAAAAAGTAGGACGCATAATGTAACTGCGTCCTACTTTTTACCGTTCCGTTTACCCGCCTGCTCATAAATGTTGATTTTACAAGATTTTTTCTTGCTGTCTTATATCAGGCGGCAGAAAGGGTGTCTTTGTGGAAGAAACCATCAATCTTTATGGACGATGCTTTTAAGATACTACAACAAGGTTGAGGTCAATTTGGTCATAATACGCAGTAAAGGCGTATTGCAAGGATGATGCGATTACTTCTATGCGCCTGTCAAAATCGAATAATGCCGCCCTTTGACTGAGCGGGCCGCCGGGGCCAAGCGCACTTCCCATCAGCTCATCAGTCGGCAAAACAGGCAAGCGCAAAATAATGTGATAGCCAAATTCCGTCTGAATCGGCTCGCTGATGGTGCCTGCATCAATTTCCAGTGTACCCTCAAAGAAGGCATCTGTCATTGAGCCGGGGCCGAACACATAGCCGTCGGGGTGTGCTTCCATGCCCGGGTCTTCACCGTGTTCGAGCATAAGTTCATCAAAGCGGGTAAGCAATTCGGCCCCTGAAAGAGTTTGCAGATATTCATATACCTCAGCCGCACGCACACCTGCTGTTTCCGGGGCGCGTGCATCGTTGAACTCGGCATCGGTGGAGAACAGGATGTGTTTTGCACGGACAATGTCGTGTTCAGCGGCATAGAGGGCGACCACCTCATCCGGTGTTTCGTCACCGTGCTCACCGTATAGTGCTTGAAGCAAGGCGGCACGTCTGCCCATGCTGACGTTTACATAGGCGAAAGCGTTCTCCGTAATGCGGTGGTGTTCCCATAGAGAAGCGGCGAACTCCGCCTCTGTCCAACCTTGCCGCTCCATCTCCGCTGTGCGGATGTCTTCGTAATTGTCCCCCCAGTGGATAGTTGGTATCTCGGCGTAAAGGATTCCGATTGCACGGCGACTGAGTGCCAGCTCTGTAGCGATACGCAGGACAAATTCGCTATAGCTCACCGATTCGTCAAAAGGGCCGAATTCAAGTGGTGCGTCCCAATCGGGCGGCCCCCCGAGCTGCATAAGAGAACCAGCTACTGACCAAAGATCATAGAAAAACTCTTCCCACAGGACAGGGGGCGCACCCTCGATTTCTATCATTACCGTTTGCAGTCTGATGCCGGCGACTTCGTCATTGGTACCTGGCGTGTCCGATTGCACCGGTTGCGCTATCGTGTCGTCGGGCGTATTGTCCGGCGCATCCGGCACTGTACCGTTGTCATCGCCGTTGCCGCTACAGCCGACCAGAAGCGTCAGCAGCATCACGGCCGCCAGAAAGAGGCAGAGACATTTTTTTAAATTGTGTTGTCGCATAATCAAGAACCATTTTTATAAATATTTACAACATAAATACTTATTATGGCTTTTGCATTATACCACAGACAGCTCTTACGGACAAGGCATTTTCAAAAATCTAAGAACGTGGGAACGAAATACAAGGAATTGCAGCGTGTCATAAAAAACGGACGGATTCAATATCCGCTTAATCGTTGTGACTGTTGTAATTTTTGTTCTCGGGAAGGCGTCCATTTGTAGTCTCAACCCACCTATCACAAACCTCCTGGGTTCAGAACATAGACCGTCCTAACTTATGAAGGCACCAGATGCGTTTCCCACATGTTATTGTCTATTTTGCCAAAAACATTGGGTGAATATTGTCTATCTTAACAATTGACTAGAACGCTAAAACAGTATATCCTAATTGTAAAGCAAGTTTGTTAACAAATGATACAAATCAGATTTTACATTTTTGACGACTCAAACATGGATATGGAGAGGGGAGAAGAAAGCTTGCCAAAAGGTATACACGTGGATGTGCCTTGTGAAAACAAACAAAAGAATATCATGTTATAATAATTTACATTAAATATTAAAAAGCGACAACGGAACAGTAGCGTTGTTGCTAAATAAATATTTTGAAAGACTTTGTACAGATTATAAATTACTGAAGGAGGCTACATGGCGAAACATTGGAAAAGACACAGTACGGATATATAATTTTCTAAAGGAGGACATATTAGTGAAAGCCAAAAGACATAGCACGAAAATTCTCTTCTTACTTATGGCAATTATAATGATGGTAACGCTTGTTTCGACAAGTGCACTTGCCAATGGAGAGAAGTATTATGAAGGCGATTCTATTACGATAACCTTTACAAGAGCTGGTATAGGCGGCAACTTCGCACCCGGTTCGGTGCTGACGACAACGATTGAGCCGTGGACCACTCTGACCCCTGAGCAAGTGCCAGAGGTAGTTCTGAACAACGGCTTTATCGGCACATGGTATAAAACGTCAGACCCATCGTCGGGAAATTGGCTCAGAGTTTACGACATATTCAATGAGCAACTCGATGGCGAAAATACAGCATATACGTTTCAAATGCGCTTTGAGCGGACAGACTGGATCGTGTTGTTCACTGCGGGGATGGGCACCATATACCCCGATGATGAATTCTATCCTGTTGCGGTTCCGCATGGCGGGTTTTTGACTGCGGCGGACTTGCCGGCAGTTATACCGCCTGCTGGCCAAGCACTTCTCGGTTGGCAGCGTGAAATCCCAGCCCTTAGTGATAATTGGGTACTCGTTCCTGACATACTGAGCGTGCGGATTACAGATGGGATGGAACTCCGCCCGGTATTTGCTCCAGTAGGGAGTGTAATATTTAGAGTAGATGGCCCGGGCACGCTCCATACCATGGGGAATGACGGAAACACTCATCAGATATTACAGGACGGTGAGCAATATATGTTCTCTCTGCCGCAAGGGATAGTGCTTGTAGCCGAGAGACATCGGCATGTTCCGATGCCGGTTGCGCCGAGCGGAGTAGAGTTTGCTGGCTGGGAACAGTATGTGGATGGCAACTGGGTAGAAGCGACCCCAATCGGCATGAGTGTCACCGGAGATATGACGTTCCGTGCGGTATTTGCACCGATTGAGCGGACAGTAACTTTCCGTCTCCAGCTTCTTGTACAAGACGAGGTCAGCGGAGTATGGGTGCCTGATGTATGGGCATCAGCACCAGGAACCTTAACGCTTGATGGAGAGGTTGCAGAGGTAATAGCGATAACGGTACCGAACGGTACACCCATTACAGAATTGCCAAGCTTCACGTTGGCTCCCGGTTTCAGCTTGATTGACGCAGACGAAAGCCCAGCACCGTGGAGATTCACTGATGGTGATCCGCGTCTCTTGGCACCGTTCTGGAACCCTGCCGAGCATAATCCGATGACAGCGGCACACAACACATTTACCCTGCGTGTA
>Ga0123352_10017650_pt1 | contig 11368 bp, 7 predicted proteins | sample TergutLab28metaG_FD_89700 | JGI IMG/M metagenome (GOLD analysis project Ga0123352, IMG submission 89700) | Labiotermes labralis P1 segment gut microbial communities from Petit-Saut dam, French Guiana - Lab288 P1 | ecosystem: Host-associated > Arthropoda: Insects > Digestive system > Gut ... | reverse complement strand
TAGCCCTCCCGACTTAAATCTAGCAGTAACCAATTTCATGTTTAGTGTAAATGTAAAATAACCACTGCCACCGGGTAACAACCCAATTGCAGTAAATAAATATTATTATTATTATTATTATTTCTGTGATTGAAAAAGTAAACTTCAATGTAGCCATTAGAGAAATGTCTGCGGAGCACAATTTGTTAACAGCTGTTTTAGAAGAAAGAACTTTATACAATCAGATGTGAAGGTGGGAATGTGGAAGTGCAGTGGAACAATATCACGCAATGTGTGTTGGATACTATGAGTGATTTGGTTGGGAAAGTCGACAGGTAAGCAAAAGAGCCATGCATTACACAAGAAATGAACAGTAAAATGGATGAACGAAGGGGTTGGAAGAATGTCAGCAACGAAGAAGGAACGACGAATTGGAAAGAGCCACAGGCAAGGCCATGAAGGAATATCGTGAGAGCATATGGGCCGAGATCATGGAATTTCAAAGTACAGGACGTTATGATTTAATGGCCGTGAAGACAAATGAACTAAATTGGAAAGAAAACCTAGGGATTCAAAATATTGATACCGAAGACTGTCATGGGGTACAATGGTATATCAGAGACACGTACTGAAAATTTGGGATATTTATATTACAGAGCAGTACGATGGACCTAATCGACAAGAAATCCTAGAAGTCGAACCTGAAGGGGGAGTAGATGCAGGCGAGATAGGCTCTTATATTTTTCAAAATGAAGTGGAAAAAGATATCAAGGAGTTAAGGTATAAGAAGGCTGCAGGGAGTGATATGTCTGGGGATGTACTCAAGCTGTCGGGAGAGATGGGCTGAGACTAGTGATACAACTGACCAACAATATGTACGAAACTATAAAGGGAACTAGGATTTCATTGAAGTTACAGTGATTGCCTTAAAGAAGAAGCTAAAAGCTGCATATTGCAGTGACCATCGTACATGCGGCAAAGATAGTAGCGAGGATACTTAGAAGAACGATTTCAAGGAAAACTGAGGCTGTACTTGGAGATCAGTTTGGATTTAGAAGAGGAAAATGAAATAGGGATGCAATGGGGATGAAGAGAATATCAGAACGAACTTTGGCCATAGCTGAGGAACTGTGTGCTTGCTTCATAGACTGACAGAAGGACAAGTAATTCTCATTGTGAAATATGCAGATGACCTTGTGTTACTGGCTCAGGAAGGAACGAACTACATATGCTAATTGAAGGGGAAGAAGCTGTGGAATGGAAATGAATGTGGAAAAAACTAAGGTAATGAGAATCTCAAGACAACCATCCGCAAAAACAACCGGCCATTGTGGGATATTTAAGCTATTTGGGTAGCATGTTACAAATTATGCAAAATGTACACGTGATATTAAATCTAGAATGGCCCTGCCAGAGTAGTATTCAACAAGCTGACCCTTTTCACCAGTAAATTGGACTTAAATTTAAGGAAGAAACTATTAAAGTGCTGCATTTGGAGGATAGTTTTCTACGGTGCTGAAACTTGGACATTAGGTGCGCAGATCGGAAATACTTGGAAAATTCTTAAATGTTGTGCTGAAGAAGGATGGAGAAGATCAGTAGGACTGATCTGTGAGATATTAAGAAGTGTTACAAAGAGCCAACGAGAGGAGTATCTTACAAGCAACAAAAATGGGGAATAATAACTGGATGGCTTTCATCTTGCATAGGAACTGCCTTCTAAAACACGTTATTGAAGGAAGGATAGAAGAGATGGGAAGAAGAAGAAGAAGGAGGAGGATAGGAGGAGGAGGAGACGCAAGCAGCTATTGGATGATCTTAAGGAAAAGAAAGGATACTGTAAATTGACAGCGGAAGCACTACTTCGCACTCTGTGGAGAACTCGCTTTGAAGAGGCTATGGACCTATCGTAAGACAGACCACTGAATGAATGGTCTTTTAATTTGATCATACAGTTGAAAATGAGTTGTCACATACACGGCTGAACCCTCAGCAACAGTTAGACTGAACATTTGTGCGAGGCGCGGCTTTTTCAATTTACAGCAAACCGTTTGTTACTTCATAAATGGGATTCATTGCCGAATTTCCCAATTTATTTCCCGCCCTGGAAAGGCTGTCCGAGAATCGGACGATGTCCATGACGTTGTGGCTTGTGAAATGCTGTTTGTAAGTCAGCAGTCACAAATATAGCGACGATGTAATATTACACATTTAACATTTTGAGAACCTGTACGTATGTAAGTAACTAGTTCTGTACTAGAGTGCAGTAAGAAACAATGACACTAGCTGATATGTAGGACGAGAAATATGTGTAGTAGAGAAGTAGGATTAGAGTTGATGATCACAAACCCTCATCTCCTATTGTAGTTTGCTTTAAATTGTTACCTTATATTAGCGACTTTACAAAATATTGTAACACACAGTGAAGTAATGTGTGTGGTTTGAGTGCTTGCATTGTTTACTGTCATTCATGACCACTGACCACTGTCATTCTGTGCTGGCATATTGGATGCTGCTTTGCGATATGGCATTATTCCGTGTAATGTTTGATATTTTGGAAATTGAAAGTTGAAATATGCGCCTATTCACTTTTTCATGGCTGTAAGAACTCTCACAGCTGTTAACACGAATTGCCACGATGGTTTGATATTTTTGCAGTTCTGCGAAAGTTTATCGACCCATTCCAGGTTCGGTTGAACTCGAAACAACGAACACTTTACGAGAAGACGTGTATATGTTTATGCTCGCATCTCGAGCGAAAGTAGTGGAATACTTATTGGCAACAAAAGCGTGTCGAACAAACATTGTGGAGCAAAACAAAATGTGTGTCTTATACACCTTTATCTTTTAGTCTTGCGTCTTTGGGAACTAATTATTGCGAATTTAATCCAGTAACTTTTACTATTTTACATTATTGCTTATAGTTAATTACTAAGTTATGAACTAATTCGTTTTAAATACAAAAATGAAAGGTTGCTAATGCGTCGAAATTGCAACATGTTTGGTTATTTGGCGTCTTTAACTGATTTGAATGGTCTTTTATTTACGTATATTCCCTGGCTCCAGAGTTAAGTCGGAGTGACAATAAATTGTAGAATTAGTCGTGAAAAATATCAACTAGTACGGTTCAGAAATATCATATGGGTTGCGTACAAAGCATTCAGATGTTCGAAATCCATTGTACAGCATGTAGTAATTAAGACATGAGTAATTTTTAAACGTTATAAATACATTATTATAGTGAAAAGGAATGTGTGTGTTGTGTGTTTATGTATGTATGTAGATACGCTGACTTTAAATTCAGAGAACCTGAAAGAGTGGCAATTATGTGAGCAGCTAAACACGCGTGAAAATTTTCTTGGGTTACTATGAAGTGCATTAATGAAAATTTGTATTTTCTGATCTCTTCAATAGATTTCTACATGAATTTCTAGGTTTTGCATTAGTCAAATTCTGACGGTTGTTTTCTGTGCCTGAAGTTAATGTCTGTTTACTGGTAGACGAATCCCCCCGAAAATATTCCATATTTCATCATGGAGTGAAAATAGACAAAGCGGATTGTTTTATGAGTGTCGTTTTTACTGGTCTGAAACATCGAACTGACGTAGCTTCGTTTGTAAATTTGTAACCGAATGAATCTGGTATTTAAGGGCTCTTCTTTATGCTTCTCATTATAATCATTGCTGACATTGTGGAAAATTATTCAGTATAAACTTTATTGTTTTTGTAGTGTCTGGATTGAGAGCCAAGTTACTGGAAGTAAAGCATTTACTCTTGTGAGATAGACGTGTGTTTGACAGTGGGCGGAAATACCAAAAGTTTTGTTAGAAATTGCGACACGAGTGTTATTGAATATTAAAGAGTCATGATGAAGTGTTTATTCTTGGAGGAAGGTCATTTATGTATACATTCATTGCACGAGATCACTTCGTAGGTGGTTCCGAGACGAGCGGCTCTAGTCAAGACAGACTTTCCTATATGCACAGTGTTGCAATGGGGAGGGTGGTACCAGAAAATCTGTTTTTACGAGAAAAAAAATATATTCATACTCAGTGGAAACTGGAACAAAATTAAATGACAGACTAATTATAATTTAAGGAGTTGGCACTTCTTTCTGCACTGAAGGCCGCCGGCTGGAACGTGATGTCCAGCCATTGCCCTACATTGCAATTAGCGATGCACACGTCTCTGAGGATGACTTGAAGAAATCAAGCACTGAAGTCTGTAGAGACAAAGATCTTTTCTTCTTCTTCAGAGTCTTTTCTTAACAAGCGAACATCCCCATAAATGCTTGTCTAGATATTGCTACTCGGAGTTCGTTCGAATAAGTGTCTTCAGGCACCTTGATGCCAGCTCCAGTGATTTCCAAGCCCCTCGGTCAACTCTGAAAAGGTCATGGCCCTCTCCGTAGTCTCAGGCTTAGGCTCATGTTCCTCATCGTCTTCACGGGCGCATTGCTTCTGAATTTTTAACAAGATAGTCGAGCTTGCATTCCTCATCATGGTAGTCCAGCAACTCGAATGCATCTGCAGCATCGACGCATGAATTTTGCGCTCTTGGTTTTATATTTGCGTCTGGGGGCAAACGACATTCATTGCGGAGCAGTGTAAGTCGAGACGACGACGGGCGATAACTGTGGTATTGAAAGTAAGGGTCTCGTAGAATTGATACTTGGGGTACTCGTATGTAGCAGCGACTCACTTTAGATAGTTGTCTGGTGCATAATTAATAATTCTTGAAGAATGCAATATTTTTGGACCTAAATGGACGTGAAAACAGAGGAGTGGAGAAGATTACATAACTACGAACTTCGCGATCTGTACTCCGCACCACATATTATTCGGGTGATCAAGACGAATGAGGTGGGGGGGGGGGGAGGTGTCACATACGGAGACAGGAGAGGTGCATACAGGGTTTCGGTGGAGAGACCTGAGGGAAAGAGACCACTTGGAAGACGTAGGCCTAGATGAGAGGATAATATTATGATGGATCTTCAAGAAGTGCGGTTGGGAGGTATGGGCTGGATTGATCTGACTGAGGACAGGGACAGGTGGCGGGATCTTTTGAGTGCTGTAATGAACCTTCGGTTCCATAAAATGCGGAAATATTTTTGACTAGCTGAGGACCTGTTAGCTTCTCAGGAAGGACTACGCCCCATGGATTTATTTATTTGGTTAAATAATGCGACCGTTTTTTTAAATCATATTTATTTTTGGTATAGTGTAGGCCGCTGGCTTTCATTGGTCTCGGGGTTATGAAGTAGGCTTTCAGTTTGATTCACACGTTTCGCCTTGCTTGTTCGTTGGCAGTTAATAGTTGTCGTATGTAATAAAAAGAAGCCGGTTTATGTTTTTGTTGTCGTGCGCTCTTAGTGACGTAGTTACCCTCAGTCTTGAGAGATGGCGTTAAACGACGGGCGGCCTCGCCGCTTCATTCGAAATCGCGTGTTGGACCAGACTGCAATGACCATGACATGCAACTAAATGTTGCTCTGTGCGGTTCTGGACGCCTGGCCAACATAGTAGGTGTATGCTTGCCTCGACTGCAGCAGTTAACCCCATCAACAGGTGACGACAGGGGTAGGATCAACAAGGTGGGGGAGGAGCTTGGTAAATAGGAAGAGAGCCGCTTTTCTCCCCTCAACGGGGGCTGAAATCAATACATTTGAGCACTGCGGTCTGCGGAGGAAATGGAGGAGAGAACTGAAAGAAAATGAAAGGTCATTTCTGGTAACAAATTTAATGTTGAAGTCAAAATAAATACCTTTTTGCTCCCCCTCCTCTTCCTTCTCGTAATCATAATCATGAAGTGGACTTCGGTTAGACTCGCGCTTTCGTCCACCCCAAACCCGGACACTTTTCGATGGTCCCCCGTGTCTTTATATTCTGTTGGTTTGGCATGCATATTTTGGAGTCTATCTTTGTCCGGTTTGTTCAGTAGGGTTGACAGTCCTTTTGTGCAGTCGGCTGTTATTCCTGCAATTGAATACATTTTAGGCCCCCCCACTTCCCCTGGGTATAATAATTTTAAAGTTTGTATAGTCTTGCGTAACTGGTAACATTTCCCAACAGTTTCATTTCCCTCCCTGATTTTGTTCCTTTTAACCGAAGCACCACTTTTATGTAAGAAGTGTGGAATCCGCTAAAACTTTAATAAATGTAACCTTTCTCCCCCCCCCCCCTTATATTTGAAATTTATATGTTTGTCGTCCCATACATTCGTTAATATCGATGTGTTCTAGTATTTACTTCGTGGTCAGCTTGATAAGTTTTTGTCAGGGTTTGATACCCGTCACAAAACAAGAGATGTTTCTTTCCCCAAGCTTCCAGACCAGCTGTGCAGCGTGCCCAGTTTCCTCTTCGTTGGGTGCCGGGGACTCTTTCTGTGGTGGTTTAGTATTCGGGCCGTAAAATTAACCACACACCCCCATCGAGTGCCGAATGCGTGGAGCTACACCGCCACTTATGGTTCCGTGGTATTGGGCTTAATGAAGCAAAGGGACAGCTGTACCTTTGTTATGTACATCTATGTTTTCGATATCTGGAACTGTATGATGTCATGATTAGTGAATAATTAATTGGAAATGCTGTAGACAGAAGTGAGCGTGGTCTAATTTGAGGTACATTTTGATCATTTGGAGGGACTAAAGACAATGAAAAATGAAGCAAGGGTAGCCGTTTGGGTCGAGATTAGAACTCGGGATCTCTGGTATACGAAGCAAGGTTGCCACTCACTCGACCGCGATGTGGTGTAGTTAAAATGTGAAATTTGTCCTGTAGCCGAATTTGTAGGAATTATTGTTACGCGGTTTGGATGTTTTTCTTTAATTACATTAGTTTTGTTCTAATTACACGTTAATATTAAATCCGGGAGGGGTCTCTGGTTTCTCCGGTTTATAAGTAAATGAAGCAGAGTTCTTGAAAATCTAAAATCTACGCAGTCAAAAAATTTTCGTCATTTATGGTTCCCATGGGTTCGTTGATGTGTTTAAAATTGCCCGTCATTAGCCACTATTCAGAGAAGCTGAATCCAGTCCACATCTTTCCATCGTTTTTCCTTGAGGTATGATTTAGTAGTATCATCCTATAATCTGCAACGAGTCTTTATCGCTAGAGAATTCAGGTGCATGGAACATTCTCATTAAATTTAATGCCCGACTTAAGTGCGTTTTTAGGCGAGTTCGCAAAATTGCGAAAAACGACTATTAGCTTAGTCATGTCTGTCCGTCCGTCCGTCCGTCCGTCCGCATGGAACAAATCGGCTCCCAATGGAAGGATTTTTTTAAATTTGATATTTGAGTATTTTCGCAAATCTATCAAGAAAATTCAAGTTTCATTAAAGTCTGACAAGAATAACGGCTACTTAAGACCAATATATATCTTTGATTATATCTCGCTCATTTCTTCACAGAGTGAGAAATGTTTCAGACAGACTTTGCAGAGAAATTCTAAGATCGCTGATTTTATGTCCAATAAGTTTTTCCGAAATTCTTGCCGTTTATGAGGTAACGTGGAATAATAATTAGAGCCGGGCAGGCCACGCATGCCAATATGGCGCAATGCGCGCGTTATACCTAACAGGCTGCAGATACACACTCACTGCTGCCAAACGAACTTCGGAGGTATGTGATCTAAATATTTGTAATCTGTCAGGTCTATTTGAAATGCTCGGTATTATGTGCTGTGTCGTATGTTCCAAATTCATTGGATGACATGACTGGGGGAAAAAAAGTAAATTTGCCCCTATGCTTAACTGAGTAACACACCATGAGATTAATGGGGAGTGGAGGTGTACAACCGTTGAACCGAAAGTAATTATGTTGGTATCGAAGTTTTTTTTTTAGATAGATATGTCGAGAGAAGCTGACCAGATTGACGCATTAGGCAAGTGTGTAAGTGGCAGATAATTAGGATGTCTGGCCAGTGAGAGAGCAGTGTTAGAGCGTAGTAGATGAAGGGCGACAGGGATATTTAGGAAGAGATGGTCTAGGCGCCTAGCGGATAGCCAGAGGGACTTGGTAGTTGCTCCAGTTTGTCAGTGTCAAGATTAATTGGCTTCGTACATTGTGGAGTAGATGAAAATTTAGACTTTCACAGTTTTTTGGACCTCTTAAACCTTTCGGGGGAGGATACGGTGTTTGTCATGCTTATACATTAACCTCGTGACGCCTAATGTCAACTATAGTGGTCGTACCGCACCACTAACCTCTAAAGTTGCATTTTATATATTTATTCAATAAATATAGGTACTGAATATTTTAAACATGGTATATACTCTCCGTTTTTTCTCTTCAAAATGCAGTTTGTTTCATAATTCTAGCGTATTTGGTTTCTGTATTATTCACATTTTATATACAGGGTGTGCTAAAATTAAAAAAATAATTCCGGCGCCAAAAGGTTAAGACATACCGGTGGGACGCTTATATGGGGTTTCCTACAAGTTACAGCACGGGGGGCAACATTAAGTCCTTAGTAACCAATGGCGAGACAGTATTCAAAATTTTAACTTTTCGGAACTATTAGAAAATAGTAAAATTAAGTGTTAGAAAATTGTGGATCGTGAGAAAATTCAAGTAGTGGGGAGAAATTTGAACGAGATACCAGCCACCGCGTACTCACGCTAACGAGTAGAATCCGTTTAGACTTGGTTAGGTGAAGAGGAAATTTGGGTCACTCCGATTTAGGAAGTTACATTTGGAAGTTTCATAATTAGAAAATTATGTTACCTGAAAAAGATAATAATGGCTTTGAAAATGAAATTGATGGTTTTTTTTAAGTTTTATTAATAGACACGCACGTAAGGGGTAATTAATAGTAATACACCATTGAAGTGACAAAGTATCCTATACCAAGACCATCAGTAACAATAACGCCTCTATAATCATTTTAGACAGTTTACGGTCATAAATAAAATAACAGTAGTCATCGATACATGTGACTAAATTAATAGATATGTGTGTGAATCATTGATGCAAGTGTTCCCACACCTCTGAGGAACCACTTAGATTCCCTGAAGCAAGGGCATGTCTGCCGGCTGAGAGCTAAGAACGGATAAAGGTGTAACTGGAAGCATTCTTAACCTGGGTGCTTGGTGCACGTGAGTTGTTAAATTTACGCCTCCGCTGCTTTACCCGCGAGAAAATAAAGCACCGTACATATTGTATAGGAGGTTGAATGGACGTTGTAGAGAGGCAACAAATCTTTTACCTCTATCGGGAATCTAACGTCTATTCCTCGGCCGTCCGGATCATAGAGACATGAAGAGAGCAGGACAAATTACTGAATAAACTCAACATTTTTCCAGTTGTCGGCCTTGATTTATATCCTCGTCAGGGACAATTATCCGAGTGAGTTTGTTGGGATCTTGGTCATTTTTTCCTGTGCTTTAGGTTTCAGCCCACAGACTCTACATGCTGTGCATAGATGGTGTAAATGGCCTCTGGCTCTAATGCTTTTGTCTGTGCAGTTATGCATGAGGCCATTACCTATACATAGCGTAAAATCCAGACACTATAGATGCTGGCGGTATGTTGCCAATCTTGTGACCCGGTTTTATTTTTGCATCTACAGTGTATTGAAACCGTCGTTCTATCTCTCTCTCTCTCTCTGTGTGTGTGTGTGTGTGTGTGTGTGTGTGGCGGGACGTTCCAAACGTTTTAGCCAATACGTCGATAGAGGGTTTTGTGCTCAAGGGGAATCTGCAAAGATTTGGGATATATACTTTTACTCCCTTCCCTACCACCTAGGGTGTCTGTGACGTCAGGAGAGGCGATGCTTCTAACTTCTCTTCAAATGCCAAGTACCTGTACTTGAGTTTTTTTTTTGTCTTTTTATTATCCTGTGACGTCAACTTGCATTTTATTTGTCGTATATTGATTGTTCTCTTTGCCTAAATTACTTCCACCAGAATCAGCTCTATGCTGTTTCCCTTCCATTTTTATTTTTGTGCTAGTACTTCGTCTTTATTTTCTCCAGCGTTACTGACGGATCTGTTTACGTCTCCATTATTGTAGATTCTTTCTTGAGACACATAAATGTTCATTACTTTACGTCAAAAAGTTTAAGTAATTTTCAAACAAGACACCATACACACAGCTGTGGTCCGTCGTGCAGTTGATCTTTGAAGAACGTCTGCCTTTGTGAAACCGAGAGCCTGCCACTGCTGTTAACACTCAGCGATGGTTTTTAAATATACAACGAAATAGAAACCGAAATACACATCCGGACTGTTATCGTTATAACGAGGTGTCTGCCGATAATTAGTGTCTACTGGGATGTGATACCATGTAATGTTATAGTAGGACACCGAAATTGCGGAGGAACTCTCAGTCTTCATCTTCAATGTAGACTTCAAGTCACACGGGGTGAAACATTAGATTTAGGGCCTGTACCGATGTTCAGTTCGGCATCGGCAGATCTCGACCTTGTGTCGACTTCTGTATCACGCATCTGTGGACGGTCTTAATAAAGTCTTAACAGGATGGGACTCGAACATAATGTTTCTCTTTGAACCCTCGGCTATTCGTCTAACAAGCACACATTATGAAAGCGATTGCTGGAATGAACATGTGCACTTATGAAACGTGATGAATTCCATGCTTTTATGTTTACACATTATGCGGCAGTCAGCGTTACGTACCTGCAGGAGGAGATACCTCATGAAAGACGTCGACGCAGATTGAAGAGTAATACGACGAGCACAGACGCTGTGAAAGTGCGGACTGGATTAATGTAGCTCAGGGTAGGGCGACCGATGAATTCTTGGTTTCCATGAAAGGCAGGGAATGTCCTGAGTAGCTGCAAATTCTTTACGTCCTTAAGAAGGACTGTGCTCCATGCGGTGAGTTAATTACAAAGGCGTACTTAATTACTTACTCCATGGTGCAGAGTCCTTGAGCAGCTAACTGGTTTGCAGCTAGTCAAGAAATTCCCCGCATTTCACGGAACTCGTGGGCCCATTACCGCACTCACAAGCGTCCGCCACCTGTCTATATCCTGGGCCAGCCCAATCCAGTCCATATACCCACATCCCACCTCCTGGAGATCCATCCTAATATTATACACCCCTCTCTGCCTAGGTATCCACAGTGATCTCTTTCCCTCCGGTTTCCCCACCAAGACCCTATACACCCACTCGCGCCACATGCCCAGTCCTTCTCATTCTTCTCGATTTTATCACCCGCACAATATTTGGTGAGGAGTACATATCATTTAGCTCCTCGTTATGCAATCTCCACCATTCCCCCGTTACCTCGTCCGTTCTAGGTGTGAAATATTCTCCTGAACACCATGTTCCCAAACACCCTCAGCTTCCTTTCCTCCCGCAATGCCAGCAACCAAGTTTCACACCTATAAAAGACAACAGGCAAAATTATAATTCTTTGTATCTT
>Ga0123352_10017649_pt1 | contig 11368 bp, 7 predicted proteins | sample TergutLab28metaG_FD_89700 | JGI IMG/M metagenome (GOLD analysis project Ga0123352, IMG submission 89700) | Labiotermes labralis P1 segment gut microbial communities from Petit-Saut dam, French Guiana - Lab288 P1 | ecosystem: Host-associated > Arthropoda: Insects > Digestive system > Gut ... | reverse complement strand
TCATCATCAGGAGGTCAAAATTGCATTACACAGCCTCTGGTATCATCACACCTATAGGTGCCTCTACATGTTTCGAGCACATGTGCTCATCATCAGGAGGTCAAAATTGCATTACACGGCCTCTGGTATCATCACACCTATAGGTGCCTCTACATGTTTCGAGCACATGTGCTCATCATCAGGAGGTCAAAATTGCATTACACAGCCTCTGGTATCATCACACCTATAGGTGCCTCTACATGTTTCGAGCACATATGCTCGAAACATGTAGAGGCATGAAATAAAACTTATTGTGAAACACATTTTTTGCATCAAGTTGGTTAAATACTGAGATAAATATACTGAGATGCACGGTCAGCAAAACGTCAATATTTTTCCATAGTTTGTTTTAGAACAGTAGGAGAGAAACTGAAGATGTGTGTTTTGCACGTGTATTGGTGGTAACATTGTAATATGGCCAGCGTATGAGCGACATTTCCTGAGCTGGACTGCAGTTTCAAACGTCCTTGTAAAGTCTTTGAAAACTCAGTAAACATTCATAAAGTGAGCACACGACTGCCCTACAATTTGACCTGAAAGACATTGCTTTCGGTAGGATTGTATTCATAGTCGAGGAAATGTTTTTAGCACTGCATATACTTTGTAGTGAGAACGGATTCTTAACTCTTTTGAGATTTTAAACTATGTTCAACGATTTACAAATCCAAAGAGTGAAGAAACGAGAACTAGTCTGCTGCTGCCATTTGCTGGATTTTTGCACACGACACTTGGTTATACAGGACAAATCCGAATTCATATCCGATACGTCGAGACCCATCCTATCATATCACTTAGTTCCCCCACTCATCACACGTCGTTATTTTGGTTTGAGTTTGAAGAGCGTGGGGAGAGGGTGGGGGTGAAAAGTTTTGCACACGCCACTGTTCAAACACCCATACTATCGGCAAACACCGACGTAGTGGGAGCTGAGCGTCTGACCCGCTTTCGGAATCTCTGGATGACTCCCAACACAGAGCACGTTTTTCTCGATGAGCGTTCGTGGAGTGTAGGCGGGAGACACTCTTGTTGGGTGCCATGGGCTGGGTTTGTCCCGTAATTCCGTCTAGTGTCTCCCGAGTCTTACCCAAAATTTTGCCTCAAACTCGAAATCTCCTGACTTTATTCTGGAGGTTCCCAGTTCTAATTTCGACCGGAACACCAATTATCCTCCGGATTACGTTCGTGATTTTCCGCAGTTTCAGCTGGCGAATACCTGGACAATGCTGTGATCTGTTAGTAATCGCTTCCTTCCCATTCCTTTGAGTTCCACCGAATTCGATCGTCTTGCTACATTCAGTACCAAATTATCGAAGTATTTGATGTTGCCTATAACAGTATATTCTCTCCTACCTCATCCCTTCAGTTCATTCATATTATGTATGCATTTCATTGGACAGCTCGTGACTTATGCAGTTAATTCAGCGTTCTCGAAACCTTTTATAACCACACCAAGTTGTGCTGGGTGTCTGGGCAGTGTCTGCTGTTTAATGTCACTAACAGCCAGGCATTTTGGAAACAGCACTGCATAAATAAGTAGCTTTTTCGAAGATGCGGGTGTTCTGAAATATGACAATTTGTCTTTGGGCGAGTAGTTCCCGACTTTCAGATTGCTTGCCCCCAGATATGAAGACACTGCGATCTATGAAATATTGGGAACTGCTTCCCCAACTACATATCATCACATACCAGAAGTCTTGTGTCTTCTGCAACTCCGCTCTCAGGTCATGAAATCTCGCAAAGAAGTTTTCCGTCCATCATGTAATTGTGTGTTAGGGACTGCCGCAACACAAGACAGCACTGTAAGCTGCAGTAGAGCTGGACCCCTAAAATATGCTTATTACTGTTCAATTGGACCTGTTATGTCTTGTAGTCAATTAGTGGACATACTCTTTAGGCACCTCACAGAATTTCGAAGAGCGACTACTAGCTTCGTCATGTCCGTCCGTCCGTCCGTCCGTCCGTCAGTCCGTCCGTGTAGAACAGTTCAGCTCCTATTGGACGGAATTTCACGAAATTCGATATCTGACTGTTTTTCGAAAATTGTCGAACAATTTCACGTTTCATTCAAATCTGATATGCGTGACGGGTAGTTTACATGAAGACGTATGTATTTTTATGTTTACGATTATGTCTCGCCAAATCCATCTTAGAATGAGAACGTCTCGAACAAAAGTTGCAGAGAAAAGTCAAAACACGCATTTTATGTTCAATGCCTTTTCTCCTCCGAAAGTCGTGCCGGTTTTGAGATAATGTGGAAAAAAATATGGTGAACCAGACAGACCACAGATGACAATATAATACGGGACGTATACTTTACATGCTGGATACACAAGGCTACATACACACTCTCAGAATATGTAATAATTTTTATTGTTGCACGGCAACATTGGTTACAGGAACGAGCCTCTATGTTACGTTTATGCTTAGGCCTACATTGTACATTCCTTTCTGTTTTTCCTATCTTGAATAACTGAACACCGATCGGCGGGTACACCACCCATCTAGGAGTGTATACACAGTCACGACGTTTCGACGTCTTGAAGTGACTGATTATATTCATATTGTTACTTTTTTTGTCATTGAAGATCAGTGGCAACAATTCGCCTGCATGATGCAAGCATTATCCATTTCAGTCTGTTCATATATTTATTCGTGACGCCGATCGTAATCAAAGTGTTTTTGGCATTATCCAGAAATACTTTCAAATTCCTCGTGTGCCACAGCACCTAGAGTTATTTTCACAGCTGTTGTGTAAGTCATAGTAGCTAAACAGTGTTAAAGAAGACAAAACGGAACGCGTGCCATCTGCAGCGACACGAGAAGCGGCTTGTTTCATCAGACGCTCCGTGCCACTCATTAGACTGCACACGGCACTGCGGTACCGAACTCCTCCCAGAATTATACAATCTTTGCCAAAATTTTTAGTCTCCCTCGTCTCATCCGTGACGTGAACATGACGACATCAATCATATATAAAAAGGTTTATTGAAATAAAGCTCTGTTATAATTAGTTAATAAACATAGTCATTCTAATGTTAGCCCTATGACGAAAGTCTCTGAGGTAATCGTTCCGCTACAGGTAAGAAATACTAAAATCGCAGCCATTGATTTCTGGCATTTCTAAACGATAAGACATTTTATACTTCAACAGCGCAGTTAATGTTGTTATGGATGTTTTTATCATTATCGCCTTGAGCATTATAGGCGCTTGCTCCAATTGTTGTCTTTCGCGCATTCGCCATCTTGAATGTACTGTTGTGTGTAATTAAGAAACAGGCTAAACTGCTATTCTGTTGCATGTGGAATCGAACAGTGGTATAGCCTTTTTTACAAACCTATCTTTTGGTAGGATGCTGCTTCAACGGGCAATCCGATTCCGGAGTTTCGAGACAACATCGACCCTTTGTGAAGATGAGGATATTGCGTTATTTCGATAGGTCGGGATCCTTTTACCCCTTGTCATAATGTTATTACCCAGAAGAATGAAATCCTCAGCTACTCCGCTGCGCGAACGGCAAAACTGCAAGCAGAGGTAGACGTAAAGTCTTACCTTCAGACTAAGGTCAATGTGGAGCCCAGCAATTGTCATGCTACAGGGGTGCTGATGAGTCCTTAGCCTGACCAGGAAGGAAACTTGATGACGTCTCTCGTCTCGATTTTGTTGAAATCGCGCGCCTCTGACATGCTTCCGAGCTTGTTTCCTTCCTGGTCGGGCTAAGGACTTATCAGCATCCCGGTATGACCTTGAGCCCTTGTCTGAATGAATAATCGGGATGTATCATCGTCAGCACTTTGCCATGATAGCAGTATGTGACTGGGGGGGTTTGTGTCCATACCCATGTCACTAGCTTATAGTGTAGTGTAGTGAAATGCTACTCTGTTATGCAGTATGTAGCATATGTAACTGTTTAGACATAAACGCACGCATTGACTTCTCCCCATCTGCACATAAGTATGTAGCATATGCCAGTTAAAATCGCAACTTGTTTCAGTCGAGTGCCATCGTGCCACCATTGAATTGTCCAGATGTGACAACGTGACTAAGTATTCTTATAATGAAACCAACTAGATGCACTAATTTCTCAAATTTATTTTTGGAATAAAACTCTACATGTTTCGGACAGTTCCTCTGTCCAACATCATGAGTTTTTCACTGTACACACAGCAATGGTATATGTCATACAGGTTTGCTGACAGCTCGCGAGCTGTCAGCAGACCTGGGGGTAAAGGCGGCCGGTGCGTAAGGCTGACAATCTTAGCACCATCCTGTGCCTTTGTCATGAAATCTAGGAAACTTAACTTCCTCGAACTCTTTGGGCCACTGCAGGCCTGTAACGGGACTGCTTTACTTCTTCGCTTGTCCGCATGGTAGTTCGTACCCACGCTCGTATCCGTACACCATAGCTTACTGCCGGTTTCCTGTCTTCGACCGCGGACCTATTAGAGAACACCGAAATGTGTTATGAAATTTCCTCCACACTCCTGCCAATACGAGTGGTAACCGTCGCTTTTGAAGCGGCAGTCAAGCTCTGAAGTAGAGTCTGTGGATGCTATTCGAATTGTACTTTCCAACCTGTTTTTCAGCGAATTAGCAAAATTGCGAGAAACGACTGTTAGCCTTGTTATGTGCGTCTGTCTGTCCACATGTAACAACTCGGCCCACACTAGACAGGTCTTTATGAAATTTTGTATTTGAGTATTTGTCGAAAATCTGTCAAGAAAATTCAAGTTTCACTGCAACCTGACAAGAATAACAGGAACTTCAAATAAAGGCCTATATAAAGGTAAAGGTAAAGTGATCCCTTTACAGGCCCTATGTGGCCCAGAGGGTGGGTAGAGGTATAGCTCTACTCCTTCATGACCGCGGCATTAGAAGGGGGTGAGTGGTCGGCAGCACGCCCCGGCCGCACTTACCCACCGGGAAAGACCCGGTACACATTTTACAGGAGACTGGGTGGGCCCCAGGGCCGGTCTGGACGGGCGGAAAATCTCGTCCCCACCGGAAAGGCCTATGTACATTTATGGTATCTCGCCGAATTCTAAGAATGATAATTTTTGCAGACAAAAGTTGGAGAGAAAATCAAAACATATCTTGAATATTGAATATATATATTTTTTTTTTAGAAAATGGTGCCGTATGTGTGATAATGTGAAAAAATAATGGCAGAACTGTACAGGCCACAGATGACAATGTAATACGGCGCTTGTGGCTTGCAACCTGGATAACTAAGGCTACATAAACACCCAGAAACACACACACACACACAGAATGTGTAATGTCGTTTTTCCACTGCAGCATTGGTTACACGAACGCGCGGCATCGTTACATTATACATACATTGTCCTGTTGTAATTACAAAGTACACTCCATTATGCCAGTATGAGTGTTATTCATGCCTGGAAGTGTTAGCTGTTTATTTTGATATCGATAAGGAAAGGAACCATATTTCGGGCGAATTTCTGGTTTGTAGCGATTGCTGTAAATGCTGAGAAATGTGTTGGTGGGTCGAACGGTTATCACAGCGGATTGTCTGCCAGACGTTTGACACCTCAAGACTTTGGGCCAGCAAAACCCCGTTTCAGTTTCTGCAATCATTGTAACTGTGTTCGAACGTAAAGCGACTCGTGCACGAGACGGCCACCTACAGCTGTGACGATACCAGAGGCTGTGTAATGTAATTTTGATCCTCCTGATGATGAGCACATGTGCTCGAAACATGTAGAGGCATGAAATAAAACTTATTGTGAAACAAAAAATTTTGTGCATCAAGTTGGTCAATTACTGAGATAAATATAGTGAGATGCACGGTCAGCAAAACGTCAAAAAATAAAAAAAGAGCATTCAGTAATGTCATCCCAAATACTTACACTGAATTAGTGCTTTATATGATTTATTTAAAAATGTCACAGTTGTCATGTATACGCCCTGACGGAGTATAAGCATATGGAGCTACACCTCTACTTATTCGTAACCTCGGTACCTGGTGGGGGTGAGTGATCAGCCTTACGCCTCAGCGGCTTTACTTCCGGGAAAGGGCCCCCGGACCCCATCGAATAGGAGGCTGTGTGGGCCCCAGAGCCGGTCTGGACGGTTTGGAGAAGAGAACTCTATAAGATATTAATGTATACTGTACGTTTTGGTTTTGGTTTTACTTTTACTTGTACAGTGGCGTGCCTTCATTTACTTTCGAGAGGTAGGGAGGAGGTCATTTGCATTTTGATTCTGATTTAAGTAGTCCATGACCTGTAACCTACGAAGGATTTGGTCACGCGTCCCATCGGTTCACTGCAGTTCGAGGCGCTTGTCCTTCCCTCCGCCGGATCGTGCAGCTTCTCCTGTGTTTCTTCCATCCTTCTCTTTGGCTACACGGTACCGTGGCCAAAAATGGACCGGGCCTCCTGTGACGTCATCGGCCCCCTTAAAACTTCCAGCGGGGTTCAAATATCAGTCATGCAGTGGTAACATTTCAGAAAACATCGGTCCTAAATATTTTAACGAATTCGAAATATCGGAATTCATACCAGAAGTTTTAGATTCCCGTGTTTGTTTGCTAATGCGTGTTTTCGAAGCTAATGGAATGGCTGGATGGGTCATTCTGATTTGTGTAAGGGATTGTGACAGGAGCCAAGAGGTCATTAGGCCTTAGGAATGCGGGTACGATGTTTGTAAACAGTGGAAACGCCTGTAGCTAATTTCATAAAAAGCTTTTGACCGGACTTCCCAATTTCTTCACCTGTGCTGCACAATGTCACACGTCCGTCACCTGCATTGACATAATTTACTTGCAGGGTCTTCTTCCTAACTTTGAGAACTGGAATAAACTCTCAGAAAGCGTTTGTAGCCGTGGGTCGTCAGTTCACAGTCAATATATGCCTTTCAGTTATATATGCTGTTTATGGTTGAGTAGAGGAATATCACAGCACTTGCACAATCCGAAATTTATGGGATTGGCAATGCATGTAGCACGCATTGAGTGTACACGTATGAGAAATATATGTACTCCGTGTAGTATTGCCTCTCTTGAGGGTCTGATGTTTGGGCAACTGTTCAAAGCAGTCACAGACTTCTGAAAGCCGAGATTCATAACACACCGCCACTAGCCACTGTCCTCAGACATACGAATCCATATCCAATTCGTACAACCTGTTTTTCTAAGAACTTTTTATGACATCCTCCCATCTCCATCTAGGTCTCAGAATGGTTACTTTCTTTCAGGTTCTGAGACAAATATTTGTGTAACTGTTTTGTTCTCATGCTGGCTAAATGTCTCACCCATCTTCCCGACCTTAATTTGATACAATATATCGGCCGGAACTTCTCTGGATCTACTGTAGTGCAGTAATCACCTTCACACTATATCTCCCTTAGAAACGTTTTTAATATTATACTGTGCTGTACGGAGCCTCGGAAGTTATCTCTGAATTTTCATTTAGACAGAACAACTGGTAAGGTTGTACTACGGTGCATAAGATGTGAACCGTACCTTCTTCAATTAACACGCGTGGGATTACGAAATTCCAAATAAATGGTTCGCTGAGACTTAGCTGACTCTTCGCTGTGTGAATACGATTTAATTTTGTTGCTGTATTTTCCAGCATTTCAGCGTTGCCAAGTCTTTAAATGCTTTATTCGCTGTCTTTGTCACATCCTGCATTCTGGTGCTGAGAAATGGAACATGTCCTATGTTTACTCCTGTCTCTGTTCATTTACATGAAACTTCCTTTCTGATTTTGACGTTTTGCTGACCGTGCATCTCAGTATATTTATCTTAGTAATTAACCAACTTCATGCAAAAAATTATGTTTTTCAGTAAGTTTATTTCTTGCCTCTACATGTTTCGAGCACATGTGCTCATCATCGGGAAGTCAAAATTGTATTATACAGCCTCTGGTGTCATCACACCTATAGGTGGCCGTCCCGTGCACAGTCCTCTCTCAACCAGTGCAAGGGACGGCCACCTACAAGTGTGATGATACCAGATGCTGTATAATACAATTTTATCCTCCTGATGATGAGCACATAGTGCTCGAAACATGTAGAGGCATATAATAAACTTATTATAAAATAAGATTTTGTCCATCAAGTTGGTTAATTACTAAGATAAATTCCTTTCTGATGTCTAAAAAATATTTTTCTCTTTCTGGTTTATGATATTTTTCACTGAATTAAGTCCCCAGTATGGGAGGTAATTCATATTTTCATTTCCAGTCCCGATTTTTGGGCATTATTAACGGCGTATTCTACATGCAGAACGATAAAAATGATTTAGAGCTCTTTTTCGAAGAGTATTCTGAATAGGAACTTACCAAGCGTGTTCGCTATATAAAATATAATATAGGCTTCCACATTACGTTACGAGTGTGGTAGGATATATAGGCGGAATGCCTAATGACAAGGCCAGGCTTATGATATAAGAGTTGCAGCAGCTGTATGCATTCCTGTCGTTGCTTTTCTAAATTAATTTACAAGTAACGTACTTAAGTTACATTATTTCCTTAAAAACTAAATGTAACCTGAATTATATTAAAGATCAACAGCCTTAAAAGTACACAGTACTCTAGCCCTTCCATTATTGTTATACGGCAGCGAAACTTGGATTATTAAAGCAAGTGACGCCAGAAGAATAACAGCAGCAGAGATGAAATACATGTGAAGAACAACAGGATACACTTGGACAGATTACAAAACAAATGCACAAATTGCAAAGGAGCTAAAAATAACACCAATTTTGGACAAATTACGGGAATACGAGAGAAGCTGGATACAACGTGTAAATAGAATGCCTCGAAATAGATTACCCAGGGTAATGAAACACTACTCCCCAACGGGGAGAATGAATCATGGTAGACCTTTGAAGAGACTTCTGGATACGTGAGACCGGAACGGGTCAACAAGTGGCCTAACTCCATGAAAGATATATGATGATGGTGATGATCCATATCGTACCGCGCAGTAGACACAGTCCTTCTCCATTCCAAAGATCAGTCCGTTGTGTGTATGGAAGCAGTCTGGCTTTGTTATGGGAATGATACGAAAATCAAATATATTGTGTCAGTCGAATTAACCTGGTGGTCTCTGTTCGAACCACTGGGCTTTCAGAGGGGTAATGATTATGTTTGACATTAAGGGAAGAACACAGTGTTCCTGAGGACAGGTTTTTGTTAACAGACAAGGAGTGAAGAAAAGCTGGAGAAAACTGCACAGTGATGAACTTCTGATCTTCACTGCCGATCAAATATTATTAGTGTGATAAAGTCAAGGAGGATGAGATGTGTGGGACATGCAGCACGGGTGGAGGAAAAATTGCGTACCGAATTGAGTCGAAAAACTACCAGGCCACTAGGGAATCGGAAGCGTAGTTAGGAGGGCACTGTTAAAATGGATCATTGAATTAGTACGGTGTGAAGTAATGGGATGCATTCTTCTGACACAGGATGGGTCTCATTGTCAGGCTCATTTAAACGTGGTAATGACGGTGCGCCGTTTTGTGACTACTGAGTGACTGTTCCGAAAGAGGACTGTACTGCGGTATACATTAGATACGCATGCTTCCTGTATTTGCAGTTAGATTAACAAGGTGATGACCAGTTTATGGGTACAATATACAAGCCTACTTATATATTACAGCGTAAGATCGGAAATTTTGTCTTGTTTCTCCCCCATTGTGGCCATTCATTCTAGTAGGTTCGGGCGTATATGTTAGATGGCAGTGGCTGTCGAATTCAGTTTGTCGATGCGAAGCAGTCGAGAGGTACCGAAGATTTAGTCGGCAAATCAGCGTCGCTCTTTACCGACAAAAAATGTCTCTCACAAGGCTTTCTTTCAAAGAAATTAAAACTATGTGGCGTGCCTATACAGTAAAAATCATGGTAAAGTGTTTCTCAAGTGCCCTATTGTATAATATAAGAGTGGATCAGTTGAATGATTATCTTTGAAAACCGCAGTGTCGACGTTTCACGTGGAAATTGCGGCAAGATTTTTAGCAGTAAGTGTAGCAAGTGACGTAAGTTGATGTTTCCGCATATAACATCATCGTAGAAGGTTCAACACCCTGAAGAAGCCCACTGCTAGTCATATTTGTAATGGAGACGACCGAGCACAGGACTTGGTTGGCAAGACAGGCGATATTGCGCTGTGTTTGGCAGCCTACGCGTTTCTGTCACATACACCCTGAAGAATTCAGGGCAAAGCCTGTATTTCCAGGCTACTGTCGACCAGAAGTCTTTCGGGAAGTAAAATTGGTATTAACTTTATTTTGGGCCATGGTGTTTGGCTGGAATTTATTTAATTATTTATAATTTATTCGCATTCGCAGCAGTAACTCATGTGACAGGTTTTGGATGTTTTGCTGACCGTGCATCTCAGTATAATCTTAGTAATTAACAAACTTGATGCACAAAATATTTTTTGTATAATAAGTTTATTATAAGACAAGATTTTTTTGTATTAAGTTGGTTAATTACTAAGATCATGCGACAGGATTATAGTGAGGAATGAACTGTAAACGTGTGGATGGAAGCGGTTGTGAATTAATTGAAGGTAATGTTTGACGTTTCCCTGGCACTAATTGCCCGAGGGTTTTCCCGGACCGTCTTGCCTCTAGTGAGGCGTTATACCCCCTGCGAGGCTTTATTGTTGTGTATGTAGTGATTAATGTTTATTGTTGTAATGAATAGACAGCGGTATAGTAATATATTCATTGTTGTCCGTGTTTTTGATTTTGGTTTAAACATTTTGTTTCACGTGTCGAAGGCTTGGAAGATCGCGAGTTTCATTTTAGTATTGCTTTCGCTGTAATATCATGATGGATGGGAGCAGTTGGTTGCTTTTAATAGCACATTTTGGCAGCCGCACCTTCGCATTCTACGTCTCACGCCAGAGAGTTTCTCAATGCAAGCTTTGGCGAAGCTGAACATAGGACATTCTGCGTTCTATTTGAAATGGTGAAAATTTGTACAATATTTATTTTCCTCTGTCTTTGTTATTTACGTTTAGAATTTTACCGCAAACTTCCCTGTCATTTCCTCCTACAGTCTGATAAATACACAGCTTCACTTCTCTTTATCCCGATGGAATTGGTTGACTTTCTGTTTAATTTAGCCGAAGACAGCCATGGATGCTGATGTCCCTTAAAATCCACTGTTACTCATGTACTCACTCACTGGACAGTGGTAACCTTTTAAAGCCTACTAGTTACGTGATGCACCAACCAGTTTAACATTCAACAACTGTACGCTCTGCCCGCACTGTATTTATGTGTTTCGTATTTATCTGAGAACAAACAGCGACTTGTGCCACTTACAGCATAAACTGATTGGTTTTTATAAC
>Ga0123352_10017647_pt1 | contig 11369 bp, 4 predicted proteins | sample TergutLab28metaG_FD_89700 | JGI IMG/M metagenome (GOLD analysis project Ga0123352, IMG submission 89700) | Labiotermes labralis P1 segment gut microbial communities from Petit-Saut dam, French Guiana - Lab288 P1 | ecosystem: Host-associated > Arthropoda: Insects > Digestive system > Gut ... | reverse complement strand
ATCTTCATGTGGTGGGAAGAAAATCTCACACAGAGATTTTCGACTCACCCTTATCAGAGAGATGCTGGCACGGTCTGGGCATGAGCCACGACCATCCATGTCTGTAGGGAGACCAGCCTCAGCCTCTAACACCGGAAGACTGGACACATGTCACAATAAGCACTGGCCTGGCCGCAGTAACACGAAATGGCGATGTTGCGTGTGTTCAGTGGGAGGCGTGAAGTGAACAGTGATATTCATATGTGTCGAGTGTGACGTGGCGCTTTGTGTTGATTGAAACTGTTTTGAAGATTACCATACAAAGACCAACTTGTAATACATCTATTCGTCCGTCCTCCGTACAAACAGTTGAAGCCTTTGACCGCAATGTAAGTAAAAGAACATGGATATTTACAGTATTTTAAGGCATTCTGAGCAATGTCTGTTTCCTTCCCCACAAAATGCTTTTTGTTTCACAAACTTATCATACTTAGTTCTCGAAGTATTCAGGTTTTATGAATATTATGCGCAAAATTTAAATACCCCGCAGAAAAATTCGGCAAGCTGGGACTTACAGTTGGGATTAAACTTGGCGTTTAAAGGGTTAAGATAGTTCCTTGGGTTCTACAGATGAAGGCTGATGGACAGTGGCCAGTTTAGAAGTCTTCACACACATACTGCAAAGTCTGATTATGTTGACAGTAATGCTTCCCATCATCGGTTAGATCAAACCTTTCTACATGGCATTTGCCATTTTTTATACACCTGTACTGATTAGTGTCTGTTTCATCATTTATAGGAACAAAAGACAGTGAGAAACCCCAAGTTGGACGAGGTCGCCTGACAGAGAGGCTTCTGGCACAGGGGCTGCTTACGCCAAACATGCTGCAGGAGTTACGTAGAGAGTGGACACAGGTACACTGAACATAGAAGCTGTTATTTGAAAGTGGAGGGCAGAGGACTATCTGTACTCTCACTGGATGAATAAATGACAGCCCCAAAATAAGACCCAGTAATTTCCATTCTTGGTCAAAATTGAGTTATGTGCATCATTGGATTCCGCACAGAAATGTGTATTTGATTATTACTGAAGTCAAAAGAATTATCACAATTTTTGGGAGATCAGTATCAGTTGTAATGTCAACTATTGCCAGAGTATGTCAGAAGCAAACTTGTCAATCTCTGTATCAACCAATGAAAGAGGTGCAACATGACAGTGTGATCATATCAAGTGTGAACAAGCCTAGGGAGGTTATAAATTATGACTGCAGGAGCGTTATACTCTATGAGACACTCAAGACAAACCTTATTACTGATATTTTAAGTAACTGCTTATCATGCAAAACTTGCCTATTATATAAAATATAGGGCTCATTAAAATAAGTGACTTGTGCATTACAAAATACAAGAAAAAATACTTCATGGTTGAGCAGTGGTATTTTATGTGCACTTTATAAAAAAACTTATTTACTGTTTTGACATTTTAAACTATGTACATCCCATTGTCAAACACATACTTAAAAATAAAAGAATATAGTTGTGTTTGAAGGTGTATTTTTAGTTTCATTTTTTTTTATGGCTCTGTGAGTAATGTTATCCAAACTATGAGAAAATTCTTATGAAACTTGGGACTGCACATTTACATTTCAGATTGGTTAATTTTGAAAGATCTCTTGACGCATGAGCCTGAATCAGCCTTAAGCATGGCAGAATTTCATGACACCTCTGTCACATAAGGATTACAATTTTTAAGTTTTGTTATTTTATTATTATTATTAATGAAATGCTGCTTTGGGTGTATATTGCAAAGTATTCACTTGAGAGAAGTATGTTTTACAGAAGTTATAATATTCACGAAATGCATATTTGTTTCTTACACAAGATATATAAAACTCAGGGAATTCAGTTGAATCACTGTTATAATGAAAATAACCATTAAATATTCACTATTGAAATACACCTCCTTAATGTTACTCCAAGGATGCATTTGCATCCCTGCAGCCAAAAATTTTCCTTCTATGTGAAATGGCTGATGGAGGTGCAGTTACTTTCTCTAAGCTAACCACATGTTAATTGTTTCCAGACTAATCACAATGAATTAAAAAATTCTGCACAATCTGCATCATCTGCACCAGTGCATGCAAAGAAACCGCGGCAGAAGAGGAAACCTAAATAAGGATTTTAGTTACTCACTCTATTAATGTTGCTGTGATGTCATCCAAGTGCTGGTACCATTTACCTAGCCATTGTACAGTGATTTAAATTATTGGTAGTGAACATCCAGTTCAATATATGTAGATTATGTGCAACAAGAAATTTAATTACAAACTCTGTAAGCTGCAGATGTATTTTGCTCAAGTACTGACTGACATTTTTTGCTGTGAATAAATGAAAAGAGCACAATCCAGGTTTCTGAAACCCGAGTTGTGAAAATGGTTTCTTTTATGCATTACAATTATGTTTGTGTATATCAAGTATCTGACTGCAGGCACTGGCATCAATAAAATGTTCACAAAGAAATACATCAGAGGTAATTCACTGTAGTAATATCTGTCTGCTTGTAAACACAGAACAACTTAAAGTCTACTGAATGACTTGTCATGATATGTGGGCAGATTTACCAAAATTGGTCACATCATTTCAGTTTTTATCTAGACTGGGCCTTTCTAACATTCACATATGGGAACATCTGTATGCATTTCTGTGCATGTTTCCGACTTCAATACACTTTTTCTACAATTTCTGTAGTTTTGGAGATAAAGAAAATGGGCGCTGAATTAACATTTCCAAATTTGTACATCCAGTAATTAACAGCAGTCTTTTGAACATGTATGATGTAAAACATCTCTTATTTAAATGCAGCTTCTATCCAGCTCAGGTATAGGTGTATTTAAGTAATACTATAATGGGTAGGCTGAAAAGGGAATAAAGTATTTTTAAATACCGTGAGGGCAGTGTCACTATAAGTATATTGTTGTGAAAATCCTGTGACCACTAGAAAAACTTACAGGTGGGTTGGTTACACTTAGGCGAGGCTTTGTCCCCAAGTCCGAGCTGTAATGATTCTGAAACTGTAAAATTATGAATAAAATTAATTTCGTACCTTATCAGAACATGAAATGAATGTAACTTGTGAATATGGTTAGGCTACATGCACAAATGGGAAGGGTTCAAGATGATGCTGCCACAGTCACTAAAAACAAAAGTAAAATAAAGCCTAAGTTTAATATACAAACAAATTAACAACAATAATTACATTTAAAACACAGGTATCAATAGGTCAACTGACAGATGAACGCACACTCACTCCAGGAATGAAGGTACTGTTCTATTGCATGTCATGTGACAATTATCATATTACAACTTACTACCATTTCATAATTTTCCTTCTTGATTTAAGTTTAATACTATTCTGGTGACTATTCTAATGCTGAATGTATTTATTTTAATCCCTTATTAAATGCACTTTAATAATATCCTCAACATATCTCACTTTTGACACTCTGAGTATGCATACCATTTTTCACAAAGTCTGATTTTGTTACTGAAATCATTAATTATGGGTTTGTTTACAATTTGGCTAAACTCTTCCTTTTGGAACTGTGTACATTTATATGTCTGCTTGTATCACTAACCTGATTATTCACTCTAGAAGGAACATGGGCTGTGCTCTACCACGATGATGATACATTATACAGCATTTGTAATGCAGCATAACCAAATGTTCTTGCCAAAATCAAAGTCTGAAGTCCCCCAAAAGTGACTGCCTGATACACGACAGACAGCATGCAAGAACATTCACATGTTGAGTATCCCACAATATTACAGCAAAGTCATGTAGGAATTGCTCTGCTAATTCAAACCACATGCAAGGCAACCACTATCCATGTCACATCTGTCCACATGGAACAATGTGAGTTTCACTGACAGACATCTGCAAAATTTTGTATTTGGGATTGTTACTAAAACTGGATAAAATAACAGACACTTTACAGTAAGGCCTACATCAATTTATGTGACTGATCCTTATAACAGAGATGGTGTGTGTTATCTGTGAGGTATAAATGAGGCTTAGGAAACACCTGACAATTGAAATATATTGTCTTTTATGAGACAAGTGCATGAAATAGGATATCTAACACCTGTGGGGTAAGTAACAGTAACATGGCATCTTGCAGTTTATGAGAAAAATGAAAGACAGATATATCAGCAATTACAGTGTTAAGTATAAGAAATAAGGCAGGGCCAAACAGGCTGGAAAAACAGTATATACATATCACCCCGAAAATCAAATGAAAGTAGGGACTGCATTTAGGCTGCATTTTAAGTATTTAATGAATAACACAAACAAAAATAATAGGAACAATAAAAGACCAAATGCACCTGAAGGGTTATGCCCTGTAGAAATTTCTTTCATATTAACCTCCCATCTATCGCTAGGTCTTCCGGGTGGTCTACTTCCTTCCAGTTTTCATCCAAAACCCTGTATGCATGTTTTCTTCCATGCACGTAATGTGCCCCGCCCATCTCTCCCTCCTGCCACTTGATCACCCTAATAGTATCTGGCAACAAACAGAAGTAACGAAGTCCCTTATTGTGCACAGTTCTGTCTGGACATAAAAATAATAAAATATCTTTAAGTGCGCTGATTAATGTGCATGATATTTATATATGCAGCTTCTGATATCCATACTTACAAAATTTGGCTACAGCTTACAGTTGAGCACTACACACATTGTAAATGAAAACATAAAATTTTAACATTATCACTATGTGACTTACACATTTACAACAAGGAAGAATTGCATACATGTAATGTACAAACAATTTTAAGCTTAGCTACTTATTAGTTTCTCATGTTTGCACTTATGATGCAAGAAATGTCCACTAATATTTTAGATTGGGTCTTTTATTGGACACATCATGCACTGGTCATACATATTATTTTATCTACAGGTAACTGTAAATTGAAATTCCATGAAGCATTTACATAATAACTTGTTCAGAAATGTAAATGGCACAAACATAAATTATATACATACACATACACACACACCATATATTATGTACACTCATACATATCCATGTATAAGGCACCTTCATTATTCATAACCATAAAATAAAAATATGTAACATTACCCACATACACACACAAAAAGGATACATCTACTAAATTCACTCTCTACCTGACAACTGTAGATACTACAGCAGACCAGTTGCCAGTCCAATCACATTTTCAGTTTGATGATTACAGCACCTCACAGGAGGTTGAAGTTGACTTTGCAAAATAAATAAGTAGAATCTGTCAGCTTATTATCATGGTTATCAAGTTACCTACACACTATTAGCTAATGATCAAATGACAAAATAATAAAAATATCACTTAATTAGTCCATCAGTAAATTCACCCTTTGTTCCTCACAAAGTACAGCACAAACAAATTAATAGGATCCAATACCACTTATGCTTTCGAACAGCCATGAGCAAGATTGGCCCACAATCAATTTCACAAACGTGAAACAAAAATACAAGAAATTTGACAAACTATTATTTTATCTGCATTCATGCAAAAATGTCAATAAGAAATACATTGTTTTACTGACAACACAACATACCTTTTGTGCCAAAATATACCGAAGTTCCATCTCACAGAGAAGTATATTTTATGTTACTTGGTAAGTGGAACACAAAAATTTTGTGCGTTCAGTTCATTTTACTCAGGATTTATTATAAAACAAACACTAGTAAAAACTTATAAGGAAAGATTAGTTTCAAATTTTTTTAGATTAATTTCCGACGAGTGTTGCCACCCCAATACTGGCACTACTGAAGACAATGTATCATCACAAATTATAGATACATAAAAAAATATATGTAATACTTTTAAAGTGGCTTGCCAACATGTTTTCTCTTGATTTGGCCTTTTTGCCCAAAAGGCTGTCCATCACTGGTTTTGAACTGTTCTCATATTACCCTCTCATTTATTCCTAGACCTTCCAAGTGATCTCTTCCCTTTGGTTTTATGACCAAAATTCTGAATGCACTTCTTATTTCTCCCCTGCATACTACATGCACAACATCTCATCCTCCTTCAGTTGATCACCCAAATAATATTTTATGAAGAGTATAAATTATGAGGCTCCTCGTTATGCAGTTCCCTCCAGCATCTTGCTCTTGTCCTTACAGTCACACATCTTAAACACTACTAAAATGTTTCTTTCTGTAAGGTGTACTTTGACAGTTCTTGTTTGTAGCACTTCAGGATGGTAAAATTATCATATCCCTCAGCTTCAGGACATACAGTCTTGGGTATGTGTATCTGCACTAAACAAGAGCTCTTGTGAATGCGTTCAGTTCAAAAGAATGTTAATTCACAGCACTTATACAAATATCCTGTGCCACGAGAACAAATACACAAGACAGTGGGAAAATTCTAACAGGTTTGGTGCTGCACAGAAAAGCAAAGATGAAAATATTTGTTTTAACAGAAAAACTGAATGTTACTGGCACTAGAACAGATGCAAGCCCCAAAAAATCTCAGTGCCTGTTAGCTCTTCAAAATGGACTGTCAAGAACCTCAGTTCACACGAAAAAAAGACTTTAAAACAATGGCTATACGAAGTCACAATTGTACAAGAATTTTCTCTTCCCGGCTGCTACACATAATGTCTGCATTTTTGATGCTTTGAGGTGAGACTGTGTGGTTCTTGGATACAGCGTAGTTTACAGCAAGGGTATACATACACAGCCAAAATAACAGGTACCACTATTCCAAAAATCCCCATTGTGTGAAAAACTTTACGTCTAGTGTGCAGTGAGTGCATGCATAATCATAATCATCATTCCAACTGTAATTTCTGCTTGCTTATTGCAAGCAAATGCCACGGGCAACACAGCAAAGTTCTCCATAACTGCACTAGCAAGGTATCAGTCAAATAGTCAACAATATATGCACTGTGGCCTTCTAGCATTCCAGATTTGAATACATGCAATTACTATTTATGGGGGGCATTAACACAAAAAATTTGTGTGAAAAATCCACACTCTTTGCAACAACAATATTAAAAAAAAAATGCTCTGCTGTGTGTTCAGACATTTTCAAGAGGTGTACTCTTTTTGAATAGATTGGCACATAAAGACTCTTCCATAAAATGGGCATGTTGCAAGGGAAAAATAGACTCTTTTAAATTCCCAGTGGATGCAGGTTTCCTACATGATAACATGAATATGATATCTACAATACTCACAGACACGATGCAGTACACTCCCTGTATAACATGCGTTAGCTACTGCTGAGCAAGGACTTAGCAGGTAATGTTTTAGAAGGCAGACAATTTTCAGACTGAGACAGATCAACATATAATAAAGATACGTACTTTTAAAAAAATGCTCTACCATACTAATCATCAAACATGGTAATTCAAAAGACTTCTCAGTGGGGATATGCACATCAGTAATTTCATGCAGCATTTAAATAAAATGATCAATAAAGCTTGTTTAAAATGTCCCTGTCCCCCCCCCCAAAAAAAGATGTTTTGTAGATAAAATATTTCAAAATATTGTTCTCAACAACAGCTCAATCTAGGAGTGAGGAGCCAACAGAACATTATATATATATATATACACACACACACACACACACACATAATTAAACTCATTACATCCACAAATTCATACCTTCAGCATTATTATATGTTGACTATATGCTTCAACTTGTATCACCAGGTTACTGAGTATGAACCCATGATGGACTACTATATTACAATATTCCTTTAAAATTTTCCTTTTATCATAGTTTAAATGTCTGTACCATATTCTTATAAGATTACTTTAGATCTATGTAAAAAATGGCACATTGTAAGTTTTTTGGTCAACTACATATATTTATGTCAGGGTTATCATTCAGTAAGAACTGAATGTGAGCAGATTGGTTAAGGAAACTGTGGCGTTGCTTGAGACCAGCTCCAATAGCTACTTAAAAAAACTAGACTTCCAGTCAAAAACTTTAGAACATAAGCTAAAGCAGGAGCAAACAATCCGTGTCCTTATCTTCTAACCTCAAAAGCCTATATCAGCCAATAAGATCAGTTAATGAAAGGATCCTGGATCACAGAGAATTAGCCACAATTAAAAGAACATAAAAAACAGGAGATAACAGGAGAATTGTTACCAGATGTGATACCAGCATAAAAGTTCTGAAGAATCTTTCAGGAAATTCTGTAGAAGCAACACATGGCCCATACTGGTGGTACTTGTATTTTTAAATTTTAATATCCATACATTTTATTGTCAACAATATAAAGTGTAACAGTGATAACAGTAAAGTGCTCTGATACAGTGCAACATCACTCTCCAGTAATGTGCACATGTAGCATATTTACCCAGACATGACAAGAAGGGTGTCCTAATTCAACACCTGAAAAATGGGGGCTGCCTTATAATATGCATAACATTAAACATGCACAGGTGTTTTCCTGAAAACTGAAGACTGTAAAGAGCGATCACTTTATATGCATGGCCATCTTACATTCAAGTAAATATGGTTAGTAAATGAATACAAAACACCTATTCTTGTTTCTTCTTTAATTTCCTGTCTTAATTCTTCATTATGTGAAGCAATTATGTTATGCTACACACGCGTGCGCGCGCACGCGTGTGTGTATACATCCCCCCCAAAAAGTTGGTATGAAGGTCAGGTCACCAAACACTGCTTCACATTAAAAAATACAATTTTCAGCCGTCAGTAATACCAATCTCGTGGTCTTCATTGCAGAGTGTTCTGCCAATTTTGAGCAAAAATATGCAAGAAATATCTAAGTCTAGATTAGCAGACCATTGACAGAAAGTGGACCATATAACACAATATGATAAAGCTGGCATCATCCACCAAGAAGAAAACAGTATCACTAGGAAACTGTTGGTTAATACCCATCAGAAAAATAAAGCCAATCAGAAAACACAGCCTGGACATGAGCAACTTCCTCTATTACTGCACATGTGTAACCTAAGCAGTTAAAACAACAACTAATCCTAGGCATAGAAGCACGGTAAGTATGCAGAAGTTCTTGGATTTGATTCCAACTGTTGCCATTAATACCAAAATTAGGAAAGTGTATAAAAACATTTAGTAGTACAATGACAAGCAATTAGTTCAAGACTGGAGTACAGCCAACTCCAGACAAGTCCTGTACATTAAACATACTCTGTAATAGCATGGCTTCATAAATATGGTCCCCTACACTCCACAAGCATGATAGGGACAACTGGTGAGTATAAAAATATATATTCTGTGTACTGGTTTGTAAATTTTAAGTAATTAATGGATTCAAATTGTATTTCTGCAGCCCTATAATTCAGACAATGGAAAATATTGAACATAATATACATACCATGTATTGGATTTAGTGTTTGATTACTCCTTACAAAAGCCAATTAATACACAAACATGAAATATGCCTTCCCTTGTTGTGTGCCATATGGTCTATGCAGTACTATCAACTTTATCATAAAACGCCACTTACTTCACATCATATGTTTTCAATCAGGTACTTAAGAATTTCACACATCAACTATCAGTGTGGCTTCAAGTCAAAGATTTCAATGAGTAGAGGTTCAACATCTTTTGGATTAACATCCAGGTACACTCGGACATGGTCATCATTCAGGCGATGAAGCTCCGAAATTTTCTGGATAAGCCTAAGAAAGACAGAGCGTGCTTCACAGCCAGGATATACGCTCTCCAGGTAACGACGCAGTAAATAGTAGTAAGAATTCTGGAAACAAAACAGTGATCAGTTTCAACTACCTGAAGAAAGACACACACACATACACACAATCTGAATTTTGCCCCATAGGTTCATACTACGTTATTGTCGTAATTCACAAATCTGCACCACTGTGTTTGTCCACATAAGGTATTAATTTGAAATGATAATTATATATTACACAATTTATTCTGAATACAGAGCAGACCGTTAATAATGACAGTTTTACCAAGTTTATTAATTACAAAACTGACAAGATCATTACATGCAGAACCATAACACCTGTGAGTGTTATGGTTCTGCATGATATTTTTATGGTTTGACCAGTTTGTGTTTACAGCTATTATTATGGTTCCAGTGGTTTAAATTTGAGGTGTGATTCAGGCGCTATTCTTTTAGTCTTGTTGTTGTGTTTTAATTTTTCTGCAGCATTTTTCTGTCATAACCTGTGTATGCATGCTGTTCTCAGGAGCTTACCTGCACTTTTAAGTGCTTCAGTGGTACCCAGTGACTGAGAATAGCTTGATATAAAGGGTCCAAGCAATTAGGTGCTTCTTGCCTGAAGACGGAACAGCCGGCTTCCGAAACGCGGTGTTTTAGTGTTTATATATGTTACACAATGGACAATGTATGGATTGTATCTGTATGTTATATGGCATCGCCAAAACCTAACAGTGTTGAATTAAATTTCCTTCTGCTTTATATCTCATTCCAGTTTAGTTATTTAGTCTAATAGCTTATTTTACTGGAAGGAAGAATATGCTCTAATACTGTACATTTACTGTACTATTATCTCAGTTATGAACAACTATTACCCCTCCATTATCGACAAGTATTCATGTTGTGAACATACATTTATCTAACCAACACTCAACCTTCCAGTATGCCATATCAGTCACATCAGGTGATATCATGAGATAATGTGCTGAAATGTACTGTAACCGATAAACAATAGGAGACGTGTCTTTAGATGGTTAAATTAATATTTAAGATACTAATACAGTGAAACTTGGAGTTCACATTCCTTAAATCTATGTTTTCTTCAATTCTAAATGTTTTTATTGGTGAAGTTTATGTTTTGTTGACCGGGCATCCTTGTATAATCTTGTAAATAAAGCCAGCTTGGAGCACAACTTTTCTTAGTATGTTTATTTCTTTTCTGTACATGTTTCGGGCGACTATGTGCCCATCATCTGGAGAAACAAATGTATTTATGCGACACTTGATACTCGCTATTCTGCATGGATGACTGTCTGGTATGCATACCAGACAGTCATCTATACAGAATAACAAGTACCAAATGTCGCAAAAATACATTTGTTTCTCCTGGTGATGGGCACATAGTCGCCTGAAACATGAAGAGAAAAGAAATAAACACACTAAAAAAAATTGTGCACCAAGTTGGCTTTATTTACAAGTTTTTATTGGTCTTACCAGAATGCCTAGAAGAAGAATGTTACATTTTGTTTGAGTATACATTATGTTTCCTACTCCAATTCCTTGATTATACATTCAAATTGAGTACTGAGTGGCATTTTTTTTTTTTTTTTTAGTTTTTTTAGCTGGAAACTGGGGGGGGGGGGGGAGATTTTTCTTTTTTGATTTTTTATTTTTCTTTTTTTTTTT
>Ga0123352_10017646_pt1 | contig 11369 bp, 8 predicted proteins | sample TergutLab28metaG_FD_89700 | JGI IMG/M metagenome (GOLD analysis project Ga0123352, IMG submission 89700) | Labiotermes labralis P1 segment gut microbial communities from Petit-Saut dam, French Guiana - Lab288 P1 | ecosystem: Host-associated > Arthropoda: Insects > Digestive system > Gut ... | reverse complement strand
TCAAACTTCTCTGGCCATTATCTCTGTAACCGTTCAACTTTGGATATAGGTGTTTTGGGTTATATCGGTATACTTTAACATAAGGAACACTCTCCCGAAGTCTGGCACATTCCTCCTGGGACATCCTGTATATGGTTTATTGCTTGTCGCATTACAGTGGTAATACTACAAGCTTTACAATCTTATAGTTGATTTCGTACAGTTATTTGCTTATTCTACATTTAGTTTATCAAATTTTATGTCGTTAATAAATTTTGTAAATTCATTGTAGTGTCTTCTTATCAAGTCCCTTTTGGTAATTGGCCATCTGTTTATGTATGTATGTATGTATGTATGTGTGTGTGTGTGTGTGTGTGTGTGTGTATGTATGTATGCATGCATGCATGTATGCGTGTGTGTATGTATTATGTATGTACGTACGTGTGTATGTATGTGTGTTTGTATGTATGCATGTGTGTTTGTATGCATGTGTGTTTGTATGTATGTGTGTTTGTATGTACGTGTGTATGTATGTATGTATGTATATGTGTGTGTATGTATGTGTGTATGTACGTGTGTATGTGTGTGTGTTTGTATGTATGTACGTGTGTATGTATGTATGTATGTATGTGTGTATTGCCTGTAAGTGAAGGTACTTTTCTCTTTATCATTGTGTCCAGGCAGGTTCCAGGAATTGACCAGTGTAATTGCAGTCGGTCTAATGAACTCGTTAAGATAAGTGTTTCTCAACCTTCTTGGAACACAACCCTCTTTGGGCCAATAGCTTTGTCTCAGAAATAAAGAAATTTCTAAAAAAAATAGATATAACACATATGGAATTTTAAACATTTTATGACATGAACACTTACTTTGGCTTGAACGAGTTTAATTTTGCCAATCCTCTTACGGCTGTTACATCTAGAGAGAGTATCCTTGAGCTAAGAAATTTGAATTTTTACGTGTTTTGCGGGATATTGCTTAAACTGAAAAAATTACTAACGGTAAGATAACTGGGCCGAAAAAAAATCATTTTTCTGATCACACAATTATTTATCTGATCACACAATTATTTATCTGATCACACAATTTTTCGCTGAGAGGCTGGCAAACTTGGCAGTCAGTTAAGTGTCATTTTTTTAATAAAAAATTAAAGCCGACGTTGCTGCAGTGTCACTTGAGGTGAACGAATTTCAGAAAGTAATGGTTTTAATATTTCTACAATTTTAAAGCGAGTTAATAACTATAAAAAAAATATAACAATACGTTTATCGAATTAGTGTCAGTATGAAGGAGATTAATTGTGGGCCGGGTGGCTCAGTCGGTATAGCGACTGAGCTACGGACTGTACGGTCCGGGACCGAATTCCGGTGGGGACGAGATTTTCCGCCTGTCCAGACCGACCCTGAGGGCCCACCCAGCCCCCTGTATTATGGGTACCGAGTCTTTCCCGGGGATAAAGTGCGGCCGGGTCGTGCTGCTGATCACTCACCCCCTTCTAGTGCCGCGGTCATGGAACAGTAGAGCTATACCTCTACTCCCCCTGTGGGCCACACCGGGGCTTGTAACGGGATCACTTTACCTTTTTTTTTATTAAGAATGTTAATAACAATATTTCTTGAGCCAGCTTTGAGACAATAATTTGGGGCGCAATTCCTAGGTTGAAGTAAACGGCTTTAGGTTAAGATAAATAGAGCGTGAAACTACTTTTATCTTTATCTAGTGGCGAAATTTAAAAAATAATTTTGCAAACCTCCACAGCATATGTCAAAGTTCATAATACTTGCGTGAAAATTTAATGCAGGCTAAGACTGGCAAAAGCTGAATTGAAACAAGAACATTCTGAATAAGTGTCACGTACTAAGGAAAGTCAGTTTTAGGCCGTAATATATTGCAGCTTTGCGGCAACTTTTCAAAAACAGAACATGCTAACAACCAAAACAACTGGCACATTAACCGAACCAAGTGTGATCACTGTGATGCTGCAAAGACAGGCCTGATTATTTGGTACACATAATCTGCAGTACTGCTCAATTGGTGTCGAATCAGATGAAGCTGAAGAGGAGAGTTAGAACAGGGTGAACTCGACACAGAAGTGTGCCGACATCCTACAGGCCCAAACGTAAAAATGTTCTTAATCTATGCAGGTTCTAATTTCGTTTACATTTCAATAACAATTATTGTTAGAGACCAATATGCATAATGACCTCTATTAGTTAGCTTGTGTGGCAAAGATGTGAGGTGCATCGGTGGGAAGACAGAGTGAATTTAGCAGCAAAATAATAATTCTGGATGCTAGTGACGGATCTTGAATAGCTCAGTCATTATAGTACCAAGTTTAAGGGCTGGACAAAAGAGTAATAACCGTTTGGTTCCTACTGGAAGAAATTCGTCTCCACAGCATCCAGGACGTATTTAGGCTCTTCCCAGCATTCCTAAAACGCGTACCGTGAGTGTTTCACCTGGTTAATTTGGTCGAGGTTTGAAGGTGATCTTTGATCTTCATCTAGTGTAGAGAATAAGAGAGCCACGATCTACTTCTCCATTCCCAACCTACTTCCTCATATCGTGCGGGTAATTAAGCACAGGGACAACTTTGTCTCGATACATCGCATACTAGAGGCCGACTTTAACAAACACTACTATAACCTTACATTCAGGTACGCTCTGTGGGCCGCATTACAGACATGGTAGTATCCCCACACATTTATCAGTATTCCGACGCCCAAAGAGATGGTCTGCATTGGTTCTTCCGCCTTTCGGACGATTCCAGACATGAACCCATATATGCACATTGTCATTATGAACAAGTGAAAAGCAAAGAAGAAGCACGAAGTCTTTCCGGTGGCGTCACCTGAAAGAGCAACGAATGGCAAAGTGAGGAGCTGACACACTCAGACGTCATAATGGAAGTGACAAATTTGTGGCGAGAACAACAAATATGAAGATTTATTTTTAAATAGTACCAAATATCATTAGAATGATAAATGTCAGGGAGGATTTTTGGGACCAAGTAGCACGAATGGGGGGATATGGAACATTCTCCAAAATTCGAGACAGCAAATGTGAGTGGACTATGCCACTTGTAATAATTAGGCTTCGATGGAAGAATAATATTAAAATGGATCTGAAATGAGTAGTATGTGTGTGAGGGTGTAGAATGACATTGATAAAGTTAGGCGTATTGGAGAGCTCCTGAGAAGTAGGTAAATATCGTGCGAATAACCATTAAAGGGAAACAGCTTATTGTCAGTGTCTTAGGTAATCCAGAATGGTACTGGAGTTGCAAAAATGCCGCTACCGCAATAATGCAGATGGCGAGGGGGTTTTTTTTTTGCAGACACCAGGGAAAAAAACATGTAGCTAAAGAAATACATCCTTAAAATCAGCAGGACAGAAAAGACACTGAGGTTGCGCACTTAGTGTGGTATGTTTGGGCTTTTGGGTCTGGCGGGCAACTGGTATCATTTTTAGTTTGTGGTGGCGCTATGACCCTGCTGCGTGTCAATATATTAATATATTATTACACACTTACAGTAAGAGTAATACACAGTAATATTGGATATGATGATGATGATAATAATATTAATAATAATAGCAACAAACCTGTCTGAACGTTAGTATTTATCTTTTTCCAAACAACTCATTCTTCTGTTCACATCAAAAAGTTCAATACGCCTCCAGATTAAAATATTCAGTGTTTTATATTAAAGAATAATCTGAATAAAATTCACAATTATTATTCTGTATCAAGATATTAGTTTTAAAATCCTATACGTTAACCACTTTAATCTCGAGATGATTTCCATGCTGTACCTGTTGTCCAGAGAACTTACCTAAACTCGAGGCCAGCTGGCTGAGCCGCAACCAGACAATTCTGTACTGTCCTACAGTCTCTGCTGTGCAAGTCTCCTGCCTCATTTCTCCCTGTAGCAAGAAATCGTACAAAAAGAAAAGCTGATATTCAAGTTTCAGTGTAGGCGTCTTTGATCAGGCATGCGTTATTCCATATTTACTGATGGAGTAGTTACAATAATTGTTTGTTATTTAATTGCTATTGTTTTCTTAACACAATTTAAACCATTTTAGCTGTATTTCTGTAAGTATTACAAATACCAAATAGCCTCATATTAATCTAATTGTTTTTTCTCGAAACCCCTGAACTTGCCAGCAGAAACAAACCTTACTTTTTCTGCGCTGGAGCGCAGCAACACTTTGCTCTAACATTATGTGTCATCTTTTGACTTATATTTGCATTAAGTTCGATCCAAGCGGGAACTATGTTCTTGTAAAGGCCGTTTAAACATTACTGACATCTTTCGGACGTTGGTGGAAGTAAACATGCTGTGACTCACACACAAACCAAGCCTATTTCGTAAGATGTGGGCGTGAGTTTCGTTTACCTAATCCATCCTGAAGTCCGGGATATATCCTCTGACAACGCAACAAGTTTTCTTCTTTAAATAATCCACGATTTTTGGCGTGAATATTTCGCGTTTTTTTAAATATTCCTGAATTTTGCAGTTGAGTTCAGTTCTAGCCAGTTTTGCTTTTTGTGTTAAACTGCCATAGTTTCTGTCATGAAATTCTTCACGAAAACGTAGAGTTGTTTTAGAGCACCTCCTTCTATTGTGAATATATGTTTATGATCATAAAGCATTGCGTCATGAAAATACATGAGTAAGATTTTAGTTTGTGACATTACTGGCACAGCAGCTGACATTTTGCTTGCCAGTATAATGTCTGCTATTTCTGCCCAGGTTTTTAGAAAATTAGGTCATGTTGACATTGTTGAATAAAACACATTATTACAAAATTTCATGAAACCCCGTACACTGACTCTTCACTTGTCAAATGCGGACAGCTGGACAGATATCCACTGCTATCAAAATAGATACAAGAATATTACTGTCTTCCGAGTTGTGACAATTTGTGGCTTATTAAGTATATTTATCATTTTTGAGGAGTCGTTTCCTCATTTCTCAGGGTTTTCCACTCTGAAGTTATAGGTCGAGATTCTCCCGAATTCTTCAAATAACACTACATTTTAAATGCGTGCTTAGCATTATTTCCTCCCCTCTTGACCTCATCACTTATTTGTTGCGTTTAAGCAGCCAATCAGACATAAACCATTTAGGAAAACATTATTTCTTCTTACGTTTCTTTATCACTCATAGACCCAAAGTCTTTTAATTTAAACCATTTAGAGGTTACTAACCATTTATATTTTGTGTACAGCACCAATGCATTGATAAACTATATTTCATACCCTGTTTCATCGTCATACAGAATTTTGAAATGTGGGATTATTATGAACCAAAAAGAAAGTCGTCAACAGACGTTTAGTGTACATCCTGTAGGCAAAATGTAAATCGACTTTCGTTAATTTTTATCCCAGTAAACAAAAGGCTTGTTTTATGACTGAAGTTACACCTTATTACTTTTCATTAATAGTCCTTTTGTTTCTAATAGATGAACACAAACACACACTTGATTTGCTTGCAGTTTTCGATAGATGCAATTAATGCTTCTTTTTGAAAGAAGACACACAAATTTTTAATGTTAGGCTTAGGTTCTAAAGATATTTTAATCGATAGCTTGAAGGCATCGATATATGTAGCAAATTGCCAATTACAAAATATTCTTATCGAGTGTTTTATTTTTTTTTTACAATGTTGTTCGAGCAATACTTGTTTAAAATTCTGAGAAGTGATAATGCTTAATTTTTAAACGTTCTGGCAAACCATGACAATTCTTAAATAAAGGTTACGTAACAGCGTGTATTCCATTCAACACGTGATTGATAATTGTTTTTTATAATAAATTGAGTTACGCGTGATTTATAAAGACGTGTCTGAAACACATTAAGTCAAAGTTCTAAATTATTTATTAATACACGATAAACGTTTGGTGTCTTATAAGTTGGTCATTAAATGACTGCCTATTCTCGAGTTCTCTTTATCTGATTATTATTTAATTCAGTTAGGTGTTTTAAGGAACAATTTTATATGGAAAAAATTTACACCCGCAAACAGTTTTCTTGACGGATTTTACGTCAATAGATCGATAATTCTCTTGATAACCGCACAAATATCTCGTTAAAACTTCAGCAGGTTGGTGCCATTTGGAAACATAACGTACGACTAACGCTAGTGTGCTTGGCGCTTCATTTGTATATTTGCATAGGGGAGAAAATATTCCTAACGGTATTTCAGAATGTAACGTAACTCTTTATTAATTTAACAATATATAATTAGTGTCCTTAAAACACTGATGGCAATAGCAGGAAGGGCTAAGAGAAAACACACAGTATTATGGTTATTATATGGGATGAGACTGATTGGGATCGAAATTTCTAATTATTGCCGCAAATACGTAATTAATACAAAGGGCTTTTGCGCCACCCAAATGATAAAGAAAAAAAATAGGCCTGTGTCAGTCGATAAAGAAACTCCCAAATTTTGTGTTTTTATGACCGTGCATCTCGATATAATCGTGTAAAGAAACCCCAACTTATAATTTAGTATATTTCGTCAACCTCTACATGTTTCGGACGTATCTAGGTCCATCATCAGGAGGTACAACCGTATGTATACAACAATTTGTACTTTTTATTCCAAACAGGACAACAGACAGTCTTCTAAGAAGAATAATAAGTAGCAATTTTTATATACATACAGTTGTACCTCCTGATGATGGGCCTAGATACGTCCGAAACATGTAGAGGTTGACGAAATATACTAAGAATGTTGTACATGAAGTTGGTTTTTTATGGCACGGAACTCTCAAATTTAGGTTTCAAATAGTCTGGACGACTGATATTGTCATCATTTGTCACTAATTTTGAAAGTGGCTACTCCACAAAAAGAGTTACGGCGTTTTCTGATCTTAGAAAAAACGGAGAAGGTAACAGCTGTGAAACGTGCATTTAGAACAAGAAACTATATGGAACCACGCAGAAGAGTACACATTTGCGTCTGGTAAAAGACGTTCAAAAAGAAATTTTCCATGTGCGAAGACAAGAGTCCGTGTTTGCTTCTGCGTCTGATACATCTGTTGACCTTGTTCAACCTTGCTTCAAAAACAGCCCCTAAAAATCAATGCGCCTAAAGTGTGGTGTTTTGCAGCAAACTCAACATGCTCTCTCCCATCTCTAGTGTTAACATTCGCTTACGAAACTCAGTTTTTTCAGGCTCTAAAAGCATAAGATTTGGCCATGAGTTTTGAATCCTGATGAGCTGCAGACCAGAATTAGAACCGTTACTTTCCCACAAGGTTCATGTGCAGTGACGGGGCCATTTGCCGCATCAAACTTCAAGTGACCCGGCATAATGTCAGCGTTTGAGGAAACATAATTTCTCATGACTCCCTCAATCAAAAACGAGATTCACCGCAAGGAATACTTTTTGTGCCATCTTAGAAGAGCGGTGGGACAACAGAAACGACGAAATGTTCGTCCCACTGCCGCTCTTCCGCTATAGTTTAGAGAGCAAGTTACAGTTGCCACTGTTACCGTCACTAGACACTACACAGTGAGTGAGTTTATCTGCCTTGTGGTTTGGAAGCAAAAGTCGACTCACTAAATTACTCGTATGTGCACAAATTTGAAAGTTTCTCAATCGACAGATACGGATGTGAAGTTTCGTGTACCATTTTGAAAGTTTAAAGGTATTTTATGTTCGTCCTGTTTTAACCCTTATCCTGCTAAAGTAGAGAATATGGTGAGCTCCTAATAAAGCTAGCAAATGGCAGATGGGATTTGATTCGGCGTTTAAAGAGTTAATATAAAAAGTATAATATTTTTTTGTTTGTGATTTCTCTTTAGGCCTCTGAAGGCTCCAGTTTTTCTGAATTATTTTTAATATGGTGTTGCTGGAGTTTTTTAGAAACAGGCTCAATTTTTGTCGTCAGTTTTTTGTGCATCAGACCTTAAAATTCCTGGCTAAAGCCTTCCCGGCTTTGGAGATAAATTTACAGGTGATGATCCAAAAGGTTCCGAAGCAGTTAAGCAAAGTAATTATGACGTAATATCCCGGAATTTGCCACAGGGGAATGTATGGTGCGCAGAAGTGGAATAAGATGGCACAGGCCGCAAAGACGAAGCAGAAAATGCCACCCAAATTGCAGGTCTTCTTCATGTTAAGTACGAGTGGTCTCCGAGTAGCTCTCAGGTATGACATCTGAAATGGAAATTTAAAGATTGATCTAGCTCAGATCTCTTGCCATGTGTGAGTTACTCCTGTTAGTAAAATTATTTTATGTTTTCCAAAAGTACTTAACATCTGTTAAACACAAGCATTTTGCTTACCTGAAATTCAAACCACATGCCCATGTAATGAACTAATTTGGAGATGTCCAGCCATGCAAATATAGGAATGCATATGGCACTAAGCAACAGCGACATCATCATTGAGTAGAAGATTGTAGTCAGAAAGTCGTGATCTTTTGCAAGCAATGCAGACAAAATATAGCGGAAGATGAAGCAAGTTATAACTGTTGTTGACACATAGAGGCACACGGAGTATGCCATGATCGCCGAGAACTTCTTGAATGATGGAACTTCTGAAATTGGATTGAATATTTCTGAATTGTCTGTACAGCGTTAGATTTGAAGTTCTAACAGCCGCATTGTTAAACATTCATGATTTATGGGAATGTTAAGCTGAGTTAGATGGTAAATAATTACAGAGTATTCGAATGAGGGTGGTACATTCGAAGCGTCGGTAATCATTTACCAGTCGACACGGCATAACAACCAAGAAGAGTTGAACCTTCTGTACCGGCACGGATCACTTTAACGTGCAATGTTGAATACAGAATGCAGGAGGGGATTTTAAAATATCTCGTATAATACGAAGTAATTAAAAGATTGTTGTACTTAAGTCAGCAGAATCTTGTCTTTCATTGTAGATATTACAAAAGCGTAGAAAATAATACGCGCTGTGACAGTTCAGTAGAGGACACCGAAATACACACTACTTGTTGGAATCTATGGATTCCTTAAGAATGTCGTGAATGCGGATTACTTTCCTCGCAACATGGTTTCTTCACCCACTAAATTACACAATTGAAATGTAACTGAATATTATTGTAATGCACTTGTTAAAATGACGGTGCCAGTGTCCGCGCGATCTAAGGCGTAGATCTGCGGCCGTTCGCCTGCTGAGATCCTGGATTCGAGTCCCACCGGGGTCATGGATATTTGTCTGTTGTGAGTGTTGTATGTTGTCAGATAGAGTTCTCTGCGACGAGCTGATCACTCGTCCAGAGAAAATCTGCCGACTGTGATGCGTCGTTGTGTGTGATCTAGAAATTTCAAGAATGAAGAGGCCATGGCCCGCGTTGGAATGTTTTAAAATGCAACAGTAATTATTTATAAAGACTGTACTTACCTTCAGTTGGCAGTTTAACCGGAAAGACTCCAAAAACACGCATGACTGTTAGAACTGGTCTCAGCTGGTTATGAAAAAATTCATTTGAAATACTAGAACTGTCCCAAATGTGATCGTTTTTTGCATATCTTACTGTTTGTTTAAAGAATATGTTTTTTCTAGTTTCAAAGATAGATGGTATAGTTTTCTCTACGCCAGTATAAAATGTTTTTGGATGAATAAATTGTCGTTGTTTTGGAAACATGTCGCGACCGCGCTGAGGAAATATATAACTGATAAAATGTGTTCACAATTGTGACTCTCTGTTTATTGCATCAGAAACCCAAATTAAAAGACAGTGGCTTTTGGAAGCTAAGAGAAATGTTAATAACATTAATATATTGCTGCTGCAGAAAAGAACAGAGGCTAGCAAATTGATTGCCCAGAGTAATACACTTAGCTCCACATTAGGGATTATTAAAAACCATACAGGGTGAGCATAAAGTCTTTCCCTGATAACAAAAATTTATTACAAGAAAACTACTGTACGCGGAATACAAACATATTTTTTTATGTAACTCAAGAAGTTTTTACAACACATCAGTACACTTCAACATGTGCTCATTTTGTTGCATGGAGAACGTCTTATCGATAATCAATTTCTCTCCACGTTTTCTCCAACATGTCTTCAGTTATTGCAGCAAAAGCGTCTTTTATTCTTGCCTTAAAATTTGTAATAGCTGGAACTGGTGTTGAAAACACTTTGTCCTTAACATACCCCCATAAAAAGAAGTCAAGAGGTGTGATATCCGGCGATCGTGGTGACCAGGGTGTCGATTATCTCTTCCAATCCACCTGTTTGGAAATGTATTAAAAAACCAAATGTTACAAATGTTACAATAAACACATGACATAACATTTTAGAAACTAACTTAAGTAATGTTAAAAAAAATATATTTGTATTCCACGTAGTTTTCTTGTAACAAATGTTTGTAATCAGGGAAAGAATCTATCCTCACCCTGTATTATAATCATTCCGATCTTGCTAACAGAAGGCCTCCTGTTCAGGTAGGTTTATTCAAGTTTTATTAGCCGAGAGGCATGGGCTACAAACAATACAACCCCTTGTCTTCCGGTTTTGGGTTGGGTTAGAGACCAAAATTTTATCTCGTGAAATAATACGAGTTAATAATTATGACGGAAAAGCAAGTAATGAATAAGTAAAGACGTTTAGGGGATGAAGATTATTAGAAAAGCGCAAACCCAAGGGTTGTCTGAAAAAACATTCCACGCAAAAATGGCCAGTGTTAGAATTGAACCATTTATATTTTATGGTACGGGACAACTCGGTAAAGTTACTGGCTAATGGCTCGATGGCCAGGGTACTATTTCTCCTATTGTCAGTAAGTTTTCTTCTCTCCCTGCAAGAGCAGACTTTAGGTCTGCTTAGAATCATATTCATTGACGATGGGAGTTAAGGCAGTCGGAATGTGCACCTGTCCAATCGTTGAGACATAATGCCATTTTAAAGAATGGTTGGATGTTTACTGTTACTTTAATTCACCACATCTGCCTTAGATACCGGGCCATTGAATTATTAAGAAACAACTTTCGTAACTGTTGTTAGAAAAATTATTAATTTCATTTTTTTCCGGAACTTTAGTTCTTAAGATGAATTTCACTTATTAAACAGACAGAAATTATATAAAGTACCAAAGTTTATCCTTATGTTGTAATCACATTTGTTGTTTTATAAATTTATTGTTGTATTGAGTGTCGGTCCGCTTCTTCCTTTTGAGGATTTTACGAGTACCTTGGTGTCCCCTGGATAGGTTACCGGCCCGTTGCAGGGTGAGTCTAGTGGTGGGGCTGCCACCTTGAGGCCTCTAGACCTGCATGCTTTTCAGTAGGGGTGTGCTCCCTTAGCTGAATGGGCCCAGTTTTAAGGCGCTGGACTCTCGCCTGCACCCTCTCCTGTCTGCTGCAGTTTCAGCTGCATTGCCCAGGGGTCACGCGGCCATA
>Ga0123352_10017645_pt1 | contig 11369 bp, 12 predicted proteins | sample TergutLab28metaG_FD_89700 | JGI IMG/M metagenome (GOLD analysis project Ga0123352, IMG submission 89700) | Labiotermes labralis P1 segment gut microbial communities from Petit-Saut dam, French Guiana - Lab288 P1 | ecosystem: Host-associated > Arthropoda: Insects > Digestive system > Gut ... | reverse complement strand
GTGCCGTGCACGGCACCATCCGCACCGTAAACACGACCCACGCAGCGGCTCTCAAGACCACCACCCATCCAAAAACTCGGTGCAGAAAACCATATGCTGCAACTCAACATCTAATGCTCCTGACGATGGGCGTATGTACCCGAAACATGTCAAACTAAGAATACATAAATAAAATTGCCTAGCTGCATCAAGTTGGCACTTCACTTTATTTCATGAGAAAGATGCACGGTCACACAACCCTCAAGAGCAAATGTTGTTGGACTATGTGACTAAATGTTCCACTCTATACGCCCCATGTAACATCTCGTCCTCCTCTTCTGGCCCAGACTGTGTTCATGGTCGGGGCAGGATTAGGCTGCTCGTAATGGTAGCTTAACTCCACAATCAGCATTCGTGGGTAGACGATAATTCACGTGCAATCATTCCGTCGCCACCAATAACGATTTTTAATAAATGTGTTGGTGGACACACCTGGGGATACACTGATGGGCCCCCATGTTCATTCAGTGACTTTTCACGCACCACCCATTCACAGCCGTTACAAAACGTCCCACTGCAGACACTAGCGTCCACGTGGTAATGCACAATGAAGCTTCCCCTCATTTTTGGATCGCTGTTAAGAAACTTTAGAATGACAAACATCCGGAAGGATGGGTAGGATGTGGCGGGTCGATTGCATAGCCCACAAGATCATCCGACTTCAACAGGTTAGATCTGTGATTACTGGGCTATCTTAAGAAGTAATGTGCGTGTTACAGCAGTTAATGATATAGCGGTACAACAACAGAGGGTAAAAGACGCATGCAAATCAATCACCAACAAGGCTGGAACTTCTTTTTTCTGCGTGTGCGAAATCCTTAGCGCGACGCGCAGCGCGCTGTGCGGAGGACATCGCTGTACTTTTTCTAAATTTGTTGTCACCAAATTAGATAAATGTAACGCTGCAATGCAGTTCTAAATAAACACTTCCCAGCAGACGGGTGTGCACTTCATTCTTTATCCCTCTCCTTCCAAAATAAAACGGGTCACAACTCGTCAAAGTCGAAGCGTCCGAAGAATATATTTTACTGGGTTCTTCACTGTTTGTGTGCACATACCACGTCCCCAGGCAACGAAATGATATCACCACAACATCAACATTATGACCAACGTGGAACATGAACTTTTTTCGCGAATACTACAACAGTATGCCATACGCACATCAAGAACACGTGCGGCCGCCACCTTACGGTGGTTGTGCTCACCTTTTTGCGAGGATAAGCTTATGTTGCAGGAATGGTCTGAAACAGTATAAGCAATCGGGGACGGAAATTTTTGTAACACCGTGTCAACTGTAAGACCAGTTCAATATTAATGCCACATCTGAATTTCAAAACTTACTAGAATAAAACTTGTACCAAATAAAACCTGCCCCATTATTTATCGGACAGTGTCTCCGGACACGAGAATAGCACGAAAACCAATTCAGAATTGCCTCCAACGAACGGAATGTAACGAAAATATAAGCAGCTAACGGAAAATCGTATGTTCTGAAATTTGGTTCTAGTAATATAATTTCGTTACGTACTTTACTCCATAACATTTATCTGAGAAGGAATATTCGTGTTTAAATCAGGAAAGAACGATGACAATCGTCAATTAAACACGTGTAGAATACTTAAATGAACGACTAAATACAGAAAGAGAAAGTGAGAAGGAAAAGGGGTGAAAGAAAGGAAGGAAAAGGGGAAGGCCACTAAAAATTACACACACTCAAACTCTGCAACAGTGTAGGATGCATTTATCACATGTAATTCCTTGTATAACGAACAAGTTTCCCAAGAAGCGCCCGTAATAAACGGGACACAAATATGTAATTTGGGATTCCCTTATGCGAAAGCGTAATGTACAGTACACGAAGCGTCATTCTATTGAATTGTGAAAATACATTTAAACAGAAGCTTTACGAGACAGGTGGGAAGGCTGGCGCGCGGGAACACATACGCACACTTCAGTATTTTACTCTAAGCGGCGCCCCAAATAACAACAGAAAGGACAATAACTTCACCTCATCGCCTTATATACATACTATACATCGCCTGTTTGCAATGTTCCTTTCTTGTTTTCCAATTCTAAATCGAGATGGGAACCACTTGTGCCAACACTGCTACAGTGGGTGTTGAGTTCATCGTTTCAGAGAAACAACAGACGTAACACGTGGCACACTCCGTCCGCAGGCCCAGTATGAACGGTAAACAATGGTTCATTATTCAGGGTCGCCAAACTACACAGTAAGTGACCAATTAGTACGCTGGAATGGGATAGGGTAGGGCAGCATCTTGCCTTAAGAGTATGGTCACGACTAAAACAACTGCTGACAGAAAGTGTAAAGGTACATTATTCAGCAACCTAAAGCGGCAATAACAGACATTACAGAAATAGGTCTAACAATGCAGTAATAAACGAAACTTAGGCAACAACAATGAACAGAACAGCAATTTACCTATACAGGTGTTAACCCGCACTCTTCCTATATGCGTTTCCAATTTCTTTTCACTGCCAACTGAGATGGACGCAACGCGCTGTGCTGTAAGAATGAAGAAGTCTAATCTCTTCGCGACAGAAGCGTGGGCCTCGCCGCCTATATCTCGTCTGGCGGCAACCTTACATAAGGTTCACTTTCTATGGCCGCGGCTATCGGACCGCAATAACTATAACCGTACCTTCGATATAACATAGTTATCCAGTCGATAATACCCTCTGTTGATATGGTACAACAATGGCTCGTAGCTTGCTTGCCTGCTGACTCCATGCAGCTCCTTCTTGAGAAGCTAATCTGTTCTCAGCTAGTCAAGAACTTCCCCGTATTTTACTGAACCCGAAGGTTCATTACCACATTTACAAGTGCCCAATTCTGGGCAGATCAATCCAGTCCATGCCCCTCATCCCACTTCCTGAAGATTCATCTTAATATTATCCTCCCATCTAGGCTTGGGTCTTCCAAGTGGTCTCTTTCCCTCAGGTTTCACCACCAAAACCCCGTATACACCTCTCCCCTCCCCCACACGTGCTGCATGGCTTATAACAGTCGTCACAAAAGTGCCCCACAGGAACTTTTCACTGTCCACGTCAACTTCAAGAATCCGTTTCTCTTGCCGCCATTTTAGTATTACCACCCACCTAGTCACTATTCGTAAGTGGCATCTTTTCAAATTTCTGAACACTTTGTCTTCGCCAATGCGTTTGAAATGTCCTACCAGTCTCAACCTTACTGGTTTAACTGTCCCAACAATACATGAGTGGTTATTGGCTGGGCAACTTGCGTTCGCTTACTGGCAGTCTTTCCACATTACCACCATTCCCAACTGAATACTGGGCCCATGCACCCTTCTATGCTGTAAGCAAGACTACATACCGGGATATACTTCCCTGAGGGTACGGATCCCACACGCATTTCGCACAGTACCTTATTCGCCTTCATGTTGTGGATTTTAAGCACAGGTGAGATTTTATCTTTACACGGAATTACAAACTTTAATAATAAACCGTCAAAAGTGCTACTCTTACGCAGTCTTTACAGTGGAATCGTATACACCTTTAATCAACTTGTCGCGCACACGACGGAATTCTCCTCATATAAATTAGCGGACGGTGTCTGGTTTGGGCTAGTTATACTCGTCAGGAATTCCTGTGTTAATATGTGTTACTATTTGAGGAACAGTACAGAATTCTCGTTGAATCCTTGAAGCTGTATGGAAAGTCATGCGGACAACCTATAAAAGTTGAATATAAGTCATCCATCTCATAACACATTCACAATGCTGTAGTGACGAAACACTGGACAAAATTATACAAAACACCTTTATTCTCGCGCAAGGGGCCGGGGGGGGGGGGTGTTTGAATGTCAAGCCACGTAGCGAGATTCAAGCGAAAAGGTAGCTTCCGCGGGTTGCAGGTGTGTTCGGTCGTATTCGCGCGATATGTTGCTTCCGCTGGTTACAAGTGTCTTCTGTTCAGGCGTGCTCGGTCGTACTGGCGACAGCTCGACTTCGCGCGAGTACGCTTCTACTGTAACAACAGCCGGAAGTTTCTGGACGTTTATTTCTGACCAGCCACAAATTTCAATGTTACAGAATCATGTTCAGCAAAACAGCCAGTTCCGACCACATCCCACCCTCGCTAACATCTTCTGCAGGACCTCACCTTACAATGAGGTCAAAAAAAAGTACATTACACACGGCCCCTCATCCGGCTCTCCTCAAACAGCCTTAATCTCCACTTTCCGACGTACATTCCCTATAAAAGCAACCCTGATTTTATTACGGCAACACAGACCTACCGGGCGCTTTGTATACATGACGAAGTGTATTCTGAACTGCTCTCAATCCATTAATATCTGCCACACACCGTCGTCATCTCCATCAATAAGTGAAGGACTTCCCACTACATAAACAATTATTTCACCATGTCCTAAAAACCGTGGATGGGAAGGGCGATTCCAAGAGTAGAAGGTGAGCACACGGCAGTCATGGTCTGTCGTAAGACGATACTACGTCATATCTGACGGATGAACGCAGCCGTGTCCATCATGATTCGATAGTGACCTTATAAATACCGAATGGACAAAGCAGCATCAGCAACAGCAGCAAAAGCCATCCGCGCATGTTCCGCCTTCCTTACGTGTTGGTCTATTATATAAGTTTCTTCTGTCGGCTGGAATGTATTCCATACACTAACTTGACAACATGCATTATGATTCTTTCTTAACGTGTAGTGTCCAGATACGCCTGTAATCCACAATTTCATTTGAACTGTGTACATATATATATAAACATATTATTTTCATTTTTTGTTTTATCGTAATACAATGCAAGTCCTGCAACTTACCTAAAAAATTTCAATACCGCCATTTTTGTTTTTGGATAATGTAATGAAGCCCAGTCCTCACATGTACGTCGAATTAATTGTTCCACATATATTGTTATTTATATACGACACACCACACCCCAAATAAATTCTATTAAACCAGGCACTGTACACCCTCTACTACAAACATACGTGAACGACATGTTTCAAGCCGCTTGGTTCATCATCGGGGCACAGCGATTATTAACCAGCCATCATTGCATCAGGGCCCAACATAAGCTCACAGTTCCTGGCCCAATCAAGAAATTATTATATTACCCTTCTATCTACGATTAGGTCTTCCACATTGTTTCTTTCTCTACAAGTTTCCCCACCAAAACCCTGCAAGCATTTCTCTTCTCCCCCAAACGTAACAGATGCTCCGTCCACCTCATTCTCCTTGATTTTAACACTTTAGTTGTCTAATATTTAATGGCGTACACATCCGAAGCTCCTCATTATTTACTAACCAGCTACACGTCAATTTGACCGGTATGACATGCGCTATTATTAACGCATCGGTGGAAGACCTATTTTCATGGCCCTTTCGTTAGCGACAAGACTTTTTTTGGGCACAGGTAGCATGTTATTGTCTCAAAAAAAAAAGGCACCGAAAAACTCCTACGAAAATCCCCAAATTTTTCTTACCTTTGATTACGTGACGGAACACAAAATCATACGCGATTTTCAAATTATGACGCCGAAAACATGCCTGTACAAATATGCCGGTCTAGACTACTTCCAGCACTTTCGGAGCGCCTTACAATGAAGACCTTGTTCTGCAGTAAATCACGGTGCACCAAGTAATGTACAGGTTCTCCTCGACTTGCGATACAGTTGCGTTCTCTAAGGATTCAGCTCAATTCGGAATTGAGCGTGTGTGTGTGTGTGTGCGCGCGCGCGCGCGTGTATATATATATATATACATATATATATATATACACACACACACACACACACACATACACAGGGAGAGGGGGAGGGGAAGAAAATAACAGTTCAAAAGCAAGAAATAAACGTCAATAGTCAAAACAAATACTAAAACATTCATGTAGCAACAAATATGAGGTAAATGCGCGCCGTCAGAATCGAAATGCGTAGTGTACAGCGATTACATAGCAACACAACACTCGTGAGTAACAACAGTTAATGCAGTGGCATTACATTATGGTGCACCACCAGTAAGGCATTAATACGTTACAAGAGCAGCCAGAAACACCAGCAAGAATCTACGAAAGAGAGCCGGATTTGACCTAAATGTGACTTCAGTTTTATTACCACACTTCGTCCAGTGATTAAGCTAAGAAATGCGTCTGAATTCAAAATACCGCCCTATGCTCGACGAAAATCTGCTGGGACGGTACAAAACTACACCAAAAATTAAGCAATACAATTCCCACTGTTTCAATACAATACACTTTTTGGTCTCATACAAAAACATTTGTAGAATGTGTTAACACCGCAGTCCATTCAACTTTTTAAACAGATACGAACACATATAGGCTATCCGTACTCACGTAAGAACGGTAGCGTCTTGATTCTGGCAGCAATTACTTTGAGAACAGTTTTCCTACAGAGTGGCAACCTTTTCGTTCCCACGAAAAAATTTGCACAACGAAAATGCTGGGCTACGTCACCTTCTGTCTGCACAATGAAGAGTCTACGTGTAGCGTAACGAATTACTGTTTACTGTGACGTATCACGTGATGTAAATGGCGGGCACTCTTTATCAACAACCCAGCCAGCTCACCTACCATGGCTGAATATCGTGCGTGGCATTCCCAGTACAGCATCGTGCGGAACGATACACTAATTCCACGTAGCTGCGTGGGCTGAAGCAGATACGTTGACATCTAACAGTCCCTCAGCTGATAAAATACCCCACATTTATGATACCCAATAAATTCATTACAGTGCCAATTTCCCGTCGCTGAGACCTATCCTTACACACACGAATTGAAACCACAGTTCTTTAAAGTAATTCTCTGAAATGATCTCAATTTCAGGTCTTCCAAGTGGTTTCCTTACCTTTACGTTCCCCAACTAGAATGCGATAAGTACTTCGCACCTCTCCCTTACGTACCATATGCCACACCCATTCATCCTTGAGTTCATCGTATAATTACACATCGTGAAACTTCGAATTGCGCAATTTTCTGCAGCTTCCTGTTCCTTTCTCTTTCTTAAAACCCAACTTTACTCTGAACACAGAACTTTTAAAAAATCCTTAATGTATGTTCTTTCCTAATAACTACACTACTCATTCATTCATTCAGTCATTCTTGGTGCATGCAAAGGAACTTTCAATTGCTGAGATTATACAGGTATGCATTATAGGGCAATGCGTGAAGGGAAGGATTTGGAAAAAGGGTGTTATGACCTAATTTAAGGTACTACCCCGAAATATGCCTAAGGAAAACCAAGAACCCCGCAGTCACATCAGCGGGTCTCCGCATCGCGACTGTAACCCCAGGAAACATACTTACACTGCAGAAAATATCCACGTAGTCCTACTAGTTAAATCTGAAATATTTTCATATAAAATTCATTGGTGTCCCCAAGGTAAATAGTTGCCATATGGGCAATATGTTTCTAAACTTTAATTCTTCCCGTGACGTACCTAAAACCTGAAGAATAAAGCAAACAGATTTTTCGGACACTACTTAATCTTGATAATTGTTTTTACACGACAGAACAAACTACAAGCAGCAATTACGTCTCGGGTGCCTAGCAACTGCTGTGCGAGACCACCGAAATTTACGCCTGAACCCTGAAAACTAAATCAACACAAAGGATGTTCCCCGACGTAGTGGCCAAACTTCAGGAGCGTTGCTGGAGCAAAAAAGTCTATTCTTATGACCATAATTCGACTTCGAAGCAATTAATGGCGAGAAACACGCTTTACTGGCTGCTAAAATTCGCCTTTGCACTTCCACCCTTTCATTAATATTGCTGTTCCATATAGACCAGAGATATTTCAATTCTTTAGCTGCATTAAATTTACTTTATCCCACAGTGACGTTACGAACTGTGCCATCCTGATTTACCTGCAGTCTCAATAGGCCGGCTGTTACTTCCAAAGTTCTTACATACCTCCTCTATTGACAGTCATGTCCTTCCCACAACGCCACAGCATATCCCATTACCCAAGCGCTCCCTCTTATACAGTAAAGGGCCACTGATATCCACAGTTGTCTGATCACGTAGTCGAACGCTAAAGTACATTGCAATGGCGCCGGTCCACCGCGTTTATTTCGTCCACTACGTAATTCAAATACCTCTGTAGTGCCTCCCGTACCTTCACTTGTGCCATCGTCTGACATACTCCTTCCTTCCAGTCTAAGACTTTCTTGGCTATACTTTGTTGAGCCAGTATTCCATACAACCTGCGCCTGTTGATGTTATCATAGGCTGTCCTTAAATCTATGAACACCATGATGAAGGTCCTGCTTACTCTAGAAATCTTTCGCACCATGCACCCCATAGTGAAAATCTGAACAGCACTCAACCTGCCTGACCGGAACGCCCCCTCCCAGTAACCAGACTGTTTCCAAGATGCTCATCTTCTTCCCAGTGTGTGTCAACAGTTTGTATGTTGTGCACAGGAGTGTAATGTCCCTTTATTTACAGCCGAGCCTTCCTTTCTCATGTGTTCCATTTTCCACTCCGTCGGCATCTGCTCTGTCTGCCAAATAAGTTTCATGGGCTTCCAGATGTTTTCCACTATGGATATACCCCCTGCTTTCGTTAATTTTACTGGTATATTATCTATACAGCCTTAACGGCCCTTATCATTGCCGCTTTCTGTACGCACTCCTCACCCCAACATTTAGTCCAGGGTCCATTGTGGCCTCCTCGGTATCTCTATTCACAAATACAGGGTCATGGCTTGATCTGATCAATACTCGGTTATACAGCATGGATTTTACTGTTAGGTTTACATACTACACTATTCAAGTACTTCATTCCTTTCAGTTTCAAATGCTTTCAAGGACATTCCATTTTTCTGACTCTCGTAATTTACATTCTTCAATGAAACCAAACAGTCACGTTTCTCAATTACAACCAGTCAACATGTGGTTCTTCGTAGCGTTTCAACAACCAGACCGGGGGGAGGGGGACACGCATCAGGGCGCCATACTTTGTCCATCGAAGTACACGTAAGGTCTACCGCTCACACTGAGTTCCAGAACGACAATTACCATTTGGTTCCTCTACAAAATGGCCCAAGGTTGCGGCTACCTCCCTCGTCACAAGCGTCACAAGCAACCGTGAAACGACAGACGGCACACGACTTGCACTCGGCCGTGGCTCGACCCCTACTCGCACGTAGGTGGGCTGACTAGTGTCATAGGATATGTTCACCACATACAAGGAAAGAAACAGTTGTTTCATCGACGGAAGAGTGCGGTTGAAGAACTATTCAATACTAATAAAAGTACCTGTTGCATGTAATCCATTTAAGCACAATCACTCCAGCTAACTTTCTTTTTATCTTAGACATCCAGTTGTGTTGTACAACTTACAATAAATAAATGTTTTGTATTCTAGTTAACACCATGACGCATTGGCCTTGAAAAGCTAACAGTCGCTCAGGCAGGCATGTTCCGCCGTATACGGTATATGAACTACGGTACATAACCATTATCATAAGAACCTCCTCCCCACTGGGCCTTACAATCGGCCGGATGAATTTCGTTGACGTCCATGTACCCTACTCCTTGAAGATTCATTTTACCGCCTTCCCATCTAAGCCCTGGTCTCCTAAGTGTTTCTTTTCTTTGGGTTTTCCGACTAACATATTCGGGGAACAGTACAAATTATGAAGACCGATATCAAATAACTTCTGTATCCTCCTGTACCTTACTCTCTCTTAGGCTAAAATAACCTATTCCTTTTTAGCACCCTACTCCCCAGACATCCTCAAACTATCTCTGGGCGGCAAACCAAAGTTACACACACACACACAACAATACGTAATATGTGTTCTATATGTTGTAACCCTTATATTCCACCTGCTGTGAACACGGCTTAAACCTGTGGGTTCCGTCAAATGAGGGAAATTTTGTGGGTATGGGAAGAATATTATTCAGTGAACAAGGTCCGTGTTCCCTTGTGTTAGGTGTTCATTTTCGGATTTCGGAATATTTACAGGAAAAGTGTCCATTATATTCCGGAAAATGCGCCACGCGCACATGTTTAGAAACACTAGCAGACTTTTGAGAGGTGCATTAATCATAATTCCGTAAAACAGCTGTACAAACCATCACGGCTGGTTGGCATTAATAGCTGGAGGTCGTTTCGTATGGCAACAACGGGAAACCCCCACTGATAGATAAGGTATTTCAAAACTGTGCAGGAACACTATTTCTGCATTCTTCGACCCTTCATTGACAGCAGCATTAGCTGGGAAGTATTTAATAATATATCTCAGCTACAAAGACGGATACAATAGAGTGTTTTAGCAAATTCAAGACGCCTGAAACCTCTAAACTTTTTACTCAAATTAGTGCTGTCACATAAGCCGAGGTGTACCCTGGACTCTATTTCCCAGGGCGTGCTTCCTTCCGTGATGGGCAGTCTGTAACAAATGGCCTGGTCCAACATGACAAGCCTATACTATTGCCCGAGACGAAGCGAAGATTAGCATTGGCGTCAACAGCTAATTTAATTTTCTGTGAGGCACTACAGAAGGAGAGGATATTTTGTGGAAATGGAAGTTATTATGGGCTCTCATCACAAATACGCAGATTCGGTTCCAAGCAGAACACGTACAAGCTCCATTATTCTATATGGTGAGGTGAATTCCGTCAAAAAAAAAACACAACTATAAATTATGGCTAAATGATGGTGTTTATTAGTAAGGAAGAACTATATGTTTCGGCCTATAGCGGCCATCTTCAGGTTCTGACAATTTTCTGCTAAAAGAGTTTATATAATATGCTTAAACCGCGTGGTGATATTGAGATCTCATCATCATTCTGCGTGCTATTGTTAAGCTAAATTGGTGGGATGTCGATGGATTTGTAGAAAGTTCGGTGTGGATGTGGATCTTATTGGTTGGGTAGGTGTGGGGTTAGGGGGGACCTATGGCTGCAGGTGTGGTATCTTATATGTTCCTATGTTGGGGGTAGTATTTTATGCGGGGTTGGTTAGTCTGACATCTTCTTCTTATCCTTCTCCTTGTTCTCCTTTGTTCTTCGGAACTATTGTTCCGAAGAATAAAGGAGCCATAGGTCCCCCCTAACCCCACACCTACCCAACCAATAAGATCCACATCCACACCGAACTATCTACAAATCCATCGACATCCCACCAATTTAGCTTAACAATAGCATGCAGAATGATGATGAGATCTCAATATCACCACGCGGTTTAAGCATATTATATAAACTCTTTTAGCAGAAAATTGTCAGAACCTGAAGATGGCCGCTATAGGCCGAAACATGTAGTTCTTCCTTGCTAATAAACACCATCATTTAGCC
>Ga0123352_10017644_pt1 | contig 11369 bp, 10 predicted proteins | sample TergutLab28metaG_FD_89700 | JGI IMG/M metagenome (GOLD analysis project Ga0123352, IMG submission 89700) | Labiotermes labralis P1 segment gut microbial communities from Petit-Saut dam, French Guiana - Lab288 P1 | ecosystem: Host-associated > Arthropoda: Insects > Digestive system > Gut ... | reverse complement strand
TTTTGAAGAGAAAAAGACGGAGAGTATATACCATGTTTAAAATATTCGGTACCTATATTTGTTGAATAAATATATAAAATGCAACTTTAGAGGTAAGCGGTGCGGTACGACCACTATAGTTGACATTAGGCGTCAAAAGGTTAAGGCGAGTTCATGTGCGTCATAATGCGGAACGACATATCAGTCATGACTTATCATTTTTTCCAAAAGTAGATAAAGGTAAAGTGATCCCGTTGCAGGCCCGGTGTGGCCCAGAGGGTGGGTAGAGGTATAGCTCTACTCTTCCATGACCGCGGTACTAGAAGGTAGTGAGTGGTCAGCAGCACTTCCCGGCCGCACTTTACCCCCGGGAAAGACCCAGTTTTACAGGAGGATGGGTGGGCCCCAGGGCCGGTCTGGACGGGCGGAAAATCTCGTCCCCACCGGGATTCGATCCCGGATCGTCCAGCCCGTAGCTCAGTCGCTATACCGACTGAGCTACCGGGCCCTTCCAGAAGTAGAAGGTAAGAAATTTACGTTTGATATTAAGGCACAGAGGGTGAATGCAGTACAGATCTAGTCCTTCAAACTCGGCACTAGATTACGGTGAATGTTTAGGCCAAGCCCCAGCCGCTTTATCCCTGGTGAAAGAAACCCGGTGCCCATTGTACAAAAGGTTGGTTGGGACTCGGGGCAGTTTGAACAAGCGTGGAAAATCTTGTCCCCACTGGTGTTCGAACCGCGGACCGTCCAGCCCGTAGCAAGTCACTATACCGCTTACGCTATCCCGGCTACCTACATTGCGTACTTACAATATTATTGTTTCCCAGAGAACGTCGTTGACAAAATACTCCGATCAGAGATTATAACAATGCCTCATGAGCGCGTTTGGAAAAATTTTCGACCAAGAATGCTGGGACATCTTCATCCTGATATAGTCAAAACACCATTGTTGCGGAATAAATTAAATTTCTCGGAAGATGTTATTGCGTGAATCCGTATTTGCCCGAAGAGCTTAAGCCCTAATTTTAAATTATTAAACCAAATATATTTCACAGTTGCACCAAATCGCAAAAGCATGTGCCAGATTCGAAAGGAATCGGTGAAAACTATTTTGTAACACACAAGAGGAGCTGTTGCAAGACAGATGTGCAACGCCATTTTGTGACCAGAATTATTCCTTATTATGTTGCAAAATTACCCTGATGATGATCGGAAAAGCGATGGAAATATGTTTGTAATTAATAATATGTGATAAAACATTTTATAGATATTCAAAGGAATTCATTTGTGTACTTGAGTAGGGACATAGTGTTATTGATTGTTCGGTATTCCTATTTATTATTTGAAATATGTAATGCATATGCTGATTGTGGGCTGCTCTGCAATGACCAGTATTTCGTAACTTTAAAATAATTTTTGTAATTTCATGTTTTAAATGATTTCAGTGCTCAAATCTGTCTACTACATAAATATTACCTGTTAAGGAGTTTTCGGCAGCTCTGCTACATGCATAAAATGCGAAGCAACTGTTTTATCCGTTTATGTGCTCCCTGATGATGGGTCAGTGAGGCCCAAAACGTGTAGGTGCTGGTGTGTTGTAGTATTATTGTTATATGTAATAGAAGCGAGTGCATTCGTTTGTTCGACTTATAGTAAATGAACTGTAACGCACGAACTGGAGAGTATGAAATTGTAAAAAAGTATGCATTAACCTCTTAACTGGACATGACGTATATGTACGTAGTTGCATTGTGCTATTTCAAATGGATATGACGTAGTATTACGTCCTCGATCTTGCACCACTAATATCTCTTGAGTACGACGAGATATGACTTAGGTATTAGTACTGTTACATAGTCTACGGTTCTTCCAGTTTGAGGCACCACAAACCACCTTCTTCTTGGCAGCCACCGCCATCCAAGACAAACATTTGAAACAATGTACACTGTACGCTCTACAGCGATAAAAATGGCAGCGTGTAGTAACAAGCGAAAGAAGGATCTGCTGACAGATGACGATGTCTCCAAAGTTTTAGACATTGAAGACGAAGGTGACGTGTTCTCTGAGGAATCTGATGATTTTTGGTTAGATACAAGTGAGGAAGATTCAGACGGAGATTCGGATACAAGCAGTGTTGTGAATGAAAGTGTATCGTACGAAGAAGTGTCAGATTTTTCCCACCCTTTTGTACCTCATGGCGTGGCGTGTCCAAGATTTGCATTTCTCGGTGTAAGTGGAATGAATGTGGACTTTGATGATGAAATTAATGTTCTGGATGTTTTCAGAAGTTTATTTATGAAGATATGTGGCAGTTGTTTGCAGAACAAACAAATATATATGCCAACCAATTTTTGGCAGCGAATCCTAATTTGAAACCACGATCCCGAGCTAGAAGCTCGATGGATAAAAACCCAACTGAAATGAAAACCCTAACTGGACTTCTCATTCTTCAAGGTATTGTACAGAAACCTGAGAATGGAATGTATTGCTCCAAAAAGGAAAGTATTGTGACACCATACTTCTCACAAATAATGACAGAGAAAAGATTCCTTCTCCTCCTAAAGTACCTTCACTTTGCCGACAATTCCAAATTTGACCCCGATCAGCATCAGAAGAAACTCTATAAAATCCAACCAATCCTTGAGTTTTCCTCCGTATACACACCAGAACGAAGCATCTGTGTCGACAAGTCTCTCCTCCTCTGGAAAGGACGACTGGGTTGGATTCAGTACATACCATCAAAGCGAAGCAGGTTTGAAGTGAAAATCTACAAATTCTGCGAAAGCAGCGCAGGCTATGTTTGGAACTTCATAGTATAAACTGGTAAGGATACCATTTATGGTCAGAGACACCCAAGGGAAAAGACTTCTTCGAGGATTGTGCTGTCATCATACTGGTGTCCTAACTGTGAGAAGGCCCTGTGTGTAATACCGTGTTTTCAAGTTTACCACACAGAAAAAAATTTTAAAATCTAAAAAAATCATAAAAGTTACAAGAATTGTGAATAAAAGCTGCACTTCATCTTTACATCAGGTTTTCATTACATCCTGAAAGAAACCCCCATTATGTTTGCACTGCTCCTCTTGCTTAATAAAAACAAGGAACAACGGACATTTAAATTTAAATACCCAGGGCAGGTTACACTAGCAGCCCAGAAAAGACCCAGTTAAGAGGTTTAAATTTTTTTTTTAATTTTTTAATATTTAGGTCCTCGTAAGAGGTCGTGTTAAAATTCTTTTATGATTTTGTGTATTTTAACTGACGCGGAATTGTCACATGTGGCGTATTCTTTTATAAAATCCTGCTGTGAACTCGGTTTGTAATTTATGGCTCACAATGGAAATTCTGTAACATATTCATTGAAAAATAAGGAGATTTGTGTGGTTATGCTCTGCCAATATTTGACATGGTGTGTTGGCGTATTTTAGCTACAAGATAGCTGTGGAGCTTTGTTTATCTGAGGAGGCTTGGGGTGTAACTGTTGCCATGAATGTAAAGGGAATCACGCACCCTATACGAAGTCCACGCCTACTGTGTTGGATCTGCAATTTAGAAACTAACAACTGATGCGTTTCCACCTTGGAAGGTACATTTGTAGACTCCAGTTGAAATGTGATGGCACACGGTAACACACATGAGGGGAAGTGAAAGGGAAACTGGCGAATGGAGTGGATAGCCAGTACCCTTCACACTACCTCGGAACATGGTGTATCCACCATTACTACCGCCGATGCGCAAACCTCGGCTGCCAGTAGTCGACTGAACTGACGCCTCCGCCGATTTAAATGGACTCGTCCGTATTGCCGAGAGACGAAATCTAGTTTCTGCGCGTGTGCCATCACATTTCAACTGGCCTCTAGAGCCTTGCTGAGTGGAAGCAATGGGTGGTTTTAAGTTCTGAAGTAATAGAGGTTTAGATGTTGGAATGAAACAATTAGGTTTATGTTGCTGACTCGATTATTATTGATAACAGATCTTATCTGTTCAATTTGAAGTCTGAAAGCGCCCCGTTAGGCTTGGAAACCTAAGTAATTAAACTGAACTCTGTCATTACACAAACAAGACCCAAACTCTGACGTGGCTTACAGAGGTGTTTGTCTAATAAAAATAATGTGCTTTTAGGAGCTGAACTCTTCCATCTCTCCTTCAGGTCAGAGAGTGAAAATGCAACTGAGGGTAAGGATCAAGCCGTCATCATAAAATTTATAGATGTCCGTCACTTTACTGCCTAACCTAAGGGCAACACGCAGCTATCGGCTGGTGGTTTCAAGTCTTTAAACTTTACACTATTCACGAAGTGAAATTAACATGATGTAAACCGCAAGACTTATTCTAGTGCCCTGAAATTTATATGACACTAAGTAAAATAGTGCGAATATTACCTATAATATTACAATACCTCCATAAAATAATATACGCAAAGCAATAGATTATATAGATGATTTCAGACAACTATTAGGAAAAATTTTACTGAAAAGTCACATAATTCCTTGCAAGGTCTTGCTGGGGAAACCGGAGGGAAAGAGACCACTGGGGAGACCTAGGCGTAGATGGGTGGATAATATTAGGATGGATCTCCAGGAGGTGGAATGAGGGTATATGGACTAGATTGGGCGGACCAGGATAAATACAGGTGGCGGACGCTTGTGAGTGCGGTAATGAAACTTCGGGTTCCGTGAAATATGGGGAATTTCTTGACTAGCTGCAAACCAGTTAGCTTCTCAAGAAGGACTCTGCACCATGGAGTGAGTAATTCCTTGCAGTCAAAAATGTAAATTCACAAATCTAAACCCAATACCACAGTCATTTAAAGGATTTATGAAGATTCGCAAGGAAGATCATCCTATAAGGCGCAAATTGAACTCGATGAACGCTCCAGCTTATAAACTTGCAAACCATCTCTTCTGTGTTTTAGAACAACATGCTCTACTTCCATATTCCACTAATGTAAGAAACACAGTGTCACTTTTAACAGATTTGAAAGATATAAAATTCCATACAGACATGAAATTCTTACCATTCGACATCAAGAAATTGTATACGCATGTCCTCTTCCCCCTAAAATAAGAGATAATATGGTACTGCAACATCATATTGCAGCAAAACTACTTCCAATAGAGGGGCAATTAACATAAACGAAAAAACTGGCCCTGCTAAGGGTGCCCCCATATCTTCTGAATTTTCAGAATTTTTTTAAAATACACTGAGCATATCTCTGCCCTAGAAATTACAAATTATCACAAAAAAGTGTGATATTTTAGATAAGTAGAAGACAATTTGATTATTTATGAAGAAATCACAGAATTAAGAGTTTCTTAAGAGAGTTTAATTATATATAAGCTACTCTGAATTTCTTAAATTCCCCAGGTCTTATATTTAAAAAATGGAAAGTAGCATTATTGTATCCATCTTCAGAAAACCCACAACAACGGATTGCATCAGTCCAAGAGACTCTTGCAATCCACTAAATAAAAAATTCGCTGCAAGTAGATATTCTTAAATGGAATATATATATGACTAATTGAAAAGACATCAATAGAAAAGAGATCGAATTAGTTGAAGGCGCCTTACGTCATAATCAGTACAGCAAAACTATCATAAATGTTAAAAATTCTGATAAGGTGACAAAGAACATAGAGAAAGGAAAAGAAGACAAACATGAAGAAAAATTGATTACTTTGATAAACTGTGGCAAAGAAATAAAATGTATCACCAAATTTTTTAAGGTATTAATATCAAAATAGTATACGGAACTGCTAATAACATGAGGAAAATCTTGGCATACAAAACATTGGCAAGGTCGATAAATGTAACAGATGTGGAATTTACCAGGTCACTTGTCCAGACTGCGGGAGGAAATACACTGGACAAACTGGCAGATCATTCCGAAAGAGGTATAATGAACATCTCCAGTATTTCAAATATCGAAACTCAAATTCAAATTTCCAAAACACCTATATAATACTGGACATTCATTTGACCCTCTGCATTTTGTCAAGAAAAGTAAAATTATGAATTTCTTGGAAAAGTTTTATACCTATTCTGAGACAATATGAAATCATGAAATCAACGAAGAATCAACAAGTGGATTCAATGAAACGTGCGGTGTCATGATATAACATGAGAATGACAGATGTCGACTGGACAACGGTACATGCCTTCCGATACATTCATTGCCACAGCCACACCCCAAATCTCAACAGGTAGACTCCAGTTGAAATGTGATGGCACACGGTGACGCACGTGAGGGGAAGTGAAAGGGAAAAACAGGAGAATGTAGGGGGTAGCCAGTACCCTTCACACTACCTCGGAACATGGTGCATCCAGCATTACTACCTCTGATGCGCACACCTCGGCTGTCAGTAGTCGACTGAACTGACGCCCCCCGCCGATTTAAATGGACTCGTCCGTGTTGCCGAAAGACGAAATCTGATTTCTGGGCGTGTGCCATCACATTTCAAACGCAATCTACTCAACGCTTCGCCGCCATCTTGTAAGTATGATAGGACAACACACCATAATACAAAAATGTTATCAGAGCACACAGCGTGCAAATATTTTATTTTTTTAATTGATATGTTGCAGAATTTTTATCTTGGACCGTAATTTACAAACGGAATTCCAAGAAGGATTTTATACAGGAATACGCTACATGATACAATGTCGCGCCAGTTAAAATGCACCAAATCATATAAGAGATTTAATACGATCTCTTAATACAACACAGGACACAAATGTAAAAAGATTTTTAAAAAAATTACGTGTACATTTTAAAACTATTTAGGTCGTATACTTTTATATTGTATGTTTTATTTTGTAACATTATAAAAATAGTGACAGCAAAAAGTGGCCCCTTAAATTTTTATTGCATCTTCCTTTATTAGGTGTTTGTATTGAAGTGCCTGAGGAAGACTGAAGTAAAGCCGAAACATGTAGTAAACTTTTAAATTAAACAATTGAATTAAAATGAACCTTTGTTGTGTTAGACTGGATAATTGTGTTTTGTTCTGAGGACTTTCTGTGATTGCCCACAGATTCAATTTAAGGGACCGTTGCGAATGCCTACAGAACCAAATATAACGGACTTCTGTGAGTGCCCACAGATCACAATTTATGGGACATTCTTTGCATGTCCACAGATCAAAATATAAGGGAGTTTATGAAAGCCCACAGATCCACATGACGAAACGCTCTGCAAATGCCCAGAGATCCAAATTTAAGAGAACTTTTTGGAAGCCCACAGACCCAAATTTACGGGATATTTGGGAAGGCCTACAGATCCAAATTGACGGAACATTGTTTGAATGCCCACAGATCCTGAATAAAGGGCTTCGTAAATGACCACGGATACAGTCTTTAGAAAACTTTGTCAAAGCCCGCAGACAAATTTACGGCGCATTTTTGAACGCACACAGATCCAACTTGATAGGATATTTTGTGAATTCTCACAGACTCATATGTACTGGATATTTGTGAACGCACGCAGAAAAAATTTACAAGAAGCTCTGTTAAAGACTATAGACCCATACTTAAGAGAACTTGTGAATGCCACCAGACCCTGATTTTCGGGACACTTTTGAATGCTGATAAACCCAAAGTCACAGCATACTTGTGAACTCCAGCAGATTCAGCTATACAAGCCTCTCTGCAAATATTCACAGAACCAATTTTTGGGAAACTTTGTAATTGGCCAAAGTTCTAAATTTCAGATAATTTTTTGAAAGCCTACAAATCCATATTTTAGGGACTTTTCTGAATGCCCACATACCAAAATTTATGGACACTGTCGGGACATTCGTGAAAGTCTGTATATCCAACTTGACTTTACATCCTGCGAGTTTCTACAAATCCAAAATTAAGAGACTTTTGGAATGCTCGCTGATCCAACTTCACGGGACGCTCTGTGAATACCTGCAGATCCGAAATTAAAAAAAAATCATGAAAGCCACAAACCAAATGTACGGAACATTTTGGAAAGCCCGTAGTGCAAACTTCACGGAAATTTCTGCGAGTTACAAATTGAAATTTAAGAGACTGTTGTGGATGTCCACAGACCCAAATGTATTGCATTTTTGTAAATTCCCACACACCTAGCTTTACTTCCATTTTTGTGAGTGGCCAGAGATAAAAATTCAAGTTACATTTTGTGAAAGCACAAAGATCCAAATTTATACGGGACATTTTGCATATCCAGAAATGGAACTCACTCCACGTTTAGTGAATGCCTACAGCTCTAAATTTACTTGATATTGGCAACCAATTCCCTGTTTTGCATTTCTAGAGTTGACTATTTTTTGCATTCAATAATCAGAGATATTTTCATAAACACAAACTTCAGTAGCGTTGTTTTTTGTCAAGGTTTCGGAAATAAGAGTGTTAACAAAGGAACTTTCCGAAACATTTGAAACTGAACCATGCCAACCCTATTACCACTTTAATAATATTGAATATTCATAAATGATTGTAACATATTTAATGTTTCAATTTGTTAAAACTGAATCATTTATATTTGCATTCATTTGTAACTTAAATAACCCGGTTTGATGGTTAACAATTTGTTGGCTAGCTTTGATTCTTTATTTCTTTCTTTCCTTCTTTCTTTCTCTCTTTCTTATAAACTTTACATGGGGCTGCCACTTAAACGTTTCTCTTATTCATGTGAATATCAGAAAGCTTTCTTTTCACCGAAGTTTTCTTACAATTTCTTTCCCGATTTTTTCAAATATTTGCAAATCAGCACGTTGTTTTATTTGTGCTGATGCTCTGTGTGTACAACTTACACTTATTTATTTTTGTTGTTGTTATGAAAAGTTGTCATGTTGTTTAATGACTATGTGGGTGGGGGAGGCCCTTCCTTGTGTGGTTTTCTTATTTCTTTAATTTTTAGATACGCTATGATTGTTAGGTATCAGTGTGGATTTGTGCGTCTAATTCTGTCAAAATACGATGTGGAATATTTTTTGTTTATTTTCCTGCATGGGTTGTGTGACTTTTTCCAACTGTTCCTAGCGTTTTGGCGCCATATGCCATCATGTGCCTTTTTTTCAATATACTTCAAATTGCACCGTACCTCCACCCCACAAAAAGCACCTAACATATTGTAACTACGTTATGAAATATTCACTATGCGAAATGTTTGCAGATTTTAGATGTCTACAAATTTAGAATTAAAGAAATGCCACTTTTACGATTGAAGGTGGTCAGCTATACCTACTGTTGAAAAATGTCATTTTTTCCGGATACCCACCATGTTAACATTTTCTAAATTTCAAGGCCGTCATTTTCGCCTATCAGAAGGGTCTGGTTTGCCTCGCTACCCTCGTTTTGATAATTCCTGTTCCAAGGTTTTGTGACAATAGCCGATTCTTTATGCCAACCTATATCATGTCGGATAACGTGAAATCTGCTCAGGTAATTTCAATATATGATTTTTCCGGAGTACCCCCCCCCCCCGCCGCGTTATGTAACTCGTCGCATCTCATTATTTTCTGGACCGCAGTGTTAGTGGCGGCTGTGGGGATCGAGCTGGCAAATTTTAAGGGTAATAAACACTAGTCTAGTGAGCTAATCGCAAGATCACCGAAAACATATTTCTTATTAGGCCCTATTTGAAGCTTCGGGCATTAGGACGGTCGCCCAGCGCGCTGACCTAAAGGGAGCAACAAACTGATTTACGTTTCGGTCAAAATGTGCAACAGCGTACTTTCGTTTTTGGATTGCACACAGAAAAAATGTTTGCATAGCGATACTGTGTCTTCGATTGTATGACATTATTTTAGCCCTGCCCATTCATGATATTTGATACATGGGCCTATTGGACGTGAGCATGTGATTTTATAATTCTTTACACCTTTTCGGACAAACCAAGAAAGGTAACATGTGGAAGGTGGTCTTGTATTGTTTCGTGCATGAACACACTGCGGGTCCTGTGTGTCAAGCAATCAGTTCTAGCGTGACAAATTGGCAGCAGAGCAGCTGATCAAACTGTAAATTGTGCCTTTCACTTCTTTATTATCTGTCTTTTTGTCTGTAAATAAATCAGCTCCCGCTCAATGGATTTTTATAAGAATCTTTATTGGAATCTTTTAAGTGATTCTGTGTATCTTTAATGAATTAATTTTTTTTTTCATTTCAAATATCTCTACTTCCTTTCAACAGACTTCTTTAAACTTTTATAAGTACCTATTGTATATAAATTAAAATACATCGCCACTAGCAAACATTTTACAGAGTAAACTCGCCCAAATTTTACCCACTGCATGTATTTCTCTCATTTATATACAAGACACTTTCAGCTTAATATCAATACAACAGCTGGAATTAGAAGCTGTACCCTGTTCTGTGTCTGGATGACATAATTGGCTAAGGAGTAAGTGGTAATTCTATATTCCATTCTACGCACTTTTGGTGTACCCGAAATTTGGGTTTGCTACAGCAGTGCTGAAGAAAAGCAGTCTTGTGGGATACAACGGTGTGTAAATCGGTTGGAGTTTAACAGGCAAGGGGAAGTATGGTAAAAGTTGTCTCTTTCAGCAATAAGGGAGATGCGATTCTTAATTATTATTATTATTATTATATATCTTTGTCACAATTTTTAGGCCCCTTCACAAAATTCCTAAAAACGAATCTAGGCTTCGTTATGTCTCTCTATCCGTCCGTCCGTCCGTCCGTCTGTACGCATGGAACAACTTGACTCCCACTAGACGTATTTTCGTGAAATTTGATATTTGAGTACTTTTAAAAAATCTATCGAGAAATTAAAGATTAATTAAAATCTGACATGCGTAGTGAGTGCATTACATGAAGACCAATGTACATTTTTGATCATATCTCGCTCAGTTCTCCCTAGAATGAGAAGTGTTTCAGAGAATTTTGTAGAGAATATCAAAATAATAATAATAAAGTTTCCTCTTTATTAAAAAATATCGTGCTGTTTGTGAGTTAACGTGGAAGAATATTGTAGAGTCGGACAGGCCACGTATGACAATATGGTGAAAGTGCATTGTATGCTGAATACCTAAGGCTACAAACACACTCTGAGAATATGTAATATTTATTGCTTTTCCACTGCAACAATTGTCGAACCAACTCGTCTCAATGTTACGTTATGCAGTTTCTTGTTTAGTTACCTCATGAAAAAAAAAGGTAAATCAGTCCCATTACAGGCCTGGAGTGGCCCAGAGGGTTCCAGGAAGTTAAGGTTCCCAGATTTCATGACGACGGCACAGGATGGTGGTAAGGTTGTCAGCCTTACGCGCCGACCGCCTTTACCCCCAGGAAATGCTCCTGGTACTCATTTCTGTTAGAGGCTGAGTCGACCCCAGGGCCATAGTGCGATCGGAGGGATTTTATGTCAATGAAAAATTCCAATGACACCAGCTGGGATC
>Ga0123352_10017643_pt1 | contig 11370 bp, 6 predicted proteins | sample TergutLab28metaG_FD_89700 | JGI IMG/M metagenome (GOLD analysis project Ga0123352, IMG submission 89700) | Labiotermes labralis P1 segment gut microbial communities from Petit-Saut dam, French Guiana - Lab288 P1 | ecosystem: Host-associated > Arthropoda: Insects > Digestive system > Gut ... | reverse complement strand
TTGTGTGAGTGTTGTGTGAGTGTTGTGCCCTTGCAAGCTACATCGTCGCCGCACCTCTTGGTTTCTTACAATCAGTATTGGTAACAAGTCGACACTCGAATTTGTGAGGCGAGCAGGACGCTTATGTCTGTTTCTTTAGTGTCGTGTAATAACGTGTGGTAATAAAATTGTACCTTTGGACATCTTACAACATTTTTTCAGACCGTGAGCACAGGAGAGCGGTGTGAAATTTCATTAACTTTCTCTATGATGGCAACAACCATTGTGACGTTTAGTGTGGATATGGATTATAACGACAATGTGGAATTTGGGATAATCTGACGTTTACAGAATATATACGTGTGTTACAAGTTGTAGTGAAAATAAAACGAAACCTTATTGTAAGAGATTTTTATCTCCTTATTCTGTTTCCCTGTAGCAAGTCATTTTCTAAACACTGATAACGATCGACAGGAGGCAGCGATTGCTGGGATGTACCTGTGCTGTTACCGGCTTTTGCAGTGTTTTCCTTTGCCGATGTAAAGCTAATCCCTTTAGGGCTATAATGTAGAACACTGGATCATTGGTAGCGTACTCTGTAGCTGCATTGCAAAGGGTCCATTAAGTGACGGAGTGCACATACTTTACCAAGGTGTTCTACTTACTGTCAAAATATCCGTGTTCGTGGAACACTTGTAAATATAGTATCATTTATGGTCATAAGACAAGCACGTTTTCCATTGCCGATTTCCATAATGCTGAACAGTATTTTGTGCAAATCTGTTATATCGAATTTAACATAAATTGGACAGTACGCGTGCCAATTACGGATAGAAATTCACTTACTCCCCTTGGTAAAGTATTGCCTTGGCTGCGCCGACATCCGCGAAACTCGATTAAGCAGTACTTTTTTTTTGTAAACATATAACTTAATGGATTTTATCCAAATCGGACGGAAACGTAGGAAAAAGGGGACAAGTCCCCCCCCCCCCCTCACATCCGTGGGTAAAGAATGTCTTTCACTGCACCGTTTTTCTCGGTACTTATAAACGCTCAACAGCATTGCGAGAACAGCTGCTATATCGAATTGTATCCAAGTGGCACAACATGTGTAGAAAGCAGTGTAGAGTTTATTTATACCCTTTAAGTGAACAGTGCCGTTAACTGCACCGATTTTACGAACCATGTAAATACAGAGCATCGTTATGTGTGTATTTACGGGTTAAAAAGTAAAGTTCACCCTACCAGTCCATTTAGGGCCAGAGGGGGAGTAAAGGTACATCTGTACTCTTGCTTTAACCTCGGCGCTAGATGAGGTGTTTGGTCAAAGACACACCTCTTAACCCCCAGCTGAGACGCCCGGTACCTATTGTACACGAGGCTGGGTGAATCCTAGGGGTGCTCCGGTTTTCAGTAAATTTGTACTTGTTTCAGAACGTTGTAAAGACATTGCAAATATAGCTAGACTTTGGGAACTGTGAATTCATCCGTGGAAATTTTAGTGGACTTTGTGTGGCAACTACTGCTAGTAGGAGTAGTAGCAGTATTAGTTGTAGTAGTAGTAGTAACGGCAGTTGCAGACACAGTGCTAGCAGATCCGCAAGACTGAAGACTGTACATTGAAAGCCACTTTAGGAATTATACTCTGAATTCATTGTAACAGTATTTTGTTTTAAGTGTACCAGAAGGATTTCATCCTTATCTTTTTGTGTGAGTTCCGTCTGTGTTTTTAAAATGGAAAATTCCTGTCCTGTTTTAGAACTGTGTTGGTTGTTGCTTAGATAACTTAGTGTTTTAGAATTGTGTTGAATGTTACTTGAAAAGCGGTGTAATAGAGTCGTGCTATTTGTCATTCTGAACTCTGTTTCAGAACTATGTTTCAGAGTCATGTCAGTTGTTCTTGTGCAAACAGAGTTGTAGGCTTTGGTTAATCGTTACTTTGAAATTTTTATGTTTTCGAGTTGTGTTAATTGCTGCTTTGAGATTTTTTTTATAGTTGTATTATTTGTCATTTTGATAACAGTGGTTTGGAGCTGTGTTGGTCGTTACTTTGACATTAGAGTTGTGTAGGTTGTTACTTTGTTAACTAGTGTTTTTGAGCTGTGTTAATCATTAATTTGAAATCTTAGTGTTTTAGAGTTGTGTTAATTGTCACTTTGAGAACTTGGTGTTGTAGAGTTGTGTTAGTTGTTACTTTGAGAGCTGTAATGGAGAGAAGGAACTCCGGAAAGGCGGCCTGCAGGAGTAAGAGGCGTTATACCGGCTTACTAGTGAGATACAGAGTGGTTAGTGGCTGGCGAAGAGGGGATGGTGAGATGGAGTCTGCAACATCAACAGCTTTGGAGCAAAGCGTTGCAAAGCCGGAAACTGCTGCGGATTATCGACTTCTGCTGTGCTATGTTACGTAGGTAGCAAGAGGGAATGAAGGAAGCAGAGAAGAAACAAGAATGTAAGCGACAAAAACAAAAACGTTTCTAGACTCCACGCTAAACTCAAATTGTAGGATTATTGCTAAATTTATGTACATAATCTGGTGTGCTACTGTGCAGGGTGCGAGGCATGACAAACTGCTTGATTTATACTGTCTTCTGTAATGTTGTGTGCTCAGAATTGAGGCCGAAAGCTGCAAGAAACTAAAGAGGAAGCCTGAAATTCGTCTCAAATATAAACTATTTCTGCATCACCCTGCCTCCAGCGTACCTTTACCAGGAGGTCGAGCTGGTACTGCTTTGGAACTTTTTATTCCCCTTTGGCGCTAAATCCAAAATCGTGTCTGGGCTGCCTGTTTTTATTTTTTGAGGTTTCTAGAGTACACACAATTGGACATACCTGGTAGGACTCCTCTGAACGGGTGATCAGCCTGTCGCAGAGGCCGCTCATTACACAACAGATACAAGAGATAACCATCTATGCACTCGGCGGGATTCGAACCCGCGATCCTAGGATCAAACAACCACAGTCCTGCGTCTTAGACTGCACGGCCACCTAGATCGTCCCTTGGAACCTTAGGAGCCGTAAATTTGTTTCGCCCTGGCAATAAATGTAGAACTTATCACGACATTCCCGACTTCTTCTCTTCTCTTCTCTCCATCTTTTCTCTTCTTTCCTCTATTCCACTCTCCTGAACACTCCTCATCTTTCCTCTTTTTTTTCGGAAGGTAACTGGTTTCGGTACACCTCGACTGCGATGTAATGTAACTACTTCTGAAGCCGTTTGTCATTATTAGCTTTTCGCCAAGACGTACAGAGCGATTAGCTTCATGTATTCGTAACGTCTGGCTGTGTGGACGTAAGTGATTAGCTTCACTTTGTGGTCGCTCTTACCCCAGTATATCTTACATTTGGAAGTGGGCGGATCCCACAGCCAGTGTGGACTCTGTGGTAAAGTCGGGAATTGAATTCCGTAGAGAGCCACTTCACAGTATTAAGGCGTTTGAAACTAAACGTATGTAATTATGTATTATCAAATTATTTGCAAACCCGAGCATTTCAGAATAATGTAGAATAAAAATATTTGTTCCTAAAGCGGTGTATATTAAGATTATTATCTCCTTTTATGGGCGCCCTTTAGTATGGTAGGAAGTTACGAAATATTTGGATTAATCTGCTGCCTACAAATTCAGGAAATGAAAGCTCTTCAATCCTGAAGAGGAAAACAGGAAGTTCTTTCGAATCGTTGGTCTGTATCCACCAACTTACAGGTGTCACATCTCAGAGCATCCCAATATGGATGTAGTTACATCTGCAATGGGAATGGTATGGCAAGTATAATGGAACTGCGATTTCATCACATCGAACATCTACATCCACGTGTGCGGAGCTGCTGAAATATTCATAGTCTTTTGAATCGTAGAATAGGATTGACTTGCTTCTTCTGTATTGGAAGTACATAACCGATGTGCAATTTCTTTTGAGCGTGTGAAGTATTTATGCTGCAGACATGGCTGAGCTTTCGTATAAATAATTATACAGTCTACATTAGCGGAAGAGGAATTAAAGTGCCTTCTAACTTAGCTTCGGATGTCAATTAGGTAGCACTGCCACTTTGTGTGCGGGGAATCCCTGGTTTATATCTCGACTCGGACAGTTACAATTCTGAGTGAAATTTTCGTGGTCTTCCTCAGTCCCCCAGACAGTTTTGTGACTGACGCAGGCGAGACTGTGACTGCATCCTCTTCATCTTTTCCAGTTCATTACTCGCAAATTATTCCTTCACTCAACGCTACCGCGCATGGAAGTATAGCCAGGGCCAGTCAGAGAGCAATGGGCGGCCCAGCTTGGCAGCTGACCGGGGGTAAGACGTCCCTGGAATAATGGGAAATATGTAGTTGGTAAACTGAGGTTTTCCACACGCGAAAGAATTTCTCACATAATTTTTCTCATTTCGGGTAGGCCTCCTCAAAAATATTTGCCAGCCCTGTTTTAGGCCGAATTTTAAATAACATCCGTATGAAAGGGCGCCAGATTATTAGCTTACACAAGGCGCCAAATTAATGTCTGACATGTCTCAATCCTGCCCTGGATCTAGAAGTGCCTCGCTAGACGTGCGTTCCCGAAGTCCCAGGTTACGCTTACGGTTTTCCAAGTATAGCTATACCTCTGCTCCACTCTTGGCCTTCACGACCTGTTCTAGGGTGAACCTGACCTTATCTTAGCAACGCAGTTATTATCAGAAACGTTGAAATAATACGAGTAAGATACCAGTAAATATAATAGTAAGTAGGACTGCATGTCATCTGCTTTTAACCAAAATAGGAAGGTGTCGAAATTTTGGTAAAAATCCCCCTGTTCAGAATAACACGAACGTCCATCTGGTGGGAATAGAGTTGTTCCGTGTGGAAAAACAGAGGGACGGTCAGGTATCCCGAAGAAGGCATTGACAGTTGTTCTGCAGGTGCACCTGCAAAGTGAAGTGCATGTGTTAAAGGAATCGCCACGCCAAGAAGACATTTGGGGGAGTGTAGATATTACAGGCTTGGCGCTAGCTGGAGCTGCGTGGTTGGTTTCGCACCATAGATGCTTTATTACCGGAGAGCTATACCGTTTTCAAGCATATAGCAATTAAACTGAACAACGTGCTTGGAATTGGCGTTGATAATTTTATGTAGGCTGTCGCTGCAATATGAAGAACACCTTTCAAAGTTGTTCTGTATTTCTCGTTTTGAGTGGTTAAGAATAATTAAACGCATTTTGTGAGACTTCTTTAATTCCTCAGTAAGGGTTATTTTGTGACCGCTTCTTTCGGGTCGTGAGAATTTTCTGTCTACTAAGATGTCATTTTCCAGCATTTACTTTTAGAGATATTTATTACAACACAGCTAGCAGCAGACTGTGGCGAATTACCTTCATGTAGGAGCGGGGATGGATCAGAAAGCATACTGATTACTCTAGAGAGTGGACGAGCAGGGAATCGTTGGCTTCCCGGCACGTCTAAGAGAATTTTCTCGTTCCTAAAGCTTCCGGCCATCCAGTGTCATATTCAGTGGGCGCCAGTGGTAAAGTGGCCGGCAATGCAACTGACTACTCCAGCATCGTATTCAGTGGGCACCGCTAGTAAAGTGGCCGGCAATGAAGCTGATTATTCGAATATCATGTTCAGTGGGCGCCGGTGGTAATGTGGCCGGCAGTGTAGCTCACTACTCCAGAATCGTATACAGCAGGAAACTACGGTAAAGTGGCCGGCATCAGCTGACTGCTCACCTCTGTTCAGTGTCGAGTTTAAGATGCGTGGAAGTAGGTATAACCGCACTTCTCGTGGTGCATGACAAAAGATGAGTAATTATCACATTTCCACCCCTTTGTGTTCGTACGTACTTTGTATTTACGCTACGCGTATTACATGTCCCATATAGCTTACGTTCAATACGGAATACAGGCTATTCTCTTAAATATTGGCAATCTAAACCAAGTTTATTCCGAAGTTTCTCCATCTTTGTCCATACAGGCACTAGGCAATACCTGATGCATAAGGATTATCGATATAAATTAATTCCATGTTTTCAGTTGTTGGCGCTGCCGAAGGACGCATGTGCTGCGTCGCAGGGTTCTGGGATCAGGGTTCAGGTAGCGATCGACGCTTGCTATACGTTGGCCAATTATGGCCATTATTATGCAGGTGTGGTGGACACCGCGGGCTAGCCCACCCACGTAACCAGGATAGTTTATTGCCCATACGCCACCTCCTTATAAACACTGAGACAGATTCGCGAGTGAAGTGTCTACTGGAAAAGTTCAGTGTGTGTGTGTGTCTGTGACGCGGAGTGAGTGCAAGCGAGCGGTCGGCAATATACAGTGTGCACGCGGAGAAGTGGTGCTTATGTGTGAGTGTGTATTGTGTGTCGGGAATTACATACCAACCACAAGCACAGCAGTAACCACACAGGCCTCCTGGGGCATTATGCTTTTGGTCCCTTTTTGATAAAAGTGTGCATTAAGAAAATAAATCCTATAATTTAAATCCTGGTGTTCTGCAGATTGCACCGAAAGAAAAATTCGGCACCAAGGGGTTAAAATTCTTTAAAGCTGGCACTCCTGGAGGTCCTGAGTTCAACTGTCGGTCCGGAGTTCGGCTGTTCTTTCATCATGTTCATCCAGTTCATCCAGGTAGATGGCCGGTATAGTATCTCAAATTAGTTCACTAACACTTCCACATTTTTCCCAGTTCATAATTAATTAATCATCTCGTCATTTGACGTTATATGGTCTGGGCTACACAGTGTTTCGTTAAATAAATAAATAAATAAATAAATAAGATTGATTTCGTAAGGTACCTGTGCCTCGTGGATCGTTGTTTGTAATTAAAATAAACTGTTACCTCTTACTGTAAACTCGTGGTCGTCAGGTTCCTCCAAAGTGTACGGATTTGGCAGAAATGGACTGTGATTAAGTGCGGCATGATTGTTATGTACCTTTGTTATTTGGTCTCTGCAAATTTGGAGTTATGTACGCTATTAGTAAGACGCTGGCCTTTCAGTGCAACGGCGAACTGACAGGGTAGTAAGATACGTAGGTAGGGGATGAAGGCTGCAATTCACTTGGATAGTTACTGGTATCAAGAACCGATCCCTGCCGCACAATATACACACTCTTCATCGTAAAGACCAACGCATTTATCCCTTTAAGGCTGAAAAATGTGAAAGTGGAAATGATAAAGAAACAAGCTGTTTATGCAACACACAGAACACAGTGTGCCTCAAGTTACAAAGAGGAACCATTTAATGTTGTTTAGTGTAGTAGTTACTGTTTATTGTGAGAGTTACAGGAAACGCATATACCCCGTGAAGAAAATGTGGACTTTATAGTGTTGAACTTAGCGTTAAATGCACGGTTACCTCTCGACTTTAAACGGTTACTGTTAAAGGAAATGTCGCTCGGAGGTTTAACAATCGGCATAGCATCATATTCTGGAATACTTGAATCTCTGAAATAATCTCCGTTTGTTATGAGAATCACAGCGAACACATTGTATGTGCAAAATGGAGAGTTTGGAATGTTAAAAAACAAGTTGTGATTACCACTGTGCTTTAAATGGTTAAACCGGTTTGATTAATGTGATTGTCATGTATGTCTCTTTAATATATTTCTGTATTTACGCCCAGACTAACTTCGTATTGACAAGTCAATTCCTTCTTTTTGTTGTCTTCTTTTTTTCCCTCCGTTTTTCCTGTCTTTGTCTCTCTCCTTTTTCGCTGTCCATTTCACTTCTTTCTCTCTTTCGTTGCTGAGCGACTGTCTGACTTGAGGGTTATCGGAACAAGTGGAGGCATTAAAAAACTACCAAGGTAGTGACACACCTGAAGTAGCAAGTTGTTTCTGGATTATCTGGTGAGTCAGCTAGCGATACATGGGTGTCTCATCCCCGTTTTCTTGGCATTCCACGTCTCGTAATGTTGGGGTGTTCATGGCGTGTCTTCCACATGGAACAACTTGAAGAGGAGGTGAACAATTTCCAGACAAACATGCCATTGTTATGTTTTACTAAAATTTGCGGAAGCTTTCTAATTTGATATAAAATCAAAACTGACGGGTACATTATATTGACACTCTGCTTTTACATGCATTTTGAGCGTAACTCGCGAAGTGTTTGTGGGAGCAAAAACTCTTTTAAGAAGCGTTGTTGAGAAAAGTGAAACACATTTGAGCAAGTGTTCTTGGAGAGCATCACCAGCATTTTTTTTTTTTTGCAAACTTATCGATTGTTGCTTAGCTGTGTAAGTAGCAATATTGCGCCTAGATCATAATTTTAAGTAACAATGTTGTCAGCAATACACCGCTCCAGTGTAGTTTGTAGTGTGGTCTGTGCAAGGGCGTGGCCAGTAATTCTGGCTGTGGTGTGTGTAATGGTAGGAGCATTAGTAAGTAATAGTGAATTAGGATGTGTGGAAAAAAACAGGATAGTCAAACATACGTATAACGTAACATTGTGACGCCTTCGCTTAATGTGTGTACCTTATCGACTAGTCTGACAAGCCGATGCCATTTCACTCGAAGAGAGCGCTTTTTTTTTTTGCGATTCAACGTCCGCCGCTACATTGAAACATGCGTAGGTCTTCATGAAAAGTGGCCGATATTTTTCCTCGATTTTAACCAAAATTTTTTTCGACAAATTTTCATAATAGTCTCAAATATCAAATTTTATGGAAAACCATCCATTGGGAGCCGCGTTGATACATGCGAACAGACGGACGGACATTACAAAGGTGTTAGGCACTTTTCGACGACTATGCGATCGAGCCTGAAAAGGTCGTTGCCTAATCTGAGGTGGGTTGTGATTTCTTTAACGACAGTATCAATATCGGAGACTGTATAAGGTGACGAACTGGAAGGGATTTGGAAGCAAGCCTCCGTGGTGTAATCGTATGGTAGTATCCGAGCATTTGCCTACAGTGACTGAGGAAAGCCACCAAAGTTTGGATAATTAGTGTGCCGACCGAGATTTCGACGAAGAATCACATTCGAGGCACTACTGCACCATACTCCCAGACGACGGAGGAAAACGACGAGAAATCCTAAGGCTCCAGTCTCCTATAAATGATACGAATTCACCCAAGTTCTGAGTGTTCAGGCAGCACTTGGACGCATAGACAGCGGAGAGGAAGGTCGAAGCTTTCTTTAGTGTGTGAAATCCTTCGCTGAAACTGTTTTTATCATTCTGAGGCATGGGTTTGCATTCCACGGCAGTCCGGGTTGAAAATCGATTTTTGTTATGAATGAGGAGCCCTTGTGTGACAGACAAGGGCCGCTTTAATCGTGCCTTATCTGGTTCCGATGGGAGGCATGGCTGTTGTAGGGACGGGCGAACTTAAACGTGAGATCAGAGCTGCCAGCCCGAACAAATTGCTTGATAAACGGTTTTCACATGTGTAGTTAAAATGCATTACATTTCGTCAGCCCCATGTAGATGCCCTTTATTGTTATGAACGTTGAATTGGGAGGGAACAGTTTTTAAACTTCTGGATAGCCCGCGTAACTATACCGTTCACCTCCACGAATATTACAATGTATGTATGTGTTTCGTATGATTCTGGCAATGAACCATTATTTCCCTAAACAGCATTAAAGATTGATCTTTGTAATGGTAACGGTTTATGTTCCGTAAGAGGTGGTATCAGAAATGTTATGTATTAACTTCATGCCTTAGAGCCCTTCTTACCAGAAGGACGAGCGGGGACTGCCTGGGAAAGTACGGAACGGTAAAATTTGTTTCCTCCCGCTCTTACTACACCCTTTTGTTTATTCCTTCTGTCTCCTCTTGAGAAGCCAGTAGTTTATCAGCTGGTTAAAAAATCCCCTGCATTTTAAGGAAACCGAAAGTTCATTACCGTGTTTAAAATAACCAGTTCTCCCTATGCGACACCAGATGAATTGTCTGCGCCTTCCCATCCTACTTCTTGAATACCCACTTTAATATTATCCTCATATATTTCTACTTCTTCCAGCTGGTCTCCTCCCCCATTTTCAAAACCAGAACGGCGTGTGAATTGTGCTTTTCCTCCATGCGTGCCACGTGTTCACCCCATTTAATTTTTTTATTTGATTAGAGTAATGTTCGGCGAAGAGAGTAAAAATTACGAGGCTTCCTATTATGCATTTCTTTCTATACTCCTTTTACTTTCTCCGTCTTAGGCCTAAATATCATTCTGAATAGCCCATGTGTGTGAAGCCAAGTTTCGCATGCATATAAAATTGATAGTTTTGTGTATGTTAATATTCTTGTTAGTGCATAGCTTGTAGGAAGAGAGACGCTTCTTAACCAAATGGTAGCAACTTTTATGGTAAAGATAAAGTTCACCCTAGAAAAGCCACGAAGTCCCGGATGGGGAGTAGATGTATAGCTCTACTCTTTCTTTAACCTCGGCGCTAGATGGGGTGGGTGGTCAACGCCACGCCCCGGCCGCTCTATCCCCAGGAAAGACCCGGTACCCATTGTATAGGAGGCTGGGGAGGACCCACGGCCGGTCTGGACGGGTGCGGAAAATCTCTACCCCACCCGTATTCGATCCCTGGACCGTCCAACCCGTAACAAGTCTCTGTGCCCACTAACTGAGCTATCCCGGTCCACAGCAAATTTGATGTATCATATATATTAATTTCAGGTTTTATAGGGTTAAAATTATGGTACTGGCATTTGCCCGAAGGATGGTAGAAGACACAGATATCGTGGAGTTGTCATTGTTGCGTGCGGTACAGACCGGTACATCGCGAGTAGTATGTCTTGAGAGACAGTCCCGCAGTTTTTATCAAACTGTGAGCCGTGGACCTTCGAGAACTTTCTTTCACTTTTCGGAGAATTGTTGGAAGATGGTGGGCTATTATTTCTACGACGTGCTTCGCACGAAGAGAACATAAAATTGTCTGTTACAACTAAGTGGACCTACATATTACGTTGCAACATAATTTTTTTTCTTGAAGCCAGGTCGGCTCAAACTGTAGCCTGCGGTCAACATGTTGCCTAAGCCAGTCTATATTGCCCGCGGATAAATTTGAAATGAGATAAAGTCTTTTAACCCTTTCCCTGGCAAAGCCGATTTAGAAGGCCAATAAAATTATTACAGCATTTTAGCTGCTTATTTATGGAGACATACGCTGCATTGTTAATACATTTTACAAACATATAACGTGCAATGGACCGCCTCTGTGGTCTAGTGGTCAGAGTTTCTGGCTACACATACAGAGGTCCCGGGTTCGATTCCCGGCGCTACCAGATTTTCTGAGTAGTAGTGGGTCTGGAACGGGGTCCACTCAGCCTCGTGAGCCTTGTGAGGTCAATGGAGGTGCTACTTGAATGAAAAAAGTAGCGGCTCCAGGTCTAGAAAACAGAGATTAACGGCTGTGGGGACCCGTTGCGCTGACCACGTGACACCCCTCTATCCGCTAAAGTTGGCACTAACT
>Ga0123352_10017642_pt1 | contig 11370 bp, 9 predicted proteins | sample TergutLab28metaG_FD_89700 | JGI IMG/M metagenome (GOLD analysis project Ga0123352, IMG submission 89700) | Labiotermes labralis P1 segment gut microbial communities from Petit-Saut dam, French Guiana - Lab288 P1 | ecosystem: Host-associated > Arthropoda: Insects > Digestive system > Gut ... | reverse complement strand
TAATATTAGGATGGATCTCCAGGAGGTGGGATGTGGGTATGTGGACTGGATTGGGCTGGCCCAGGATAGAGACAGGTGGCGGACGCTTGTGAGTGCGGTAATGAACCTTCGGGTTCCGTGAAAATGCAGGGAATTTCTTGACTAGCTGCAAACCGGTTAGCTTCTCAAGAAGGACTCTGCACCATGGAGTAAGTAAATAAGTAAGTTATATTATACGGTTTAATCAGAGTCTAAACTATTTCGTGAAACGCGTGCGAAGATATACAGACACAACAGAACCACAAGCCCCTCTCTTTCCTCATGATATACTAAAAGGTAGGACGGAGTAATATTTACCTAAACAAATATAAAAGAAACAAGTTAAAAAAAAGTTTGGATGCTCTTCAAACGCTTATTTTCTTCCAAACCTTCAGGGAGCAAAGAAAATAAGGCACGTAGACATGGTATTGGTGCTGTGAAGTGAAAAGAGACTGCCCCACCAGCCTAGGAAAACGTCATCAAACGATGTTTTATTTCTAGGGTTTTATATCAAGCTGATTTTGTTTGCAGTAGAAACAAAAGAATTCCTTCGTCATCGCAACTTCAAAAGATTCAACAAGAACCTACATACCAGGCTAAAAGACATTACAATCTAAAAGGCCAAACTGAAGATGGAAGTAGCGAATCATTCTGAAATACTAGTAACGTCTATCAAATTACATCCAGAAGATCATAACATTTCACTGCCATGAAAAACTGAAGCTTTGTTGAAGGACTATACTCCAAACTTTTACCCACGTAATGTTTGCCAGTATAAAGAGTCAAAGACTCTCTGCCACCCCATGTCCCAAAGGACGAGTTTAAAAGCTTTTCGTCATCCTGTCTGGGCCAAAGCAACTCTCTGGAATAGTCTAGGCTCAGGTGCAACCTAATGGCCACCTGGCTCATTTTGAAAGGGCGTCACTTAATGTTTGTACGTGCCAAACAGGGATACTATGTACAGTAGTAGTGGAAGTTTATTTCTCAAATCGCGTCTCAATACAGTTCATTTCATGGACAAAATTAGGATCTTACAATGAATGCGGTCAGTAGCTCGATGTACATAAAATCAAATAGCATGATGAATGGTGAACTGGGAAGGACGTAGAAGGAAAGGGTTGCAACTTAGAGGCACTATTCACGTTTCCCCGGAACTACTGAGGAAAACAACGAAAAATGTCTCACTATTACCTGTTTTAAAGCGAAGATTTGAATCTTAAAGTTCCCGAATATGAAGAAGGAATGCAAACGATTCGACCGCGACGTTCTTCACCCCCCCCCAAAAAAAAAAGAGCCCATGCATTTGAGAGGCTTGGAATGTGTAATGTGTAACGGACTGTATTATGTTTCACATGGACTGTACTATGATTGTTGCGGCCATGAATAAATTCCAGTATTATCATGGTATCTACGAAAGACAGTGGAAGAGCGAGGATCTGAAAGTAAAACTGGCTACAGAAGGAAAATATTCTTCCCTAGAACTCAGAGCCCTAGATTATGTGGCCATGTACACTTGTAGGTTGTTACCAGAGTTCCGGAGAAACGTAATAATTATATCTCCATTCCTTCCCCGAGGATGGTGCCAGACGCTGATTCATAAACTTCACTACATGACAGACTTCAAAAGATCATATTGAAAGCACGCGTCGTGGCTCAATTTTCAATCCTCACAAAACAAGGCTAATACCAAACAGAGGAGATACGCTTTTCAGAATTTTAAATTAGCAGCAAAAATCCCAAAAGTAACGAACAGAAAATATGGCTGTTCACTTAAATTATGTTGTTGCTACCGTACTAAATTGGTGAAGCCCTCCTGTTCAGTAGCATCTACATTTCTCAGTTTTCAATGACGAAAGTGTAAAAGCTGACATGTTAGGTTTAACAGAAAACAGGTAAAAGTAAAGCTGTCGTTGTGCATGACACACAGGCTTATTGGGGGAGTGGCGGTATAGCTCCACTCATCAACCTCGGCATTAGATGGATGACAGCGGTCATAATCGTTACCGGCCGCTTTGATCCGACGGGAAGTTTCCCCGGTACCCATCGAAGAGGATTATGTTCTGTGGTTTCAAGAGCCACTCTAAAGAAAATAGAGAAGAGGTAAATCTCTTGTCCTGACCGGTAACCGAAACACGATTCCTCAGATTTGCAGCCCCAACTTAATTACTCTACAGACCGCTATTTTGGCTCAAGACATAGTTACAAATTAAAAGTTTTTTTTTATTTTTTATTTTTTGGTTGTCTGACAAAAGAACAGCAAAAAATTTCAGAGTCTAAAAATATACTTGAAGTATTATTTTTAGGCTCCATACACCAAAAGAGATATTTGCCGTTTAAAGTTTTACGTCGAGCTTAACATAATTCTCCCAAACGCTTCAATTCACATGCTAAGCCTAAACAAAGGCAAACACTTTCTCTTCCCGGTCTACAGGGAGTAGAAACACTAACAAATATCTCAATTTGGCGGCTAACTTTAAGCTGAACAGGCAATGTGTATAACGTAACGGTTAGGCGCTTTCTTGTAACCATTGTTGCAGTGGAAAAGCAATACGTATTACATGTTCTGAGTGTGTGTTTGAAGTCTTAAGTATCCAGCATGAAATGCGCATGCGCCATTATGTCATGTGTGGTCTGCACTGCTGTAAAATATTTTTCCACCTTATCTCATTAAATGAGCGATTTTCGAAAAAAAAAAAGTTACTCAACGTAAAATGTGTGTTTTGAGTTTCTCTACAATGTTTGTCTGAAACATTTCTCATTCTAAGAAGAACTGAGCGAGATATGATGGAAAATATGTATTGGTCTTCATGTGAAGTACCCATTATTTTCGTCCGACTTTAATGACACTTGAATTTTCCCGACAGATTTTCGAAAATTACTCAAATGTCAAATTTCATGGAAATCCGTCCAGTGGGAGACAAGTAGTTGCATTCGGACTGATGGTAAGGACGGGCGGGCGGACGGACGGACAGATATGAGGAAGCTAATATTCTCTTTTCGCAATTTTGCAAAAGCGCCTAAAAACAGATTTTCATTTTCCGGGCTATTTGAAGTAAAAATAAAACACAGTGTTTGTATTTCCATGGTAAGTCTAAACAAAACAAAAAAACTTCATTTTCTAGAATAAGTCTAGGCCTAATAAAACGACTGTCAAATATTTCACTTTTCAGGCTAAGTCTAAAAACAAAACTTCTAAACGCACCAATACGCAGCCTTAGAGTGTAAGAAAGAGACATCAGAACATTTCTGCTTCAAGGCTACAATCCCACGCGACCCTGCTTCTCTTACCACAAGCGACAAGCAATAATTAGCTACGCAGTAGGCCAAGAGTCTTCGTCTTCAAACTCAATATGTAAGCTAAGGAGACAAGGTTCTCTCAGACAACTATAGATGAATATTTGTCGTCGCGAATGGGAGTGCCTCATCCAAACAGAGTCGAAATCAGGCAAAGCAAAACAGTGCGGTGCCTTTGCGTCTAGCAATGGCAGTGGTTGGCAATTTAGGTTAGTCTGATTGATAGCCCAAAGTATTTAACGACGCATTTTAACAGCAAAACGTCGAATTTGAAAAGAATGTAAAATGAACAATAAAACCTAGAGGCCTTTGAGCTGGTCTTTAAGTTGTCGTCAGTACTACCTGAGGATAAACAAAACAAGTAAGGAAGTATTTTGGAAAATGGTATGTTGTCAAACACAACTGTGTCATATGAGGTGTATTTAATGACTATATAATGAACAACTACATGTTTCGGCCTGTACTGGCCATCTTCAGGTTGTCTTAGGGGAACTTAAGATCTTGCTATAAGCATGCGCGCGCACGTGGTATAGAGATCTCTACACCAAGATCTTAAATTACCTTAAGACAACCTGAAGATGGCCAGTACAGGCCGAAACATGTAGTTGTTCATTATATAGTCATTAAATACACCTAATATGACACAGTTGTGTCTGACTACATACCATTTTCCAAGTTTCACACACACAATGGGGATGACACACTTCCTAGAAGTAAGGAAGTACACAGAGAACGTGCCTGAAGTACGCAGCACTTCTGCAGCCTTCGTTCTGTTACTGTCTTCAAAGAAAGGTAAATTCATGAATAATTTCCGGAAAACCACAAAGTATTTTTAAAAAAACATGAAATAGCAAAAATTTACGAAGTGTCTTATGAAGACAGTTTTACGACAGATGTTTCTTAATCTTCGATATCCGACATTTACAATCGATAGTCAACGATGCTCGGTACTCAGCTATTTCGTCAGCCTCAGGACATACACAAGAGAGAAAAGTGTCTATCATTTATGAAAATCATTCTTCGATCTTAGCGCGTACCTCCCACAAAATAGTTTGTCTCATTGTAAAGAGCAGCCATGGCGAAAGATAAAAATACGTGAATCTGATGTTTAATGGACAGTGCATCGTTATGCTAACTGAAGAATCTAAAATCCCACTAGATGCCACTTGATATTTTATTGTACTTCTTAAAGGCTCAACATGTTTCAAGCATTACTATGCCCATCATCAGGAGCTCGCGACTATGATGTTGTTTACCACATTGGTCGTGTCGTTCTTGGTTTGCTGTGTATTGGAGGTGAGGTGTAGTTAAGCTGGAGTGGTGTCTGGGCTGCAGGCTTGATCCTGCAACCCGGACACACTACCATCACCACGCATAAAAGATCACAACTATTAATATTAACAGAAACACGTTACCTGCAACAACAAAGCGACAAAGAACTTCACACCGAACACACACCACTAAGAACCATAAATTTACACTGTCGCTAACCCCTCCAACATTACAGAACGATACGACCAATGTGGTAATCAACATTATAGTCGCGAGCTCCTGATGATGGGCATAGTAATGCTTGAAACATGTTGATCCTATAAGAAGTACAGTAGAATATCAAGTGGCATCCAGTTGGTTTCTTGATTCTTCAGTTATAAAAATACGATGTACGCACACGTTCATTAAAAGCGTCTGTTATTTTTGTCGAATTTATAAAAAAAAAATAACGGAAACTGTCGACAAACTTCAGCGCAAAATATAAACTATCAAGCACCATGAAAAGCCACCACCTAGGAGTGACTGTGATACGTGGGAACGGACATGCGAAGGTGTCGAAGATATTACTCGCTTTTCGTAAACTTTTAACCTTTATGCACCATGCATCCTATATATAGGACAGACGTACCGCTCACCCCCACAGTACTCTTTTTATATATTTACTCAACAAATATACTTAATTATGTTTTAGACTTTCTCTCACCATCTTCGTTTATTCCTCCACAAAATGTCGTGTATTTCCTAATGTTACACTTCTTGGTTCATAAAATATTTACATTTTACATAAAAGGTGTGCTAAACCGTAAATGTCCAGCTACAGGGCCAACGGGTTAAATAAGCGCCTTCAGACCAGTAGTCAAACACCATGCAACTTAACAAAAATTCGAACTACTCGTAGATATCTTTTGAATTTAAATTTATAGCTACATCATACACCAGCCTGCTAGTTTTTTGGTCACTAACTTATTTGACTAGCTTATTTTGACTCGCGCGTGATGTAAGCATGAAATAAGAAGGTAACAGCGTATGTAGGCAGATCCTGGTAGCCGCGCGGTCCAAACGTTCATCAGCGGCCGCTTGCCTCCTGGGATTGCGGGGTTCGAATGCCGCCGGGGGCATGGATGTCTCTTTTTAGTTTTGTGTGTTGTCAGGAACGGGTCTTTGCGACGGTCCTCCTCGACCAGAGTAGTCCTACCGAGTGTGTATGTTCCTAAATGGGTGTAATCTCACAACGTCAACAATGAGGAGACCTAAGCCAGCGTATGTTTGTTGTGCCACGTGAAAGAAAACAGCATATGTAGCGTATAGTCAAAGATTTTAAAGAGGAGGGAATACAAACTTGAAGGTACTCTGTAGGTAAGGAATATTTCTTTGGTGCTGTTGAGAATTTTAAAATCTTTGCATATTGTGATTTCCGATCTACCTGCCAGGTGTCGAGAAGTTACGTTCAGCTGCGAAATCAAATGAAGGGTTCAGGTGTTCAGAATTTGTTCAGCTCTGCGACTAGGTTGAAAATGGACCAAATTATTACTACTTACCAAAAGACTCTTTATTTCTTTTGTTGCAGCTAGCCTGAAAATAAAACTTTTAGCGGATGTTTATTATTTCAATTTTAAACACATGCAATACTTTTATTAGACAACCTAATAATTGAAAGTTTTCGACTTGTAGCTAAACTATCTCTGGGGTCAAAATACTTCTCTGAATAGTGATTAGGTTAGGGACTGGAAACCTGGTTTATTGTCTTATTGTATTTCCACCTGTGGTCTGCATGGCGTTACCATATTTTTCCACATCATGTCATAAACGACGTGATTTTCTGAAAAAAAAAATCTTTGAAAATAAAACACTTTTTTTTCTTTTCTATAAATTTGTCCGAAATATTTTTCATTCTAAGAAGAACACGGCGACATATTTTCGTAAATGTACATAGATCTTCATGTAAATGTACATAGATCTTCACGTAAATGTACATAGATCTTCACGTGAATGTACGTAGATCTTCACGTAAATGGACATAGATCTTCACGTAAATGTACATAGATCTTCACGTGAATGTACATAGATATTCACGTAAATGTTCATAGATCTTCACGTAAATGTACATAGATATTCACGTAAATGTACATATATCTTCACGTAAAGTACCCGTTATTCTTGACAGATTTTAATGAAACTTGAGTTTTCACAATATATTTTCCAAAAACACTCAAATATCTAAGTTAATGATAATCTGTCCAGTGGGAACCGAGTTGTTCCACGAGGACGGACGGACGGAAAGACATGACAAGCTAAAATAGCGCTTTTCGCAATTTTTTTTCGAAACAGTCTTACAAGTGGGCACACCAATTCCCAAACCAGTCTCTTCAACCAGCATCTCATGAGCGGTGGGACCGTGCGGTGTCCACTACGTGCATTACAAGCTTCTCACACTTTACCGACATCCAGAAGAGACATTCGTCAAACACGAATTACAAACTGCCTCCATCTGGATGGACATAAGCAAGCGTTTCCTGCATTAGGAGTATAATGCTGCGCAGTAGAGTAATCGGATATAGACATATGTAAGAAACCTACCGCCTGTATCTTCAAGGGCCAATAATTGAGCGTTCAGGTATGACGTTCCTTCGAAACGCCGGGAATGTCTATATCAAAGACACAACCTCACATCCCAAAGACCTGAATCCTCAGCAACGCAGCTGTGGAAACTTCATATTGTTGAATTTCACAATCATAGGTCCGTGCATCGCTAATATATTCGCAGAGTACAACCAATAAGATGCGGCGTTTCACAACTTATTTATTTCTGTAAGACGCTCTACATGTTTCAGACGGTTTTTTCCGTCCATCATCAGGAGCCCAAAACTGAACATACAGCATCAGGTATTTGTCAGACCTGCCAGTCTATCAGCAGATAGCAGTATCGGTCTGACAAATACCTGACGCTGTATGTGCAGCATTGAGTTCCTGATGATGGACGGAAAAACCGTCTGAAACATGTAGAGCGTCTTACAGAAATACATAAACTGTGAAACGTTGCATCTTGTTGGTCGTACTCTGCGAAATAGTTCAGATTGCTAATTGTGTAATTCTGTACCAACCAGTGCCGTTCAATTACGTAGGATGTTTCAACATATTTTTGCCATTGTTTGACTGCCCCCTAGTGAGCCTCGTCCTCCCAATATTGAGGTTTCTAGATTACACTCAGACACACCATACTCGGTAAAACTTCTCTGGACGAGTGATAGGCGCAACGCACAGACCTCTACCTGACAACACACAACAATCACTAGAGACAGAGCTTCATGTCCCCGACAGGACTCGAACCCGCAATCTCACCAAGCAAACGGCCGTAGACCCCTGTTTTAGACCGCGCGACCACTGGGTTCGGTAACTTCTCAATATATCGACATTAACATTGTTCTCAGATATACAGACACCGGAATAACGCAGATTATGCCTGTCACTACGGACTCCAACTTGGAAGTCCCTTGAAAGTCCTCACCGCTTCAAAATGTACGGTTTCATCTACTTCCACGCGTATAACGAACACTTTGTTGTGTTTGTAAGGATTTTGAGGCCTCTAAACCTTCATTGCGACTGGCAACATTATTGTATTACACAAGATTGATGTAGATCAAATTGCTGCTTTCGAAATTGATGAGTTCTAATATACTAACAATTGGCATGCGGTTGGCTGGAATTTCTCAAGTAACAGTCAGAATTATGATCGGGTTACTTTCCTACCAGTCGCCCGTTCTGTACCAACTGCCGCCACATTACAGCTACGGGTTGTGAAGTTATTTCTGTAGTAAACCCAAATAGATACACCAATGTATCAAATTTATTTTATTTTGGAATGACACTCTACATGTTTCGGACGGTCTTTCCGTCCATCATCAGGAGTTCAAGACTGTACATACAGCAACCAAACAGATACTGCTGTCTTCTTGTTAGCAAGAAGACAGCTGTATCTGTTTAACAAATGCTTGTTGCTGTATGTACAGTCTTGAACTGCTGATGATGAACGGAAAGACCGTCCGAAACATGTAGAGTGTCATTCCAAAATAAAATAAATTTGATACACTGGTGCATCTAGTTGGTTTTACTATAGAAATAATATTACGATGCACGGCCCTAAGAACGTCAAAGGTTGTGAAGTGCCATAATCAAGTTTGGATTCTAGATACATTGGCGATTGTGCAAGGCTAAGAAAGGTTTCGGTTTTATCAGACACTGGTGTAATGGAAATGTACACAAAGGTACATAACCACACATTTAACCCCTTAAAGCCAATTGGTTACATTATATATAACTAAGTTTATCATTCAAAATATCTATGTTCTACTTACAGAATGTATTTATGTGTTTTGTGAGGATCTCATAATATTAACTGGTCGGTTTTATAACCAATACTTGAAGTACTGACTGCGCGGTTCAAGCCGAAAATTTGAATATATTTTAAGTAAATTTCATTCTTTAAATCTTTAAAATCAGTTCTACATTATACCTTCGTTTACTTCGTTACTGATAACATACTTTCTTTCAACTCTATATAACAACGAGGTTACGAATAAGTGGAGCTATGCCCCTTCTCCCCATACGCCTTCCAGAAGTTGTGCTCAATTGAAAACACAGAGAGTTTTGCATTCGCTTTACCTTTCCTCCGTTAGTTTCTTCAATATTCTTCCTCCCTCTTTTCTCTCGATTATTCTTTTTTCCACCTAATTTCTCTCTTAGTTACGTCGTTTATTGTCCTCCTTTTCTATTCTAACTTCTCCCTTCTTTTTCCTTTCATCTCCTATTATTCCCTTCACTTCCTTCCTGTCTACGATTCTTACAAAGTGCATTCTATTATTCTAGTATATGCTACACAATTTTCTCTGTCAATGCAATTCTTAAGGCTGTAAGCGATACACTTGCATTTACGAAGTGTTAAAGCAGAAAAATAACAACAAACATTCCGTGCCCGACGGCTAGTCGGAATACAGCGTAACTCCTTTTTCCATTCTCTCTGCACACTTGTATCTGCATGTAACAGATACTACTACCATCCCTTGGAAAACTCATATGTCATAGGTACAATATCTGATATGTTACTGTCTAACTGTCCTTCAATTTCATTTAGTGTAGATAAAAATTCACTGTTACCGATAAACCCACTGTTGCATACAAACAAGTGGCAGTACAGCACCATAAGCAGGCATCAAGATGTTTCTCTATACGTCCCTTGATATAATGACCACATCGAAGAATACTTCAAACAAAAGCCGCGGAATATACACAGAGCCGTATTAATGCAAATTCTGAGTAGGAGGATGAGCACGTTTGGAAGAAAATTTATTATATTTGAATTACGCTCTGTGTCAAGTGGGAGTTAAAAAGAGTGAAATTAACTTTGTCTGACAATTTTTAGTGTACAGGAAGCTCTGAACAGTGACCAGGCTACTGGTTGGACGGCGAAGTCAAGGGATTTTCTGTTCTCCAGAGGGTTCGCAACAGCTTTGAATCCTTTCCAGCCTTTAACCCGCCGGACTAAGCGGTGTACAGTTGAGTACTCATTTGCACACACACACACACACACAGCCCAGGTTGAAATGTGTGGCTCTGCACCGCACCTAGCCCGTACAACTTCATGCTTAACTATTCGAGGTAAAGAGGTAAAGCAACCCCATTACATGCCTGGACAGGCCCTGAAGGGTTCCAGGAGTTTGTGGCTCCCAGATTTCAAGACAACTGGCACATGAAGGTGGTAAGGCTGTCAGCCCTAAGCACCGGCCGACTTTAACCCCAAGAAAATATTCCTGATACTCATTTCTGTTAGAGGTTGAGTCAACCCCGGGGCCATAGTGCGGTCGGAAGGATTACGTCAATGAAAAATTCCAATGACACCACCGGGAATCGAACCCGCAAACTTCCGGGTTGTGAAGCAGTGACTCAACCAACAGCACCACAGCGTGCCCCCAAGACTGTGCGAGGCACGTATGTATTATTTTAGCCAGCAACAATTGTTATAAAAAAAACACATTAGACATATAACAAAACACAGAAACAAAAAAAAAATTTTAATTTAGTATTGCGGTATTCAGCACAACGCAGAATGTTGTAAATATAAGCGGGTCACTGAAATTACTGAATATTTTGTGCCACCTAGCGAGTCTATACATTATAAATATTTTTCGAAAATACTGATTGACGAAAGATATTTTCTTTTCATTTATGTTCGGAAGACTGGCAGTATTCATGTATATCGTACAAACGCAAATTTAATGGAAATGATTTCAGCAGGCCCGGGTATGTAAGGAATGATATGGCTTCCCATTTTCGCCTTCATCCTTGAAGTAGTGCATCTTCCAAAGGAAAAACCTTCAAGTTCGCGAATTTTAAAATCTCCACTCTAACTAAGTTTCCTGGCACTTCCGTGTCAGGCACGCAAATTTTTGAAAATGTAGGAGTAACCTTAAACTTCTAAGTTTCGGAGTGGTGGCAGGAAGAAAATGCCATAAAATATTAGGAGCCACTGGACAAAATTCAGTCACCCCCAAAGAAAATGCCATAAAATATTAGGAGCCACTGTACAAAATTCAGTCACCCCCAAAGAAAATGCCATAAAATATTAGGAGCCACTGTACAAAATTCAGTTACCCCCAAAGAAAATGCCATAAAATATAAGGAGCCACTGTACAAAATTCAGTCACCCCCAAAGAAAATGCCATAAAATATTAGGAGCCACTGTACAAAATTCAGTCACCCCCAAAGAAAATGCCATAAAATATTAGGAGCCAC
>Ga0123352_10017641_pt1 | contig 11370 bp, 8 predicted proteins | sample TergutLab28metaG_FD_89700 | JGI IMG/M metagenome (GOLD analysis project Ga0123352, IMG submission 89700) | Labiotermes labralis P1 segment gut microbial communities from Petit-Saut dam, French Guiana - Lab288 P1 | ecosystem: Host-associated > Arthropoda: Insects > Digestive system > Gut ... | reverse complement strand
GATATTTATTCACTGCAAAGTCACTCTACATGTTTCGGGTGTCACAGCACCCATCATCAGGAGTACTAAAAACTGTAACCGCAACCTCCGGTACAGGTCATACTGTAAAATAGAAGGATTAACCGGAATGAACTAACAGTGTGTGTTGGTTTGTTAACTGCAGATAGTAATGGGTGGCGGTATATTAACATATTTACAAAATTCTGGGTATAAAATATTGTGCAAGTTTATAAGTTAAAAACTCTTTGGATAATAAATATGAATAGTTAAAAGCGTAATAGGAAGATGAAATGGATGGAGTTAGTTAATGAGTTTAAAAGAAAGCTCAATTCCTGTTTAATACACACATCGATGAAAATGAACACCTTGTTACTGCATACAAGTTAATAAATTACAAACAATTGCTGTGTTACTTTGAAGTCTTATGGTTGTTCTTACCTACAGGACCAAGGTTGAGATACTGAACATATTTGTTATTTGTGATTATCATAACATTGCTTTAATAAGTTCGTCTGTTGTATCATTGTTCTGCATGTGCGAGAATCCATACTGTATTTGTAAACCACATACACAGTAATCATTTTACTAGTGATGTTGCTGTTGTTGTTTTTGTTGTGGTGATGGTGGTCGTAGTTTTGGTTGTGTTTTTATCTTTACTTTAAATTGTGATCTGTAGAACTGTCTCACATCCCATTTAGGATACCTCCTCTATGTATCGTTTGTGTCAGCAGTAAGAAGGGAAATAAATATCAGCTTCAAATGCAGATGTTCTTTCTGCCTCTCCAACAAGCAGACATTAGCCTTTAAAGTTTAAAGATATTAGTCTATATTAATATCTTTATTTGGATAATAAATTCAATTTATATGTAATATTAGGAATAATTTATTTCATTCTCTGCATTTAGGAATGCTTGTTATACCTGTTATTAATTAGTTACGAATACGAAAACAAGATACCTGCAATCATGTATGATTTGTCTGGCTCTGCCATATTTTTCTACATTATCCCATCAGTGGAATGATTTACGAAAAAACTTGTTGAGCATAATATGCGTGTTTTTACTTTATCTACAAATTTGTCTGAAACATTTCTTATTCTAAGAAGAATTCATCCAGCTACTATCATAAAGTTACGTCGGTCTTCATGAATTTACTCGTTATTCTTGTCAGCTTTTAATGAGAGTTGAATTTTCTTGACATTTTTCGTAAAATCATCAGATATTACATTTCATAAAAATTCTTCCAGGGGGGGCCGAGTTGTTCCATGCGGACGGACGCACAGACGGACATCACAAGCTAATTATCGCTTTTCACAAGTCTGCGAAAATTCCTAAAGACAGACCGCGACATATATTTTGAAAATTTCACTACTGGCTGTTGTTTCCACATTACCGCCATGTTCTCTACGTTTCTGGTGCAGGTTTTGTAATTTTCCTATGTGTATTGTTATGAATATGAATTCTATGGCAGCCAATGGCAGGAAGAATGCCGTGCAGTTAATTCTGACAACATCTTGCGCAGACCAACATTCTGCAGCAACGTACCAGACCTTGGAAATAATTTTCAGTCTCAACTACGGTTTGTGCACAGCACATTGTCACTCACATATTATTGCGTACTAAATCGTGATTTCGCTGAACGTGCAAGCTGCCATCAATAAAAACTTTTTGAACTAATACAGCCATTTGATGTTGCTGCCCCCTAGTTTTGCTACTTATAGCCTATAACGACTAAGAAATATTATTTAATAAGCCTAGATTATTTTCCACTATATCTGCCACTTGGCATTTGTAATTGTAACTACAAGAATGAAAGATACATGGAAACAGAATAATGACAGAATATCGCCCCTATCTCTCTCTGCTTCATATATGCACTAGTATAAAGCCATATGGCATTTCTACGGGAAGACACTTCTAATTTCCAGCCATGATTTCCACTGAAAATCTTTCCTTATATCCGCAATCCTACTTTAGATGCGATTAAAAAAAAAAAGAACTAGGAAATCAAAATATTATGAGTTTGCACTACAATGCCTTTGAAAAATACTTGAAATGCAGTTTTAAAGAGAAAACGCTGACATTCCCTATAGAAAAACTTTTATCGGCAAAGTTCAAGGCAGCAATATCTATCCAAACACAAGTAACTCTCAGCTGCCTCGCAAAGGAAACGGTGTCTAAACCATTCCAAGTTGCCGACGTTTCAAATCTAAGTATTGTCCTGGACGGAGGGTTTGAATTCTAGGTATTATTAAATGCACAAGACAGTATAATGTACCGACGCCTGCAACATGCAAAATAATAACGTTCCATGCGGTGCACTGCGACTTACACTGAAGGGTTATGAGTGACATGCTGTACAGAAGGAGAATCGGCCTAGAACCGCAAGTCTTCTGCTGTCACATATATATATATATATATATATATACTAGTCATAGGACAAAGATGATATCATAAATCCCTTGGAAACAACAATGCTGAGTGTTATTACCCCTTTAAGGGCGAAACTGTATCTGTCTGATTTAAAAACCCAGTACATACCGCGCAGTAAACATTCTCTGCCTCGGTCAAAAAAACCGATAAGTTAATTCTGTATAGAGAAGAAATCGCTGTTTAAGATCCACGCCAACACATAAATGCACTGTGGGCAGAACAAAGAAGTTCTGAATGTTAAAGCAGGTGCTACATAAAGTAAGTACTAGGCTTTAAAAGGTTAATACTCAGAAATTTCTTCAAAGTTAGCTCCTTTGCTGCTTACTAATTTCTTAAAATAGTTCTATGTTATAAGTTCAGTAAAATGTAACTCCTGAGGGATACAATATGAGGAAGAGCGTATATTACATAAGCCTCATAACAGAAGTTGCTGGAACACGTGCGAAGGAACTTTCGTAAATTTGTTCAGTTCTGTTCGATTCCTTGAAAGGGAAGAAGGTAAGTGATTAGGGTCTTGCGCGGCATGAAGCCCTGAACTTGTTGCATTCACAGCATTAAATACGATAATACTGAGTTACTGATGTGTCAATCCGCCGAACAATCAAAACACTTACCAGTAATTACACCAAGATGATTCACTCTTTTCACCTTTATCTCTCGTACAAATCCTGTTCTTGGTATTGTTATTTCTAAAGGTAAAGTTAAACTTTACCCTATAGCCTGTCATGGAGACCCAGAGAGGAATAGAGGTACAGCTCTACTCTTTCCTCAACCTCGACACTAGATGGAGTGGGAAGTTAACGCCGTGCCCTGGTCACTTTACCCCTTGGAACCACCCGATACCCAACGCACAAGAGGCTGGGTAGGCCCAAGGGCCAGTCTGGAAAGGCTCGGAAGATCTCGCCTCAACTGGGGTTCGATCCACGGACCATCCAGCATGTAGCAAGTCGCTATAGCGACTGGGTTATCCTGGCCCACATTTTTTATGTGATCAAATCAAAACTACCATGATAAGATGGACAAGTTATTTAGCATGTACAAATCAGAAAATATGGAAACAGACTGAAGTGTAGTGGGAAAGACAATATTCAAATGGTTCACAAGGCCATACGGTGTAATTACGTGTACTGGGTTAATTTGGAACAGAAACTCGAAACACCATATTCTCCTCTTCACGAACACATTCTGTACCAACACATTCATAATCCTTAAGAGGGTAAGTGTTATGAAAAGTACACATGAGCAAGGTTTTGAAGAAATCAATACATTGAAGCAAATACAGTTACGTAATAAAATGTTTTTGTCAAGTCTGTTGTTTAGACAAAAGACAAGTTTACGACCACTGATTACAATATTTATAACAAATATTATACCTATGTTATTCCGAATAAACGGTAGATAAAGCAATGCTTCAACCCCTTAACACGACTGAAGAGTTCAGTTTGATGTGTATTGGACCGTGCATCACCTTGATAACTGAAGAATAAAATCCAACTAGATGCCACTTTTTACTTTATTATGCTTATGTTAGGATCAACATATTTCGGGCACCATTATGCCCATCATCAGGAGCTCACGTCGAGAGCTTTGGTTACCATATAGGCCGTCTGATTCTCGAGTTGCTGCTGGTTGGGAGTTAAGTGCAGGCAGGAAGGATTAGTGTCCGGACCGAAGGCTGTTACAGCCTTCGGTTGAGCCTAACATAAGTGTAATAAAGTAATAAGTGGTATCAGTTGGATTTTATTCTTCAGAATGGTTCAGTTCTTCTACACACGCGCCAGAAATATCAACCACAGTGACTCAGATGTCCTTTTATCCCCTTTTATACTGACATTATCCGTACTTCTGAACAAGACACAAGGCACACAAAGCATTCCCCTCCATCTATTTAGATTCTAAAATATTGTTCCGTTTTCAAGCAGGGACAGCTGTAATATTTCGAATATATTTTATTGATGTTACACCAAGCCATGGAACACGTTTTTAATAGGTATCCCGCCCAGTATATTACCCATACAAGCTCAGCGGTCTCAGAGTTTACACATAGTCTGTTCCCGCTTTGTATGCCCGCCACAAACTGGCATCGAGCGCCTATACGTACCATAAAAAGGCTTCTTTATGTCTTCGGTGTTATGTTGCGTCTCAGGGGTGAGAGAAAGTGAGGTTGGTATTTCGAATCATGCAAACGGTCAATATTATTAAAATTTGCTTTTTTCGGTAGAAAGATGTAAAATTTTCTACCATTCTGATGTGGCACACAAACGTACTCTGACCTTCCAGTGTAGCTTATAAAAACTGTAATTCCATTTTGCTTAACCTAAAAGTCAAAGGCCACAGTCAGGGTAGGATATCTTCAGAAAATCATTAAAACTCTGAAGAAAGGTATTTTCAGTTAATCCAAAAACGGATTACAACCTGAAAGCGGTCACGGGGAGCCAGATTAAAGTCATTAGCATACGACGCACACACACAGCCTTTTTCACAGACCCATACAAAATGTTTCTCATTTAAACCCTGAATATTGAATTCTTTCATTCAGTTTTTATGATCTTTTATTCATAACTCGGCAATTCGTTTATTGTTCAAAGATCTCTACTCTTTACGTTTGATTGCAGTAGTAATGAAGTATGTCTGTACGTTTATGAACAATTAAATATCAAGAATAGTGCAGAAATTGATGTGTTAAAAACAGACAAAGGAAATGTGTGGTTTTTACCAGTGTAATAAAATCCCTCTGAAAGACATTTCCATCCTTCATGAAGTAAATGTGATGAGACAAGCTGTATAAAGAAACCAACTGGAACGGCAGTAATTACAATTGAAAGAAATATCTTCACCTAAACCCCTGACCTTCTTTAAAACCTAAATTCGGTAAGGCGGTAAAGAATTACCAGAATTTTGTGAAGAATGGTGAAGTTTATTATGAAACGAGCCAGTCACAAGACACATTCATCAGCCACCTGAATCCGGTGCATAATACGAATGTCTGTTTGTACATATTATCAAGTCTCAAGTGATCTGTGCTCCAATGGTTTCTAGATAAAAACGTTTTGTACATTTTTAGCTATTTAAGGTGTTACATGTCTCGTCCAGCGTATATTTCTTAACATCCTTAAATCTAAAATTCCTTAAATAATAATGGTGTATGTTAAGTTCCTTATTCAGGCTATGCTTGCGTTTGTCTCTGTTTACAAAAATCCAACTTTATCCAATACCATGTGTCAAAATATACCAAACTTCGCGTAGCAAAACGCCCGAACCTTAACTGATCATTCCCCAGGGCATGTGATTCAATTCCGAGTACAGCAACATAAAGGACCCTGTACATTATTAATGAGGTACAGAAAATGTTATATCTTAACCGGTCTGTAAGACTTCCTTCATGACTTGCATAAACCGAAATGCTGAACAGGCTGCACCAGAGCCAAGAAATTTGTCTCAGCTCCAAAATGCCGGAATGGAATTTAGGACACACCCAGTCTTTGACGCAATGGGTAAAACAGAGTCTTTCCCCAGAGATAAAATGACAGGGACGTGAACATGACCATGCACTTCTAACAGGTGCCGAGGTTAAGAATAATTGGAGCCATACCGCCAGTGACTCCTATGCCTTCAAGGCACGCACAGCGTCAGCTTTACCTCTCTCTTTCTTGTCGGAAACAGTTCTGGAGTGCAATTAGAACAGTCTGTAAGATGCCGAATGTCTTTCTTCGGGAGAAAAAGGTGTTAAAACACGTAACTAGTGCAGGGGCATACAAATCGTGCAGCCTTATATCGAAGCCCAACATTCGATTACGCGGTGCGTGGATACAGACGCAACTTTAATTTCATTGTAACGTAAATCACGTGTGCATAAGCACCTGTATACGACCATGTCATATTTCAGAAGGACAGTCACCGACGTCTCACGGCTGAGGACAGAAATTACTTTCAGTTCAATCCGTGTGTGTCTGTGTTGCTACAAAACTGAACAGAAACATTTTTATATCCGAGAAGATTCCCCAAATATTTTCTACCAGTGCTCCAAGTACGTTTATCTGTCTTTCGGGGGACAAGAATGAGCCCATTAGAGGCTGTATTTCCGAGGGGAACCGTACCACCTCATCCCCAACATAAAATGGAAGAAAACCTCAGATGCATGCAGATGTGTAGATCCTGTATGTCTACGTTGTCGGGTTTTGAAAGGAGACGTGGAATACAACTGTGAAGGTAAAGAAATCCCTCTACAGGCCTGGACAGGCCCTGACGGATTCGCGAGGTTGAATCTCCCAGATTTCTAGATAATTGGCACACGAAGGTGGTAAGGTTTTCAGTACTAAACCCCGGCCGCTTTTACCCCCCAGGAATTATTCCTGGTACTCATTTCTGTTTCAGGATGAGTCGATCCCAGGGCCATAGTGCAGCAGGAAGGATTATGGTAATGAAAAATTCGAAAGACACCTCGGAAATCGAACCCGTGACCTTCCAACTAACGTTCAATCAGTCAGACGCCCTCTGCTTTTGACTGGATTCTCACTTGTCTCTCACCAAGGGTAATATCTCTTGAAGATCACCGTCTCCTTGTGATATTGTATATATTCGTTGCCAGTTACCACGGGCTTGAAGGAATCAACTGCCGGAAACTTACAGACGATGCAGACACCGGATTTCTCTATACACCAAAATACACGCAAGTCACATTCCGTAGCAATTGAGGCTTCGGGGTTTTCTTCACATTTTTAGTACTGGCAGTAGTAATACCACGTGGTCTTATGATTCGAATAATGGCTGTAAGATAAGACAAATCTTCTGTTGTAACGTTTTGTGTATGATGCATTATGTCGTGTACTGGTTATGAAGTTGGTCGATACTCTAAATCTTTTCCTATAAAATAAAAAGCACAGGCAACATTTAATATCTACCGGCAGGAACAAGGATACTGGCGTCATAATACTGGACAATGCAGCAGCTGCTCAAAATTTACTGTATATTGGAACACAGGAACTTTCTGGTTCGTGTTTTGACCGTCCAAACGCCTTCAGGCAGTTCTACACCTGCTGTACCTCAATCACAGTAGCCACTGTTTGACTCGAAACAACACTGTCGGTACTTCGGGGCTTCTAAAGTGGTAATTTAACGACATCACTGAACTTACACTTTTTTAGACGCGTTCGCAGATTTGTAAAAAAAAAAGCGACTGTTCGCTCAATTAGGTCTGTCCGAATGTGATCATGGAACAACTCGGCTCCCACTGGGCATATTTTCATGAATTTTGATATTTGAGTATTTTTCTAATCTCTGTCCAGAAAGTTCAACTTCAATTAAAATCCGACAAGAATAACGGGCACTTTTCTTGAAGACCGGTGTACATTTACGACAATATCTAGCTGAATTATTGTTAGAATAAGAAACGTTTCTGACAAAATTTTAAGGAAAATCAAAACACAAATGTTATATTCAATAACTGTTTTCCGAAAATCGTACCGTTTACGAGATAATGTGGAACGAAATGGTACAGCCGGACAGGCCACTCATAATATAATACGGCGCATTCGCTTTGAATACTGGATATATAAGTCTATAGACACAAACTCAGAATATGAAATAATTATTGTTTTTGCATTACAACAATGATTACACGAACTCGCCTCAATGTTATGTTACATGTACAGTGTCTCTCTTGTTAAACACTGTCCTATTATAGGTTCTGCAACAAAACTGTAATCGGCATTACTAATAATCAGATATTGTGCAATTACTTGTCACCAGTAACGAAGTACATTTGAAGGAAACACATCATTCTAGAATGTAACTTTATTTCTACCACATTTGTTGCAGAGTGTAACAATATTTGCCGAAACCAAGGTTTAGACCACAAACGTGGCACCGTGCGAGTATCACAGTAGGCCTTTCACAAAACTTCCTCTGTTCATTATATTCCAACCTAACATAAAATGAAAGATACACGTAGCCTTCATATGAAACAATCCCTTTGGTGTTACAAACATAACATCTACCAGTATTTTCCATTAAAACAATACAAAATTTACTAACAATTTTATTACGTCACAACTGGTTTCGACCCTGAAACTGGGCCATCATCAGGCCGTGATACAAGAACATGAATGTATACAGACGCTAAGTGCCATAAGGTGGAGATATCCGCCTTTTATATAAAAAATACGTTTAAAACGTATGAAAAGTGCACGAGGGTAAAATCAACTACGAAAAGCCTGAGGATGTTTAAAAAATAATAATTTTTTTAAAAAAACTCTTTTTAAAAATACATTTCGGTTTATTTTGGGTTTTGTGCTCAAAAAAGATTCAACGTAATGAAATTATGACTGAATTTTCAGTAAATTCTAAATAAAGTAGACGTGCATTGAAAGACGAATGGAAAACTACAGAATTCAGGTTCAGGCCGACTGACATTTATTACCACAAATTAGAGCTGTTATGAATGTGTAATACTGGCACATTCATAACTTTAGACTCAAAAATCTTATTACTTGTTCTTGCCTTAATTACGTTACTTAATACGTTTACATCTAGTTTACTTAATGACAGTGTTAGTAGCTCAAGGTTCATTGCGTCAAATTAATTGGAGACAATAATAATAAAACGGCAAAAAGATAAGGAACAAAGCGACAGTGTCATTATTGAAAAGTTTTTCCTGACATTGACCTGAAGGGACTGAGGTAAATCGAAAAACTCTTAATGAAAGCAGTCGGTGACTTATTGGAGACTCATATCAGACACCCCGAAAATACCAGTCAAAAAGTTCACTGTTACGTCCCGTCAATATTTTGGGCTGCCCTATGCTGAAATATAGTGACATTACCTACCTAAATTTAGTAGTTAATTTTTATTTATTATTGGATTTATCAGGAAATTATGTTCCCGTTTATTTCTAGGAACTTCGTCAATAACCATTTGGGCTCTAATAAATAAACCGTACACAGCACAAAAATGTCTTGTTTGATACGTAATACCGTTATTAAATGTTCATTGCTACCATTTCACAGAATAATACATCTTCATACAATTGTAGGGATTCGGAGAACGTGCGGAACATGGCGTCTTTTATATAAGGGTACGGACGGTTTCACATAATTTGGTCGGAGACACAGCAAGGAACAAAGGAGCTGGTCAAAACCTCTTGATAATTTGTACTTCTTTCAGATATCTTTAGAGCGATGAAATAAATGAGTAAGAAATTTGGTGGATATGTCCAAACTTGGGGGAGAAGAGAAATTTGCATAGAGTTCTTGTCGCGATGTCTGAAGAAAAGAGGCCATTGTGATTTCTAGATAATATTAAAATACATCTGAAATGAATTGGACGGAAGGGTGTGAATTGGGTTTCTCTCTCTCTTTTTCTCTCTCTCTATCTCTACTGTCTTTGTCACTCTCTGCGAATAGGAAGAATTAGCTGGCTCTTTGGAACATTGTAATACACCTTTGGGTTCAATGCTAAGATGGGAATTTCTTGAGTAAATCAAGACCTGTTCAGTTTCACAATAATGACTCTGCTTCATACAGTTCAATAATTAGGTAGTATGAACTATTTACCACAAATCCCGTGTTTGACTCCACTAAAAACATCGTTATTTAACAGCTTCTTCAAATACAGCCTAACAACTGCCTTATCTCTCACCATTTATCGTTTGTAATCTTGCTACACTACAACGCGAAGTACAAACGACTCACACAAATGCCAAGAATTACACGCATACAGTGGCGGGAGATGTGGGGTCCCCGACTACTAAGACTGAAAAACAATTTCAGATCTCCTGATTATATCAACAATGTTCGTGCATCCCTCGCACGTTTAAAAGACAGTTGTTACTCTATGCACCACCATTTCTAACACTAAACACTCCGTACTATGTCCGTACTGTCAGTATACCACTTACGTATATCCTATGATTTTCAGAATAAACAAATTATATAGCTATTATTTCCTTCCTTCCTGCAACGAAATTCAATATGTTTCCTATGAGAAGCAGGTAAAATTTAGTAATGCCTAGTCATAAAACTTTCTTCAAAAAGTTAAGCTATTATTTCATGTGACTGATTCAAATCTTTAAAATCTCTTTGAATAAGAAATTCATGGATACAGCCCCAAACTACTTCAGTTCCCTTCCACCTTCTAAAGTCTGTTTTTAGAACATATTATCTTAAGGATATCTTCCAACTTCCTTCTCGGTCTCCAGAGGACACTGTCCAAACAACACTCGAAATTTTATATGCCTTTCTTTCCTATATTCGCTCTACATGTCCGGCGTATCATAACCCTGTTTTCAATTGCCCAACAGGCCTACAAATTGATCTGCACTTCGCAACTCTTCGTCAAGAATGCACGTCAACTGCCTACTTGAACCTTTTCAGTGTCATCTCTTCTCCTTATGACGTTCTACAAACCACTGTAATAAAAGCACTCCTATCACTAGAACATATTTCATTACCATACAAACTACAACAATGCAAATCCTTTAAAGATTCTAAAGTTCATGAATAAAAATTATGCTTTCCAGCAGCCAACCAAATCTGATAGTATCAAGAGCTGATACAGTTTTCAACACTAATATATATGAGGTTTCAGTTTTGACGTTTTCATGGCAGTGAAGGTACATATCATGACACAACTTAGAAAGGCTGTACACTGAGGATGAAGACAGTAGACCAGACTTTCCTCCGAGAGGTTGATAAACACGTGGCGGACAATGCAGTATGTTGTTGCCATCCGGAGGACTACAATAAGAATAAAAACATTAACCTTTTGGCGCCGGAATTATTTTTTTTAATTTTAGCACACCCTGTATATAAAATGTGAATAATACAGGAATCAAATACTTTAGAATTATGAAACAAACTGCATTTTGAAGAGAAAAAAACGGAGAATATACACCACGTTTAAAATATTCAGTACCTATATTTGTTGAATAAATATATAAAAT
>Ga0123352_10017640_pt1 | contig 11370 bp, 7 predicted proteins | sample TergutLab28metaG_FD_89700 | JGI IMG/M metagenome (GOLD analysis project Ga0123352, IMG submission 89700) | Labiotermes labralis P1 segment gut microbial communities from Petit-Saut dam, French Guiana - Lab288 P1 | ecosystem: Host-associated > Arthropoda: Insects > Digestive system > Gut ... | reverse complement strand
TGTGTATCCAGTGTTGAGATACTCCTGATGATGGACAGTGGACCTGCCCAAAACATGTAGGGTACTTTATCAAATATATTTGAGAAATAGTGCATCTCGTTGGCTCTTATTATAAGAATGTATCACAATGCACGGTCCTCTGAATGTCAAATTCAGTTCTTAGATCTTTTGTAACAAGTACTTCAATTAAAAATAGAAAGGGGCATCAATTTGAAATACCTGCAATTACTTGAAGTTATATACATTATTTTAGAAAAACTGAAAATTTTTGTAAAAAAAAAAGGACAGGAAAAGACCATGGTACAGATTCAGAAATTAATTACAGTTAAGACAGAAATGGAAACCCCACGTACCTGCTAATATTTGTCAGGGACAGTGAAGGTCACTTGAAGGAACAAGAAGATATGAATAATTGTGAAAAGTTTCAGGTTTCAGACAATTCACATTTTAGTGAGAACAAGACAGGCAATGCATAATAACATAACACTGAGGCATGTTTGCATAACCACTGTTGCTGTGATAAAGCAATAAGTATTGCATATTCTAACCATGTGTCTGTATTCTTGCCTTAGTTATCCAGCATGCAAAACACCATAATATTTTGTAATCTGTAGCCTGCCCAGCAATAACAAACTTTTCCACATTATCTCAAACTGCATGATTCACAGAAAAAAGTTATGGAACAGAAAATGTGTGCTGTGATTTTCTCTACAACTTTTATCTTCAACATTTCTCATTCTGAGAAGAATTCAGCAAGTTATTACCACAAATTCACACAAGTCTTCATGTAAAGTACCCATTATTCTTGTTAGATTTTAATGTGACTTGAATTTTCTGGACAGATTTTTGATAAATAGTTAAATATCATATTTCATAAAAATCTGTCCAGTGGGAGCCGAGTTGTCCCATATGGGTGGATGGACAGACACAGACAGACAGATACAGACAGACATGATGAAGTTAATAGCTGCTTTTTGCAATTTTGGAAACATGCCTAAAAAATAGATAGATATTAGACTAAGCAAAGAGCTAACTAAAATACTAAAAATTAGGCTACGTAAAAGGGCACCAAGTCAGTAGAACTGTTAATATGCAAGACAAATATTGGACAGGTTCTTGACCCATTCCATCCACTTGTCACGCTCACAATCAGTCTAAGATTCACCTCAATGATACTCTCTGTCTTAGCACTCTAAGTGGATATTACACAAGAAGACCCCCATTTGTGGATGCAATATTGTGCTGTATAACACATTTAAGACTTCAGGTTTGAGGAATTTTACCCCATGATACATCAGTGACTCCAGCCTGTTAGCAAAAATTCAAGCCTGCCTGTTTAAAAAATTCAATACTATGATAAAGCACAAAACATAAATTAAAAACATGAGAGACATATTGTCTTGTACTAAAACCAAGAGCCAGCTTGGTGCATGCAATGTGGCCAAAAACTTCAAATACATAGTTGTAGTACAGTATGGAATAATTTGATTGCAGAAATTTGAATCAACATCACTACACAGTTTACACTTGAGATAACACTTGGAATCAATCCAGTGCTGTAATGGGAGTGCTTAAAACTTCAGTTACACAATGACAAGATTTGAACCCTATAAATTTAACTTAGCATACAGCCCAAAATGAAGACTATAAAAATGAAGAAGATACATACTGAAACACGTACAATTAAGAGGAAATGTAACTAACCTTACAAGAACAAATATATTTATGACAAAATCTTGGAACATTCATGATGACATATACTGAGCACAGATTTCATTTACACCACGATAACAAACAAGAACACATTAAACTGGATCAAAGCCCACAAAACCTGCACCATCTGAGTACAGGCATCCTGTATGAACAAATAAACATTCATCCCTTTTACCACTCCTGTGTTCCTTACATTTAGTACGTGCTCAATAATTTTGTGTCTTAGGCATATAAATGACTGCACCTAGTTTCCTCCTTCCAGTTAACTACATGTGCAATACCTTTACACACAAATTACAAACAAGTAATATATTCTCTATCCAAACCAGCAAATGTTGATGCACATTAACTAAACAAATTTTACAAAACACAAACAGCTAAATGAGGAATTCCAAGCACTAATAAGTACCATTCATACTAGTATTCTTCACATAATTAGCACATTAAAACAGTGACACAGGAGAATATATATCCATTTGCATTCAAACCCACAGAACCCTTAAGGTCTCTCCTGCACCACAAAATGAGGCACTGTTTTTTGTGTAGTGTGATACAGTTTCAGCTGGGCTAGATTCCCACCGTCTGTGTGCTGGAATGGTACCATTCTTGTTACGGCTGTTGGGTGGGATGTCAACTACAGGCAATCCCAGCTCCTGGTATCTGGGTACACAGCAGGCTGTTGACTTATTTGTCAAGTTCTCAGTATTTGGCTGAAATTGGTTTTCAGTGCATGAAGATGACTGTCTGGAATATGAAGGTGTTGGCGACTGATTTACCAATGGCAGTCCCACTTCCTGGAAGGAGTTCATAGAGGAAAATCCACTCTCATCCTCAGTTGAACTTATACTTAGCTGAGGTACAACAGGACTGCTGTTTATGCTGCCTCGGTTAACATAACCTAACTCCAACCCAATGGCACCAGGTGCCTTGCATTTCTGAGGACGACCAAGGGAAGAAGTGTATGATGGGGATACAGTTCTGCAGCCTCCAGCAAAGGCAGATTCAAGACCACTGGTTAAGGAGTTGTTGTTAGTGTTACAGTTAATGGAACGGAGGGATGAGGTGTCAAGTGATTGTTGAAGAAGCGAATTACAGCTACCAGTTGACAGAGAAACATGTTCTGGTTTTTGATTGTTGCTGCTCTTAAAAGCTATTTTATCTAAATTTACATCATCTGGATCATGTACAGATGATTGAAGACTACTGTGATGGCTGCTGTCAGAGGCACGGCCTGGAGGAAGCATGTCATGTTCAATTTCTGGACAGAGTCGCTGCACAAGATCAGGTTCTCTGGTGTTTAGTAGCGACTGCGCTGTTCGAAGTAAGCGAAATGCTTCTTGGGACAATTTCTCAGGTTGAACATCATCAGGTTCTGAACGAGCATGTCTTGGTCGGCGCCTGAAACAAATGACAGTGTATGTATTCTTGTTTACACATGTATGACCAGCTACTTTTTATTGTCCAAAATTATCTGTGTGCAGAGACTTCATTGAGAAGCTAATGTTTCCTTAGCTAGTCAAGAAATTCCTTGCATTTTGTGGAAACCAGAGGTTAATTTTTTTCAAAACAGCCCCCATTTTCCCCTACTCTGAGAAAGATGAATCCAGTCCGTGCACGTCCACCCTACTTCTCTAAGATCCACCTTAATAATATCTTCCCAATTATGCCTCAGTCTTCCATGTGGTCACTTTCTTTCAGATTTCCCCACATAAATCCTGCAGCTATTTCTCTCTCACAAATGGTACATGTTGCGTCCATCTCATCTCCTTCATTTGATCTCACTAATAAATATGTGATTACAACAGGAAATGGGACATTAAGAAAACATGAATTTTAATAAACATTCCAGCATCATATCCAGAAATCTAGCATCAATGTGTAGTAATCAGTACTGCCACGTTGCATAAAGAGGATCCCATTTTGGAACCTCAGCCAAGAGATAAGCTACCATGACCAAGATTTCTAGGCCAATGTCCCTTCTCACAAAATGTCAGGTATCTTAAAATAAACTCAGCCTCCTTTCTTCCATATTCCTTTCAGCACATAATTCACAAGTCCCTACAGACACAGTGTTATCTGCGCAAATGAAGAAGTAATGTTAAGTAAGTCTAGAAACAGATTACCTTAAAAGTGTGATAAAACATGAAGACTGATTTACGCCTCAGCATAAAGGGATAGTGTGCCATTTCATGTTTCAAGGACTACCGTCATGCAAACAGTAATGCAAAAGGACCTGATTATCAGTATGTGGGCTGTCTGATTTGCAGATTTCCCATGCACAACCATCTTTATCATAAATACTGGCAAGTGTTAACTAAATTTTCCGCCTTTCCCTTCTCTTAGGAAATCTTAAGGCTGATACCAGACAGAAGTTTGCTGTGTTCTGCATGTAATGTCAAGTTGTGTGGTAGACATGTACACATATTACAGAGGATCCTGTCCATCATAAAAATAATGATAATGCAGTAATGATGATGCAGGCAGCATGATTCTATGAAATATTTGGTAACTCTGTTGAAGAGCACTAACAGTGCAATGGAACCTGCTCATTGCCCTCAGTGTAGAGACAATGGATAGCAGGATCCTCTGGAAGTCAGTATCCTTCTACCAGATTACACAGCATTACAACCCAAAAGACAACCACCTTCATAGTCACTGCACTGAGGACCTACAAATCTCATGTTCTTACCACGTCCACAATAGCCCACCTCTTGTCCCATTCTAAGCAATGTTAATCCAGTGTGCCACACCGCACTCTATTTCTGTCACATACATTATGATATTATCATCAAAGCTACACCTAAGTTTTCCAAGTGGTCTCTTTTCTTCAGGTGTTCTAGTTAAAGTTTTATGTCCTAATAATTTTCATTAATGATCAAAACTATGAAGCTCCTCATTGGTCTTCTCCATTTTTTCTTCCCAGATTCTTCTCTGGGTCAAAATCGAAAATATAGTAATGAAAACAAGCATTTTTTCATACAGAGAATTAACTTACACATTATTAATAAAGAAAACTGCATATTTTGAAGGAATGACAATTTCAAGACGTCTGCAATGGGGACAATTTGAAGCAAACTTTACGTTTTTTGTACCATGCATTGTGATACAACTATGTAATGTTAACAAACAAAATGTACTTCTAAAATTAATGTTTTAATTCAATTCTTCATGTCTTCTACATGTTTCAAACATCATGTGTTCATCATCAGGAAAATTTTTATCACAGATCAAAGCCGACCATATTTTAGGCTTGTATTGATATTTGAAGAACCTAACATTTTATACTTAGATATTTTATATAGCCTTTTATTGTAATTTCAGCATGAAAAACATACTATAAAAAACTGCATGTACAAATGGTCTTCTTGATGAGGAAAACATGATGTTTGAAACATGTAGAAGACATGAAGAATTGAATTAAAACATTAATTTAAAAATTGTGCATTTTGTTGGTTAACATTACAAAACTGAAGCAAATCCTTACATTACACCCTGTAGACACCGCAAACTCACTTGTGAGAATGTTTACTTTTAATAATCTTTTCTGTCAGAAATTTCTTCTTTACCTATGAATAATCACAATCTGGATAGCAAGTTATATATTACTGCTACTACTTACCCATGGATTCTTGATTTGATCACCTACACCTTTTGAGATAATACACACAACAGAAGACATGCTCAAAAATTAAATTATGATTAGATGGACAAATTCCCTACATTCTGGCTAGATTTTATACCACTTCTGTGACCTTACCAGGTGAAGTCACGGAAAGTACTGTAGTTAGGAGATGACTCAAATTGTGCAATGCTTTTAGCACGCGGGAAATGAGGTGGTGTTCCAGATATTGGAGATCCTCGGCTCGGTGAAACATCCACTGTGTGGACACTGCGAGAACGAGGAACTCTGTAACAACAGATTTTGATGACAAATAACCCTAGTCTTATAATCCAAATCCTTTGCTGTCCACTAGCACACTAGCCATTACCACATTTGCTGCAATAAATCAGGCAGTAAAGTGACCGACTACATGCGCTGGAGACCATGACTTTCAATTCCTAGAACAGCAGTGACTTTTCTCTTTACCACCACATCCTGACCAACTTGGAGCCCATCCAGCCTTAATGATGTGTCTTTTTCTCAGGCATAAATTGTCCTGAGTACAAAGATGGCCCACACATCTTAATCTAATACTGAGGACCAAAATGTCTAGAGCTTTTAGCCTGCACATTCATGGCAATCTGCTCAGATGTGGTTGCTACTTTGAATTTTTCCATGTGTACTAATTGCTTCCTTTTCATTTAGAAATGTACTGGTTTTCACGACAAAGTCTTTAAGTGTGACAACAGTGACTACTTCCTTCTGAAGTCACTGTGCACCTTGTTCATATATGAGGTTTTCTAGCTGTAAAAGTTAATATTTGTCTTCTGGGTTACAACAACATGCAATTCAATAATTAATAGAGTGGTGTAATGTAGTCTAACACATCTTTATTACATGAACATTTGACAGAACATAGCTACATATTTCGGCTTCTATGAGCCATCTACAGGCTTTGACTTAAAAGACTGAATATATAATTTATAATGCCTTAAAATGACGAATCTCATTAACATTAAAATGTTAATAAAAGACATTAAAAAATGAAAATGTGATATAAACATGCATCATATAACCCTCAACATAAACGTCTTAACATATAACAAACACAAAATTTGATTAGAAAATGTAAGTATCATAGTAATATAAACACCACCATACAAAAAATACAATACACCACTCACAGTCCTATAGAACTCTATTGTTACAAATCATGTCAAAAAAATCATCAGCGAGATACATTCACCCTATCCATAAGCTACTAGAGACTACAGAAAACTTGCAACTCCAACTATGATACCCATGTTATGTTTTTTAAATGTTTATATCTCATTTTCATATTTTAATGCATTTTATTAACATTTTAATGTTATTGAGATCTCGTCATTTTAAGGCTTTGTAACTTATATTTTCAGTCTTTTAAGTAAAAGCCTGAAGATGGTTCATAGAAGCCGAAACATGTTCTCTCAAATGTTCATGTAATAAAGTTGTGTTAGACTACATTACACCACTCTATTATTTACTGGATCAATACACAATGAGGATGTCTCATCTAAAAACCATGCAGTTTAGTATGCAGTTACTCTTAACAGAAACAAGCTGCCTCCATCTTCTGTGCTGAAGATGGAAACTATAGAAAGGTGGGTAACCACCTATAAAACAACAGTTTTGAAAAAGTCATTAGCTACCTTCAAATTATGTCTTTGTCTTCCACTCTGGTGAGAACGGTGAGATACTACACAATTTAACATATACCACAAAATCTGCAGTTTATAGTAATTCCAATAGAACTTTTCCAGATTACAATATATTTAACTGACATTGCTAAACGAATATTTGAATCCTATAAGTGCACTAACTTACACAAAAAAAGCGCTGTAATTGAAATAAAATTATACTAACACAAGACTTTAATATATTTTTTTATTGCATGTATTCTTCGAAGAAGTTAGCTGTTGGTTTAAAATTTACACATAAGGATAGTAATTAAACATATGCTAATATGGTGAAGTTAAATTACACTGATTTCACAACTCCATATTTTACAGCACACAACACCTATTATACAGACAAACCAAGCAAATAATTTTGTATGTTTACAGCTAGTCAATCCACTTTATTAGCATATAATAGAACTTCTGCATTCTTCATTATGGTATGTATGTTTTCGCCCAGAAGATTAGCGTCAGAACAATAGACCAAAAGCTAATGTGTCACACCCAATTTTAAATTCTTCTTAAGACAACTTAATAAGCTTAAATTAACGAGCATGAAGAATGATTGGATAGGGAGGAACAGTAACGGCATACAAAAAAAAAATCTACTGCCACTTGATAAACAACTGTAATGTTCCGAGTTTCAGAAAGTTATGCTGTAAGTTTTCGGACTCCTATTTCTTTGCTGAAATGAGTCAAGATAAAGGCTTGGAACGTGCACAAGAACAGCATTTGTAACAATAAGGCAAAAGGTGTGCGTTTTTAAGCACGAAAATATATACGAAAACATGCAAAATAAAAATGAGCTGCTCAGGATATGCTGTGCCTGCATTGAACTTTCCCATTTCTTGACACATTTTTTGGTCTGTGGATAGTCATAAGTAAGCTGCACCAGAGACAGTGTAATTTATGGATGTTAAAACACACTGTTCTAATAAATGTGACATTACAATCTTTATAACAATTGCTGCTCCTTAAATATAAAAAAAAGATATTTGATTATGCATTCTTGTAAACAAATATAATGGATGTGTTAGTGAAAACGGTCAAACTGCTTCAAACCTGGAAGGGCTTGACTTGTTTGAATGGCCTCCAGGGTCCATTTTGTTCTTAATCAAGTCAAGATTCTTGTACGCTCGCTCCAGAAACTTCACAACCTGCTCCATCACGGCGCGGTACATTTGCCGACTTGATTCAGCCTATAAAACACAAAAGCATGAAAATTATCTGTTACATACAGTTTTGTTTGTTATTAAATTCAGCGAGTATAGAGAAGGTAGAAGTAAATATGGTCGACAGCCTAGCACCCTGCCATGATGATGTATGGGAAGGGCGGAGGTAAAGCTCAACAAATTTCTAAAGTCTTCACCAGACTGCAATAGATGGTCAACTTCACACTCCACCTTTCAACAAATTAACCAACAAAATGCACTAATTGAAATACAACAAAACACAAATCATTAAACACATTTCATGTTAAGTGTCATCTCCTACATGTTTTGGACCCAAGGTGCCATTCTCAGGGAGTTTCATGACAGCAGCATTGAATGTAAGACAATGCACAGTATGAATACCATAAAATTCACACTCCAGCGTCTTCACCACTGGGTAGGAGACTTGATGGGCTTCAGGGGTTATCTAGGCATGAATGCAAAGAAAAAAAGGGTTCTTCACAAATATGTGAACATGCCTCAAATGCCAGTCCCTTCTGGAAATTGAAATCCAGTGATCTATACTGTAGCCAGTCTCTTTATGATTGAGCTGTACAGGCACCATGAAGATTCAGTGTAATCAAAACAAAATTACTGTGTTTTAAATGTCGCCTATAACAAAGCATTATTATGTGTGAAACGTGTATTTAAAAATGTGGTAAATTTCATGATTACATAAAGAGGAACACTACTAGAGCCAGTAAAAAATGTTAAGAAAAGCTGCAGCATGTCATTAAACATACTGACTTATACAATGTCTTGATAAAACAGTGCCTTTTTTTGAGAAGATAATAGACCCTGAGTCATGTAAGTCTTGAGGTTTCCAAGGAGGTGTGGCTGAGGAGTCCATTTTATGGTATTATGACACCATGCCACTGGGTACTTGGTGTCTCACTTATTCATGATTTTCCTTATATTTTATTGAACTGCAGGGTCCATAACTTTGTTCACAAGAGCCTGCCACTTGTCAACAGAATCAGGTTATAGTTATGGCTTAACAGTATGTTCCTGCAGCACAGTAGAATGAAACATAATTAAATGTGTACTATAGTGACTAACAAAAAAAAAACAATGAAAATTAAATTGACTAGTCTCATAATTCTTGAATACAGTCAAATTAAATGGAGCAGCAAACTCACCATCTGAAACACAGTACACCAGTAACACTCTCCAAGACACATTTTTTGCTACATTTCTTTCAGTCTTTGGTGATTACACTGTATAATGATAGGATAGTCTGCCATCAGTTCAAACAACCTGGCTGTATCCATCTTCTTGGTGAGAGAGAATGCTAGGTTCTCCAGAACATAGGCAAACCAACCCATGCTTTAATCACCCACAGACAGAAAGATTAGCCTCAACCATCATTAAAACCTGAACACTTCTATACAGTGTTTGTTCATTATTGTCTCTATATTCACCTGAAGTTTCTAAACTGTGTGAATCATATTCTGTTTCAAACAAATGCAGGATTACTATAAATTGGTATGCATATAAATACTGACCTGCTTCAATTGCCACTGCAAGGTATCAACCCGGGACTGCAAAATGGTGCTGTCTATCATCTGCAAGCTTCGGCCATTCAGTGAGGACACTGAACGCAGCTCCAGAGCTGCCTGAAGACGCTTATTCTCTTGTAACAGACTCTGGCACTCCTATAACCACAAGAACATGAGAAGTCAACTATTTAAACAACCAATAAAACCCAAAGTACGCCTAGTTTATAACGTTTGAGCAGAATACAGTTTAAATCTCAACACCACTGAAATACATTTTAAAATTCCTTAAAACCTTAACAAAAAAAAAAAATATATATGAATGCAGTGACTATAGAGGCACACATTCACTTTTGTGCTGGACAGGTGAGTGGTAAATTTTTAGGCTTCAAGCTTTACTCCCATACATACATACATATGTACAAACATACATACATACATCCATACATACACATACACACATACACATACATACATACAAACATCCTGTGTTTTGTTGTGCAGCAAAGCACAGAACGCAGCACAGGACGCACACCCGCAGTCGGGCACTCTTAGCAACATACCCTTACACAACAAGACATGCTGCCACAGAACCAGGATTATATAATGAAAGCAATCAGTAACTAGGTTTTAGAAGTGACTTTAGCAAGGAAAGTGTAGCTCCCTGAGGATGATCCTTGGATCGAAACATGTCGGAGCAATTTTTGTGTTTTAATGTGAAAAAGTTTTATGTATGTGCATCTCAGTTGGTATACTATTAAATAATTCGACGATACGCACGGTGCAGCAACAAGAATCTTCTAGGATGTTATGTCATATCGATTTACTGACGTTTCGGAGGAACTAAGCTTATGTGCAATGTCGGTAACTACCAGTCGATATGATGTGACACCCACAACGACTTCAATCTTTGTCAACAGCGATGTGACAACCCAAACATCGCACAATGGAGAAAAACATCTCACAGCACATGAAAAAAAGTGAAAAAAATGTTCTTCATGCACGTTCGTCATCCCTTTTCTCTGATGAGACATGTTTCAAAGTCACGAATGTGTGTCTGTACAGTTACAAGCAGACAATAGGTTTGTATGTCCACAGGCTGCAGTTCTTCGCAAGTGTCTGCGAAGTACTGAACTTCCGTTGTCGCACACTTCTCACAATAATTGTTTGTTCTTCATACACAGTTAATTGACACATCAACAGCTAAGTCTACTGTTATTACAATGGCAGTACAATGGGATGCAAGTCAGTGTACTTTAGTACACTGATATCACAGTTTTGGCACATCAACCTGCCTCCATCTTGCGGTTCTGACAGCTGCAGCAGGTTCCTCCATAATGTAATAACTGTCTACCAGTCTACACGGCCTCACATGCCAGAAGACGGCAGCCTTCAATAAGCACTGCCTTCAGAACCTTCAATATCAGTACCTCGTATGCTACTATCAACTGAGCCAAGCTCACGAAACCCATCCCAGCACTTCGCCATTACACTATCGCATTCCCAGCACAATTATCTAAAGAGGGGATGGCCAACTTCAATCCACAAGAGATCTACATAATTCGCTAAGGACACACCTGAGGGCCGCACTGGTGTATACATGCATTAAAAGGGGCGGGGGGGGGGGGTCAGTT
>Ga0123352_10017639_pt1 | contig 11371 bp, 7 predicted proteins | sample TergutLab28metaG_FD_89700 | JGI IMG/M metagenome (GOLD analysis project Ga0123352, IMG submission 89700) | Labiotermes labralis P1 segment gut microbial communities from Petit-Saut dam, French Guiana - Lab288 P1 | ecosystem: Host-associated > Arthropoda: Insects > Digestive system > Gut ... | reverse complement strand
TGTGGGGAAGATCCGGTAGAAGGGGGCGATCAGTGCGGTGATCGGGCTGAAGTGGTCGCCGAGGATGTTGAAGCCGGGGCCCTTGAGGTCGACGACGGGCGCGTGCAGGTGGGCGTAGGACTTGATCGCCTGCTCGAAGATGCCCAGGTCCCAGGACATCGTCAGCATCCGCCGGTCACGGGACACCGACAGCGCCGCGTAGGCGCAGAAGAACGCCGACGCGAGCAGGTAGGGGTCGAGGCGGCCGGCCGGCAGCCGGACCCGCACCGCCTTCCGGGAGCCGGGAGCGTCGGCGGTGGGTTCCGGCGCGTCCGCCGGTGCTCCGCCCTGCGCCGGAAGGACCGCTTCGGTCTTGTCCACCTTCACCACTCTTTCGGCAGTTGAGTGAGCTATGCACCGAAAGATAGGTGATGGTCCGTCACCGACCGCCGGATATCCGGCCGGAGCCGCCGGGCGTCATGGTGGGCGGTCCGGGTGGCGGCCCATGCCTCAGGCCCTGCCCTGGAGCCGGCCGGCTATGTGCCGGGCCACCTTCTCCGCGGTCACCCGGCCGTCGTGCCCGCTGTCGTCGCCGGACAGCACCGTGATGACGGCGGTGCCGACCCGGGCGGCGACCAGCGTCGTGCCGCTCTGCCACCGCGGCGAGGTCAGGGTGATCACGTAGGCGCCGTCCCCGACGCCGGCCAGCGGCTTCTGGGTCACGGTCACCTTGGAGCGCGTGTCGCTGTCGAGGAACGAGGGGCAGGCCGCGCCGACCGCGCCGATCCGCTCCATGACGGTGGCCGCCGTGCCGCCCTTGAAGACGTCGATCTCCTGGTCGATCTCGGCGGTCCGCGCCTTGTCGACCCGGTCCTGCTGGGTGAAGGAGACCCCGGTCAGCCCGGTGATCGCTATCCAGGCGTTGGTCTGCAGCTTGGTGCAGTCGGGCTTGGCCGGGTGGGTGTCCCCGGTGGCCTGGTAGTCGCCGCCGGTGTCCTGGGTGGCCGACGGGTCGACGGCGAAGCCCGCGGGGAACAGCGCGTCGGGCGCCAGTGCCTCGGTGAGTTCGGTGCCGGTGAGCAGGGGGCGGGCGGCGGCGGTGGTGGACGGGGCGCCGGTGGCAGTGGTGGGCCCGGCGGACTGGCCGTTCTTGGCGCTGTCGCCGCCCTTGCCCTGGCATGCGGTCAGGCCGAGCGCCGCGACGGCGCACAGGGCCGCGGCTGTCGCGGCGCGGCGGGAGAGGGTCGAGCGCATGGCGTGCCTTCCGGGGGCAGAGGGGCTGAGGACCAGCCGAGGAGTAGTCGAGAAGCGACGGGCGAGCAACTGGCGAACTGCCGGCGAGCAAGTGCCGCGCAGGGAATGGGGTGCGCGTGGCGAGCGGATCGACGAGCAGTGACCGTTGCGTCAATGACAGCATAGCGTGTGAACCGAGTCAACAAGCTTTCCTGTGGACAACCGTGCTCGCGCTGTGAAACGGCCGCCGCCGTGCCACTCGGTATGCTCGGCATCACACGGCACGGGGGATCTCGGGGGAGAGGAGTCGGCGGGCATGGCGGAGCAGGCGAGCGAGGTCACGGCGGCGGGAATCGCCAGGCTGGCGGGCGTCGGCCGGGCCGCGGTCAGCAACTGGCGGCGCCGGCACGGCGACTTCCCCAAGCCCGTCGGCGGCACCGAGACCAGCCCCACCTTCGAACTGACCGCCGTCGAGCGCTGGTTGCGCGACCAGGGCAAGCTGGCCGTGGTCCCGGTGCACGAACGCCTCTGGCAGCAGGCCGACTCGTACCCCGGCGGGACGCCCGCCGCGCTGCGCATCGCGGGCTCGCTGCTGATGCTCATCCGCGAGCGGCCCGCCGTCTCCGTCGGCTACACCGGCTGCTCCGACGCCGAACTCGCCGCGCGGCTGCCCGCCGACATGGAGGCGGCGCTCACCGCCCGCCTCGGCGCCCAGCACCCGGTCCGGCTGCCCGCCGACCTCGACGACGCGGTCCCGCTCCTGCGCGCCACCGCCAAGCTGGCCCTGGAGATGGGGCCGGGCCAGACCTACGAGTTCCTGCTCGGCCGCTGTCTCGACGCCAACCCGCGGCAGTTCACCCTCACCCCGCAGGGGCCCGCCGAGCTCATGACGGCGCTCGCCGGCGACCGGCTCGGCAGCGTCCTGGACCCCGCGTGCGGCAGCGGCTCCCTGCTGCGCGCCGCCGCGGTCACCGCCCCGGCGGACTCCGCGGCGGCCACCGCGGAGGCGCTGCACGCCCAGGAGGCGGACCCCGACCTCGCGGCGCTCACCGCGCTGCGCCTCGCGCTGGCCACCGACCCCGCCGTGCGGGTCCGCGTCCGGGCCGGCGACAGCCTGCGCGCGGATGCCTTCCCGGGACTGCGCGCCGACGCCGTGGTGTGCCACCCGCCGTTCAACGACCGCAACTGGGGCCACGACGAGCTGGGCTACGACCCGCGCTGGGAGTACGGCTTCCCGGCCAGGACGGAGTCCGAACTGGCCTGGCTGCAGCACGCGCTGGCGCACGCGCGCGACGGCGGCAGCGTGGTGGTGCTCATGCCGCCCGCCGCCGCCTCGCGCCGCTCGGGCCGCCGCATCCGCGCGGACCTGCTGCGCCGCGGCACGCTGCGCGCGGTGATCGCCCTGCCCGCGGGCGCCGCGCCCCCGTACGGCATCCCGCTGCACCTGTGGGTGCTGCGCCGGCCCGGCGGCGACCAGCGCCCCGCCGCCGACGTGCTGCTCGTCGATGCGACGGCCGTGCCCGCCCAGGGCGCGGAGAAGGCACCGTGGCAGGCCGTCAGGGCCGCCGTCCTCGACGCGTGGCGGGCCTTCGACCGTCACGGGTCCACCGAACCGCGCCCCGGGGTCAGCCGCACGGTGCCGGTCATCGACCTGCTGGACGACGACGTGGACCTGGCTCCGGCCCGGCACCTGCCGCCGCCCGCCGCCGAAGGCGGCGTCGCCGCCCTGGACGCGGTGCGCGACCGGCTCGCCGCCACCCTGCGCCGCACCGCGGAACTCGCCCCGGCCCCGGCCACGCCGGGGGAGCCCGCGCACTGGCCGCTCACCACCATCGGCGAACTCGCCCGCGCGGGCGCGCTGGTGATGCGCGCCGGCGGTCCCGGCACGACGGCGGCCGACGGCGCCACGGCGCCCGCGGTGCTCACCGAGCACGACGTGATCGCCGGCAGCGGCCCCACCGGTGTGCTGCCCGCCGCCGGGCAGGACGCCCCGGCCGAGGAGCCGGTGCTCACCGAGGCCGGCGACGTGGTGGTGCCGGTGCTCGGCGGCGGCGCGGTCGCCCGGGTCGTCGACGCGGACACCGCGGGCGCCGCGCTCGGCCGGAACGTCTACCTGCTGCGGCCCGACCCGGCCGCCCTCGACCCGTGGTTCCTCGCCGGGTTCCTGCGCGGCACCGCCAACAACCGCCAGGCCAGCAGCTACGCGTCCACCGCGACCCGGCTCGACGTGCGCCGGCTGCAGGTGCCGCGGCTGGCCGCGGCCGACCAGCGCCGCTACGGCGAACGCTTCCGCACCCTCGCAAGGTTCGAGGAAGCGCTGCGCCAGGCCGCGCACCTCGGCGAGCAGTTGGTGCAGGGCCTCCACGACGGCCTGACCGACGGCACCGTCCGGCCCGACGGCCCGGCCGCCGAGGGCGGCGCCGGGTAGCGCGCGGCGTGGCACCGGGCAGCCCGCGGCGGGTGGCGCGGGCCGCCGCGCGCAGCGCGTGTACCGAGTTGTCCACAGGTCCTGCGGGAGCGGGCGACGGGCGTCGGCCCGGGCCGATACGCTCTGCGAACAAGCGTCACCCGCCAGCCGTTCCACGGCGCTCCGCAAGCCACCGACCACCAGGAGCACACGATGTACGGACCCGGCACCGGTCCGCTGCCGGTCCGCCCTCCCCACCGCGGGGCGATCATCGCTCTGCGCGTGCTGTTCACGGTGCTGCCGGTGGTCACCCTCGGCGTGGGTGCCTGGGGCTCGGTGCTGCGGCTGGCCATGCTCCGCCGCCAGGCGGTCGACTGGGCCCTGCTGCCGGTCGCGGCCGTGCTCGGCGTCGGCGGCTTCGTGCTGATCGGCGTGTCCAGCGAGGACAGCCCGCAGAGCGATGTGGGCGCGGTCGGCATCCTCGTCTGCATGCTGGCGGTGCCCGTCTACTACCTGGTCGCCGACCTGCTGTGGCACGCCCGCACGCCGCGGCAGGCGATGCCGCAGCGGACCGCGAACCCGTACGCCACGGGTCCGGCGACCGGCCCCCTGCCCGGCCCGCTGAACGGGCCCGTGACCGGCATCGGGCGCGCCCCGGTGCCGGGGCCGATATCCGGCCCGCCCCACCAGGGCATGACCGGCGGGCTGCCGTACGCCTCCGGGACGCCGGCACCGGCGCCGCAACCGGCCCGGCCGCCGGGAGCCGGCACCGGGCCCGCGCACCCCCGCATCGACCAGGTCCGTGCGGAACTGGACGAGTTGAGCGACTACCTCCGCAAGGAGGACGGCCGGTGATCGGTCGGCTGATCGCCGGCCGGTACGAACTGGCCTCCGTCATCGGGCAGGGCGGCATGGGCCAGGTGTGGACCGCCTACGACCGGCGGCTGGACCGCCGGGTCGCGGTGAAGCTGCTGCGGCCCGACAAGGTGGCCGGCGGCGAGGACGCCGAGGAACTGCGCAGCCGCTTCGACCGCGAGTGCCGCGTCACCGCCCAGGTCGACCACCCCGGCCTGGTCACGGTGCACGACGCGGGGGCCGACGGCGACGAGCTGTACCTGGTCATGCAGTACCTGGACGGCGCCGACCTCGGCGATCACCTCGCCGAGCACGACCCGTACCCGTGGCCGTGGGCGGTGGCCGTCGCCGCCCAGCTGTGTGCGGTGCTGGCCGCCGTGCACGCGGTGCCGATCGTCCACCGCGACCTCAAGCCGCGCAACGTGATGGTCCGTCCGGACGGCACCGTCACCGTGCTCGACCTGGGCGTCGCCTCCGTGCTGGACACCGACACCACCCGGCTCACGCACACCGGCTCGCCGATCGGCAGCCCCGCCTACATGGCGCCCGAGCAGGCCATGGGCGGCGCCGTCGGGCCGCGCACCGACCTCTACGCGCTGGGCGTGCTGCTCCACGAACTGGTCAGCGGCAACGTGCCGTTCGCCGGAGCCACCGCCCTCGGCGTGCTCCACCGCCACCTGTACGAGGCGCCGGTGCCGCTGCGCCGGCTGCGCCCCGAAGTGCCGGAACCGCTGGAGTCGCTGGTGCTGCGGCTGCTCGCCAAGGACCCGCAGCACCGGCCCGCGTCCGCGCAGGACGTCCACCGCGAACTGGCCGCCCTGCTGCCCGTGGCCGGCGCCGGGCACCCGCAGCTCGGCCCGATGGACCCCACCCGGCCCTTCCTGCGCCCGCACGCGCCGTGGCCCGACCGTCCCGTGCCGCCGGCCCCGACCACCCCGCCGGCCCCGGTGGCCGCGGCGCCCGGCGCCGACCTGGCGGCCGCGGTCGACGAGGTGCGCCGGCTGCTGGACGCCGGCCGCATCACCCAGGCCGTGGACATGCTCGGCGGCCTGCTGCCGGCCGCCGCCGAACGCCACGGCCCGCACTCGCCGGTGCTGCGCACGCTGCGCAAGCAGTACGCGGCCACGCTCATGGAGGACGGCCAGTACCGCCGCGCCCTGCCCGAACTGCGCGGGCTGTCCGAGGAGTTCGCGTCCCAGTACGGCGGCGCCGACCGCCAGGCGCTGCAGTTCCGCTACGAGGCCGCGCAGTGCCTGGAGCAGCTCGGCGACGCGGCCGCCGCCCTCACCGAGTACCGGGTGCTGCTGCCCTACTTCGAGCAGTTCGCGGCGAGCGGCTCCGCGTCGGCCACCGTGCCGCTGGACATCCGGCGCCGGATCGGCCACCTGCTGCTGTCCGTCGGCGACCGGCCCGGCGCGCGGGACGTGCTGACCCGCCTGCTGTACGACGCCGAGCGGGTGCACGGCCCGCACCACCCGTTCCCCGCCGAGGTCCGCCGCACCCTGGCCTGGCTGGGCCAGGTGCAGGTCTGACCCGCGGGCGCCCGAGCGCGGCGGCCGGCACCCGCCTCACACCGGCAGCGCCCGCACCCACACCCCGTCGTCCGTCAGGTAATCGCCCACGGACAGGCCCGCTTCGGTCAGCGCGTCCTCGAACTCGGCCCGGGCGAGCGGGCGGCTGAGGAACGTCTGGGTCCAGGTGGCGTCCGGGTACACGTACTCCACGTGCACCGACCGCACGCCCGGCGCGTAGTCGGTGGAGGAGACCACCCGGACGGTGCCGTCCGGCTCCAGCGGCGACTCGCGCGGCACCTGGTCGTGCCAGTCCGCGCCCTCGCGCTGGATCAGCACGCAGCCCCCGGCGGCGACATGACGGCGGCAGGTGGCGAGCAACTCCTGCCGTACCGCCGGGTCGTGGGCGTGGACCAGGCAGGAGCCGAGCAGCACCACGTCGAACCGCTCGCCCAGGTCCAGGCCCTGGATCGGGGCCTCGACGGTCCGCGCGCCGCGCACCCGCTCCAGCATCATCGGCGACTCGTCGACGGCCGTCACGGTGAAGCCGCGCTCCACCAGCGGATGGGTCACCCGGCCCGCGCCGCAGCCCAGTTCGAGGATGCTCGCGCCGGCCGGGACGGCGGCGGCGATGATGTCCGGCTGGGTGCCGGCGGGCAGCCGGGTGTAGAGGTCGACCGCGCACCCGTCAGGAGTGAGCGGACCGGGACCCGTCGCGGCGAAACCTTCACGTATCTGTGCGGTCATGCCCTCCATGGGAACACACCCGGAGCGGCGCGGGGCCGTAGTCTTCGGCGGCCGGGGCAGATTCCGACCAGGGGCGGGGTGCGCCCCGGGACCGCCGCGGCGGTCACGACCACCGAGGGGCACTGCATGGACACTTCGACCACCCGTACCCGCACGCTCGTCCTCGCCGCGGTGTTCGCCGCGGCGATCGGCGTCGCCGGCTGCAAGGACACCACGACCGGGGCGGCCGGCGGCACCGGCAGCTCCGGCGGCTCCGGCGACAAGGCGACGTCCAGCGGGCCGGTGGCCGGCGACGGCCACGCCGTCAGCCCGCTGGACAACCCCGACGGCACCAAGCCCGGCCTCGCGCCGATCACCTCCACCGCCGACAAGGCCAGGGCCAGGGCGCTGATCTCCCGGGTCGCCACGAAGGGGCGCGGGCCCAAGACCGGCTACACCAGGGCGCAGTTCGGCTACGCCTGGATGGACAGCGCGCCCGGCGTGCCCTACGCGCACAACGGCTGCGACACCCGCAACGACGTGATCAAGCGCGACGGCACCGAGGTGCGCTACCGCTCCGGCTCCACCTGCGTGATCACCTCCATGGTGCTGGCCGACCCCTACACCGGCCGCACCATCGACTGGACCAAGACGCACGCCTCGGCCGTCCAGATCGACCATGTGATGCCGCTGTCGTACGACTGGCAGATGGGCGCGGCGCAGTGGACGAAGGACAAGCGCGAGCAGATAGCCAACGACCCGCTCAACCTCATCCCGGTCGACGGCCCCTCCAACGGCGCCAAGGGCGACTCCGGCCCCGCGAGCTGGCTGCCGCCGTCCACGGTGATCCGCTGCTCCTACGCGGTCCGCATCGCGCAGGTCTCGCTCAAGTACGCGCTGCCCGTCACGGCGCCCGACAAGCAGGCGATGCTGGACCAGTGCGCGGGCTGACGGCACCGAGGGCGAGCACCGGAGTGCTCGCCCTCAGCCGTTCCCGCCCGGCCGCGACCTGATCTCAGAGGCCGATACCTGAGGAGCGGGGCCTCAGGAGCCGGGCCTCAGGAGCCGGTCGCCGGCGGTCGCGGCCGGTACCTGGCGGTCACCGGGTGGACGCCACGACCTCGATGGTCTTCGAGGTGGTGATCGGCGCGAGCGAGCCGTCACCGGTGTAGGCGCGCATCGAGTCGCTCGTCACCGACACGGTCACCGTGCCCGTGCCCAGCGCGGTGAGCGTCCGGGTCCGCGGGTCGAGAATCGCGACCTTGCCCTGGTGACGGGCCGCGTCGACGGCCGCCTTCCCGCTGCCGATCGCCAGGTTCGCCGAGCCGCCCCACTCGACCGACATCGGGTACTGCAGCGGCACCACACGGGTGCCGGCCGCCACGCCCTTGGGCTGCACGATGCTGCCGGAGAGCTGCGCGGTCGCGCCGGCCTGGACCGACTCCGGGGCGTCGAGCGTGACGGACTGCGCGAAGGCGCGCACGTCGGCCTGGAGCCACTGCTGGTCCGCGGTGTCCCGCGCGTTCACCGACCAGTCGACCCAGCCGGTGAAGCCGCCGCGGTCCGGGGTGCCGTACGGGTCCTTGCCCGACGACGGAAGCACCATGTACGGGACGCCCTCCAGCCGGTGGACGTCGGCGATCTGCGCGTGGCTCCCGACCATCGCGGCGCCCTTGCCGGTGGAGTCACGGAAGTCCGTGAGCATCTTCTCGACGAGCGCGGCCTCGTCGCGGTCGCCGAGCTGGCTGGACTTCGTCTCGGCGGGGTCGTCCACCGGGTGGTGGGCGAAGACCATGACGTTGTGCACCGACGGGTCCTTCTCGGCGTCGGCGAGGGCCTTCTGCAGCATGGGGAGCTGGTCCCACGCGGTGCCGTGCAGCGTCCCGAGCGAGCTGGCGAGCAGGATGAACCGCGTGCCCTTGTGGTCGAACGTCCGGTACGGCTGTCCGAACTCCTGGGTGAAGTTCGTCAGATCGCTCTGGACGTTGTTCAGGCCGTACGACTCGTGGTTGCCCGGCACGTAGTAGCACGGGACGGAGCCGGCCTTCGGGTCCGGCGTGCTGTTCTCCGCCGGCTCCTGGCCGACCGGGACGAGGTCGCACCCGGCGTCGGTGAGCACCTGGCGGGCGAGCGCGAGGTCCTGCGGCAGGCCGCGGTCGGTGATGTCGCCGTTGAGGACGACCAGGTCCGGGTGGGTCGCGCGGATCCGCTGGAGGGCGGCCGTGGCGACCTGGGCCAGGTCCGGGGCGTCGGCCGTGAACTGCACGTCGGACAGGGTGGCGAACTGCCAGGTGCCGGGGCCGCTCGGCAGCGAGCCGTCGTCGGAGACGAGCGGGTCGGGCGTGAGGGCGGGCTGGGCCGGCAGGTCGATCGAGGTCGGGACGTCGGCCTCGATGCGGTCGAGGACGAACGTGCCCGCCTTCTGGTCGGCGACGTTGGTGTTGATGCCCTGGAAGCTGGAGATCGAGATCGGGAACGCGGTGTTGGCCGGGAGCGCGAACGTCGCGTACTGCCAGTCGCTGCTCGCGGTCAGGGCGGTGCCGTAGATGCCGCCGCTCTTGCCGTTGCCGTCGTAGTAGCCGAGGTAGGTCAGACCGGACGGCACGCTGATGCTCGACTTGATCCGCACCCGCACGCGCAGCGGCTGGCCCGGTACCTCGACGCGCTGGGCCGCGGACGCGGCCGCGATGCCCACGTTGCGCATGGCGCCGAAGTCGATGCGCAGGCCGTCGGGGTCCGCCGAGAAGGTCGTGGCCGCGGTGCTGTTGTTGTGCCAGCGGGCCACCACGTCGTCGTCGAAGTCGTAGACGGTCTTGGTCTGCACGCCGACCGTGATCGGGAGCTGGACCGACGTGCCGCCGACCGAGACGGTGAGGATCGTGCCCGCGTTGGTGAGCGGGGTGATCTTGAGCTTGCCGTCCACGGGCGTGATGGCGACGACGCTGTGGTCGTAGTCGAGCGTCAGGTCCTGCGGGTCGATCGGGGCGGTGTAGCCCTGGCCGTCGCGGCCGGTCACGGACACGGTGGCCGCGTCGTCGGGCGTCGCGTCGGCGATCGACAGGCGCTGGGACGACAGCTCCAGGCTTTTGAGGGCGCCGAGGACGGTGACCTTCTGCTGTGCCTTCACCGACCCGACGTGCGCGTCGACCGTGATCGTGTCCGGCGCGTCCGCCTTGTCCGGGGCCGTGAGCACGCCGTCCTTGAGGGGACCGGGCACCTTGGGCGCGTTCCACTGCACGGACCGGACGGCCACGGGCGTCTCGTGGTCGTCGACGCCCGCCGCGACCAGCCTGCGGTGCAGCCCGGGGAAGACCTTCACGCCGCCGTCGGCCGACGCCGCACCCGGCGCCGGCTTGATGAGCAGCTGGTGCAGCCTGCCGTCGCCCTTGGTGACGAACACCCCCACGCCGTTGGGGTCGTTGCGCTCGTGACCGTCGGAGGGGACGTTGCGGACGGTCGCGTCGTCCTCGCCGAGCGCGCGGGCGACCATGGTCGTGGAACCGCCGCCGTCGAGGTTGACCGCGGTCTCCACGCCCATCGCGGCGAGGTCCCGGGCCTCCTTGTCGATGCCGACGCCGCCCTTGCCGGTGCCGCCGGGGCCGTCCCAGGTGGCGAGCACGAGCGTCCTGCCGCCGTTCGTGAAACCGAGGGCGGTGCGCGGGGCGATCGAGGTGTCGAGGCCCTTCACCACCTGGCCGCCGGAGACGATGGTGCCGCCGTGGCCGAGCGCGAACTTCATCTTCTTCGCCGCGTTGTCGGCGAGGCCGTAGGCGAGCGTCGCCGGGTCGCCGGGCTGCAGCGCGCGGATCGCGGTCGCCGCGGCGCCGCGCCCGACGAGCACGAAGCCGTCGTCCGGGATCGCGCCGGAGCCCGCCGGACCGGTCGGCGTGACCGACACGACCTTGCCGCCGCGGACCAGCACCTCGGCGATCTGGTCGGCGGCCACGCCCGCCAGGGCGCGGTTGCGGCTGTAGTCGCCCCAGGCGGACGTGAACGCGACCATGCCGTCCGCCGGGAGCCCGCCGCCGTTCGCGGCGTTGATCGACAGGACCTTGTGGTCCGCGCCCGCGAACGTCGCGTTCGCGTCGACCGCCAGGTTCACCAGCTGGGCGACGCCGTCGGTGCTGACGCCGACGTGCTGGCGGCCGCTGATGTCGGCCGACTTGAGGAGCTTCCCGTCCTGCACCTCGCCGCCGAGCGCCGCGTTGGAGTTGCCGATGTCGAAGAACTCGCCGTTGATGCCGGCGACGGCACCGGCCTTGTTGACGGCCTCGCTGAGCGGCCCGCCGGACGCGACCGGCCCGGAGGTCAGCAGATCCGTGCCGACCGCCTTGCCGGACAGGTCGACGGTCAGGTAGTGGGCGTCGTACCAGCCCTTCTGGTCCAGTGCCTTCACATGCTGCAGGCCGATCCCGGGACCGATCTTCTCGGTCGTGTCGACCAGGGGGATTCCGCCGGTGACCGGCGCGGGGGCGCCGCCGTCCGCGAAGGCGACGGAGGGTGCCGCCGCCAGCGCGGTCGCCGCGGCGAGCACCACCAGCAGCGGTCTCGCGTGTCGATGGTTCAGGACCATCAAAGTCATTGCCCGTCCCTCGGGTTGGGAGTGGACGCGGAGGTGACCCCACGCTACGCCCCCTGTCGGTCACAGGGCGCACCCGAG
>Ga0123352_10017638_pt1 | contig 11371 bp, 10 predicted proteins | sample TergutLab28metaG_FD_89700 | JGI IMG/M metagenome (GOLD analysis project Ga0123352, IMG submission 89700) | Labiotermes labralis P1 segment gut microbial communities from Petit-Saut dam, French Guiana - Lab288 P1 | ecosystem: Host-associated > Arthropoda: Insects > Digestive system > Gut ... | reverse complement strand
TAGGTTAAGCTCAGTGACAATTGCTATGCAAGCTATGTTCGCAATGACTTACTCTGTATCTACCAAAGATTTATTGGAGAAATAAAATTACAATTACAATTACTGGAGGACAGTCCCAACCTGAGCTGGCACACACATGCAGCCCCACACAAACGTGGGCGGTAAAGCGAAAATACCAGGTTCACGACAACCGGTCTGCAGCAAGGAACAGATCCACTGTCACGTAGGTGTAGACGAGCGTCCGTACAGGACATTTTTGAACACGCCAACTATACGAATCTGTAACGACATGAGCAGCCGCCCAGTTGGGCAGGCATGAATTATACGTTTACGCTTGAAAGTCGATTGTAAATGTCAAGGTCAGACTTGGTTACGAATGTAGGTTTGACATAATTCCCTTTTATGTACCAGTTCTACAACTTCTTTTTTCGATCACCTCGAATCGCATTCAAATCTAACAGAAACAACATTTAAAAGTAGACATGGCAACAAAGACAAAACAAGTCCTTGGATTTGTAAGTTCCTATTCAACTAAATTGTAACGCAAATCATCTCGAAAAGATATCTTGGAAGTAGGGTGCGAACACAGTAAGTCACGGGTTGCCAGCATATACAAGGCCAATTGTAACCTGTTCTGCATGCAACAAAACGAAATTTCCGCTACTACAAACCCCAAAATATATCACTGTAGTGCGATTTTGACAGTGATTTTCGTCATCCATCATGGCAATGATTGTACAAGATGTGTTACAAAAGTGGATATGAAGGCACGTTTATGATTAAACTTACAGTTAAAAATATGCCTTTTTTTAAAAAGAGACAATAGCATGTGGCATAGTGAATTGGGTCTCTTAACACGGTGCTGCGTTAACAGAATGAATTAAGTTATACTATAATTAGGTTATGACAAACCAGCTCAGTTAGTTCTCAAGTAATCAGTGGTACTGGGAATATAGAGCAACTAGACAGGCACTGTACATGCAACATACTATTGTTACAGTAGAAGAGCAGTATTTATTACATTCTGAGCGTGTGTCATATTGTCATCTGTGGCCTTTCTGCCCCCTACAATATTTCTCATAAACATTACTGAACATAAAATGTGCATTTTGATTTTCTTACAACTTTTGTCTGAAACATTTTTCATTCTCAGAATTCTGCATGATGTGATCAAAAATATATATTTATCTTCATGTAAAGTACCAATTATTTTTGTCATATTTTGAAACCTGAACTTTGTTGGCAGATTTTCAAAAACTATTTATATATCAAATTTCATGAAAGTTTGTCCAATGGGTGCAGTTGTTCCATGCGAACAGGCAAACGGACATGACGAAGCTAGAAGTCACTTTTCGCACTTTTGCTGACACATCTAAAAACCTACTACATAAAAGCCTTACACAGACAGGGATGGTAGTATTTAACAAATTTAGTTACTCAGTGACATATTGTAGTGTTACACAATGCAAGATAGTAATGGCAGCATGCTACTACAAGAAATGTGGCCAGTGTCTGAAGAGAGGAGGAAAAACCACGAGGTTTAAAAAAACAAGAGCTAGTGGCAATACATACAGGAGGGAACACACAGGAGAGAATTCTACCATTGACATGGTGTGAAAATTTACCAGAACAGTATTCACAGTTATGAAGGTACTGTTATTCATTCTATAAGTGGGTGGAAATAAATGTAACTGATTCTGCTCAGCCATTATTAACATAGAGTAGCCACTGAAGCCCAGTACTGAAGGTCACCAATGTTACACTTGTAGCTTATTCCGTAACTGAAGAGAAAGACAAAGCTATCCTCCAAATACTGCAGACAAACTATTATTCCACTTATTGATACATGTCCATGGATCATCCTTCCCCTTCTGACAAAAACAAAATTAATACAGTAAGTGCCTGCCAATCACTCTGGATATACAGGCAATCCAAATTCCTCTGCTGGAAAGAATCCACACTGGCTCTGGGGCCCATCCACCTTCCTGTTCAATGGGAACTGTGAACACTGCCAGGTTGTGCAGCTGGCAATTCAGCTAAACTAGTGCTAACATAGAGAATTAGTGCAGCTATACATTTACTCCAGGGACTGCGGTAGCACAGTGGTTAAGGTGCTGTGATACAAATCAGAAGGTCACTGGTTCGATCCCAGCTGGTGTCAGTGGATTTTTCATTGACATAAAATCATTCTGATAGCACTATGGCTCTGGAGTCAACTCAGCCTCTAACAGAAATGAGTACCAGGAGTATTTTCTGGGGGTAAAGGCGGCCGGTGCATAAGGCTGACAACCTACCACCATCCTGTGCTGTTGTCACGAAATCTGGGAGCCTTAACTTCCTAGAACCCTCTGGGCCTGTAACAGGACTGCTTTACCTTTATGCATTTACTCCCCCACATACATCATGGCTTGCACAGGGAAACATTACTTCACTCTTCCCCACACAAGGGTATATGGAGTGATTAAACAATACTCTGAATTACATTACATCAATGGGAATACCAAATTCAAACAGTACACTGGTGTGTAAAAAACTTCCTTGAAGCTGTGACAATGTGTTACCAACACTACAAATTTACCATTCAATCCATTAGTAAGCCATTTCAATCCTAGCAAACTTCTGATATTATCTTCCCATCCATGCGTTAATCCACTTTGATTTTCAAGTAATGTGCCCATACAGGTCTTGCAATTTCTATTCAAGACATGTTGTTTTCAAGTGGTCTATGGTGAAAGGGACAGGCTGAAATTGCATGCACATCTGGACAATGTGCATACACTACATACTGTACTGTACCAGACAGAATCATCCTGTGCAATAACTTTCACAGAAAACAAAACTTTAGACACACAGCATATACTACATTAACAAGTATTATGCAAAATTTGTATTGTTATCTCATGAAGATTTGCCAGCTACACATTTTTTGTGTGACATCTGCCTTTTTTATGGAAATGAGAACAGAATACAAATACAGAGATTCTACTCTCTGGTTATATGTATTAGCATGACCGGTGTTTGTGTGTTACTGTCAGCCAATGGCCTGCTGTGCACAAGACATGTGAAAGTGTCGCTTGAAATGCTCCCGTCGGATGAATGTTTTACTGCACACAGCACATTTGAATGGTCTCTCTCCAGTGTGGGTGCGTGCATGCCGCTGAAGGCCTTCCTTAAGTGAGAACTGCTTTCTGCATACATCACACTGGAACCGCTTCTCCCCAGTGTGAGTTATAGAATGCTTCTGTAAGTAATCGTTCCGGGAAAACTGTTTCCCACAAACTAGACAATGATAGGGCTTCTCGCCAGTGTGAATGCGGTAATGCTTGCCCAAATCCCAGTCAGATGAGAACACTTTGTTGCACACCGGGCACTGGTATGCCTGGTCCACCGTATGGATACGAGAGTGTGTCTTCAAAATGCTATTGTCTGTAAACTGTTTTTTGCAAACACTGCACTGAAATGGTCGTTCTCCTGAATGGACACGGGAATGCCTCTTCAAATGCTCACGATCAATAAATTGTTTTCCGCACTCTTGACAGTGAAATGGCTTTTCTCCTGTGTGGGTCATTAGGTGCTTCCTGAGTTTGCATCTGGAAGAGAACTGCTTCCTGCACACACCGCAGATACTGTCACCACCCACAGCAAGAAGGCCTGGACTGGAAGCACAGTTGCAAAAAGAAAATGAACCTTATTGGGCACTTGAATGAAGCAGACAAACAACATACCTCTAAAAAAAGCCGTAGTCAGTTATTACGTGAAACAGTGCCTTGCTATTATCAGTGTTAAAGCTGCATGGTCTGACTGCTGCAGCCAACCATCAAATCATACAGAATGGGCATGGATATTCTGAGTATAAAATATGCCATGGTATCATATCGCATGCAGACATTTTTCACACTTACAAAGAGTGTGTCGGTTTATGTGTGTGTCATTCATCCTAATAACTATTGAGTCAACTGGTGCATACTGACATCAACTGGCTTCTCCAAACCACTGGAGGCTCCTCAAGCTCTCTGCTTCTTACTTCTCTATCATACTGAAGCCATCCAATCCAGGTTTGACCCTAGGAATAGGCTTCCTTGAGATATAAGGTTTTTATTTAAAACTTGCATAATTTTTTTATAAAGGTTTGCATCGGCAAGTCAATGTCCGTTCTGCTGACTCTGTGAATTCCTGCCTTGGGTTCTCCACTTAGCAACCTATGCTGCAGGTGTGCGGGGATCATATTACAGAATGTATGTTGGCAGGCCAACAGAGTAACTTAGTTTGTGGTGCGGCACATTTTAGCCAATCAGCTTCAACCCTGCAGTCAGGCGATACTCACCTGTCTTTGAATTTTTGCAACACAGGATTAAAGAAAGGCAAGGAAACATTATCCACGTGACTCTTTCAAAGTATCAGGCAGCAGGCAGGATGTAAGTGTGTGTGCTCTGGTGGAACATCAAGTGATTTGATTACAGTAAAAGAGGCTGTTTTCTGTAACTTCAATTTGACATATCTTCCCTGTTGTCTCCATCCCCCCGATATTCCCTGTGATGAAAGAGGATCACTAGAAAGGCCGGGTACAATACGAATACCAGCAAAATGGAAATAGGAAATACTAAGGTGGAAAAATATTACAGCCATTTAAGTAAAGATTTTGAAACTCAGTGTCATAACAAATCTTAAAAACAAATGCCATCTTGTTACACTAGGTTACGTGTACTCAAGGCTTTGCAACTACAATTCATGAAATTAAAACACTAACAGCAGAAGTGGCAGTGAGTGAACTTTTCAGGATATGTATAATGTTATGTAAATTAATGGGAATATATTCTAATGAACACTAAGAAAAGAACTAGACCTCCATATTAAATAAGCACTAAGTTACCATTCCTGCTGGTTGGAAGTATTTAAAGGAAGGCAGATGACATCTTGATGGTATTAGTTTTCTCTGCCATGTGCTAGGTGTGTCTGCGACGTTCTGGTAGAATGCCAGAAAACAAATCTACCATACGGCACAGAAATCCAAAAGAAGCCCACCAAATGATCAACCATCATCATGAAAATCTGAAAACCTATATTCAGGTCTTGTTTAACAAATGATTTGCCACTACAATTCAGACATAATATAGCAGTAACACACTCACCTATTTCACAGTTATCATGTATAGCAACTGTGTCTGGGATTTATACATTAGTGGGCATTTATCATTTTGTAGTGTGGGGAATTTCTAATGACACTGAAAAAAATATTATAGATTCACCATTTGAGAAATGCACCATAATGTGTCTTATAACAGAAGGGATTTCAGGAGAATTGCTAAGAATTAATGACGAGTTCAAAATGCATGGATAAGGAGGATTTTGAAAGCTATCTTATAACTGCGTCTTCAGTAGGAAAAGGAGAGTCAAAGGCCAGTGCCCTGAGACTAAAAATAAGTTAGAAATAAAAATAATGAGTAGGTGGAACCTAAAGGATAGTGGTTCACACATACAGAAAATGATTAGTTGATACCTAAAAATAATTTTTCCTGACACTTGAAATTAAGTCAGCTTACTGTAAAGCTAACTGGATTGTCCAAAAATACATGTAAACATATTGCACTATTATTTAACTCTGTACACTGACTGTGCAACTACATTACATATACAATATTTATTACCAACCTTTTGCACCATGTTTTTATTTGTTATTAATTATTGCTCCTTTCCAGTTTGTGCCCCTTTGTGATTATGACTAAGTCAAAACAATTTCAGCAATTATTGTTTTTGCATGTTAAAGAAAACTAGAGGTTTAAATGTTATTTATAGTATTCATAATTTGTTCTTCTCTGATAGTTGTGGAATTAAAGATTGTCAAGATATCATCAACATATCTCTTATAGTAAATTATAGCTTTCATTTCAAAGATGTGTTTTAATATAAGTTGTTTGTAATACTGGAGAAAAATGTATACTACAATAACAAATAAAAACTTTGCGCAACTAGTTGGTACTAAATGTTGTATATGTTGCACTATTATACCTGCAGTCATAAAACTTGAGGTGTGTCCCATGTTCATCATTATTCAGTTTATAATCTTCAGCTGGACCTTCCTGCAACAAATGAATAGTCTTTTTGTACACCTCTGAAGTCATGAAGATTTAAATAAACATGTGTCTTTAACACTAAAAGTTTCAAGAACAACAATGTACACAGATGAAAAGCAGTTAATATTTTTGTCAGCTGTCACCAGAGAGTCAATGCATCAGTCCCTCTGTTACGAATGACATTTCAGCCTTATTACTCTTCAGTAATGAATTAAAAGAAATCAATATCTTAGCTGTAAATAGAGTTTTAGAGGGGAAGCATATTTACAGATGCAGGAATGAATTAGCGTACGTGTCCAAAGGTGACAAATGGATGAATAATGGGTATAGTGCAGTTAAACATTTACAAGGAAAGATGCTGAAAAAATGTAATGTGGCTTGTCTTGTGCTATGCCCACCAGATGGACAATTACCATGTGTGCTGAATTACCACATGTTTTTATTTTTTAACATTTCACTGTGACTCTTCTATTGACAGCTCCCTCATGCAAAAACCAACCAATTTACTTGCCCTTGAAATGTCACTGAACCACACTAAGCTTTAATTTTTCTGATAGAAAGACATATAAAACTTCCACGTTCTATGACCGACATTTTTTTTATTTGTACGACGACTTGTTCAACATCATAATTATGAAGGGCCCATGGAATGAAAATAATCCAGTCACTCGTAAGTCATATAGGACTACATTTCTGTGACAAGATACTGCTGTCATTTTTATAATGTCCTCTGCTGCTGAGATCAGGTACAAAATATTGACACAGTTTTTTCACATGAAATGAAATATTCCACTTTCCATCTTTCTAGTATCATTGGACACAAAAAAGGGAATTCATTTTGGTCCATACCATTTTCACTGTCAGTTTTCACAAGTTTTGTAGGATGTGGACCAGCATATATCAGTAGTATAAATTTACACATCTAAACTTCTAGGGTAGCTTAATTTATGTCTCAAACAATGTGCTCACCTCTACTTCACACTTCACTTCAATAAAATTCACTGGCTCTGGTTCTTCTTGGTTCATGTCAGTATGCTGAATACCAATGTCAGAAGGATGTATTTCCTCTTTCGAAACAGGCTCCACCTTCATACCATCCATTTTGCACTGAAAACATTTTTCTTTTTTTTATTTTTGCTTGTACAGTTAGCTATACAGAATGGTCATAACATCAAAGACACTGACAAATCTAAAATTACAGAATACGGCATTTGTGTCCCATTTCACTATAACACGTATCAGTTTACATGGTTACCAAGTTGTGACATGAAACCACACTTTCTATGGTTTCCAGCAGCCATGGTTATGGTGTTGTGACATACAAATTACATAAGAAGATGCACACATTTGTATAGCTATTGAAACAAAATTTCTGGGGCTATTTATTAACAGTAATCTCTCTAGGAAAAGACACATTGAATGTATTAAGTCTAAATTAAGCTCAGCATGCTATGCTATGGGGATAGTCAAACCATATGTATCAATAAATACTCTGAAAATGATTTACTATTCCTACTTCCACTCCGTAATGACCTATGGTCTATTACTCTGGGGTCACTCCTCAGAGAGTATAAAGATTTTCAGGTTGCAAAAGAAGATTATTAGAATCATGATGGGTTATAGAATTAGTGACTCTTGCAGAAAACTGTTTTTTAATTTAAAAATCTTACCACTCCCTTCCCAATACATCCTTTCTCTCCTTTTGTTTGTGATAAGAATTAATAATCAGTTTCTGGTAAATTCTGAGATATGTCACACTGACACTAGGCAACATGCAAATTTTCACCAACCTTCTGTGAATTTGAATAAATATCAGAAGGGTGTGTACTATTTAGATGGAAAGGTGTTTAACAAACTTCCCACATATATAAAAATAGAGTCTAATATTCCCAAGAAATTTAAATTGGTTTTAGAGAAATTTTTATATGAAAATTCTTTTATTATCTGGATGAATATTTTGAACTTCAATAAAGTTAAATATATTTACACATGATCTGGAATGGTATTTGAAAGTTTAGCACATGAATTCAATATGTATGTATGTTCCTTCCTTCTCTATCTATTAAGCCATATCTTAAATCTGTTTGTGTATGTAACACAATTACATGTATGTACCAATATTTGTCTGTTGTGCAGTGATATGGTAAATCATTTTCTTGGCCTGTAAGTACTGTATCTTTTAAATTGGTGCTCTAATGTTATTACTTTTGTACTAAAATAATCTATGTTATGTTAAAACCTCAAATATTGTACTAGACCTAGTAAGGAAAATTATTGTACACTTTTATATCGATTTCACTTCTAGACTTCTTAAGAAAATATGACTATTTCCAAATCCCTGTGGATTTTGTAATCCTGTATGGATCCACAGAATGAAAATAAATGTAATGATATGACATGCCATCACACCCCAGCTGGCATGCTCAGTGGTTTCCACAGTTACCAGATAGTGATTATAGTATGTGGAGAACCCTCTTAAAATGTAGTCATCCATACTTGCCTGTGTAGGTTCATCATTCGCAAAAAGTAGTCAAATGCTTCATAGCTTATATTATTGATGCTAATGAAGAAGAAAGAATTAATCATGCTTGACATTTTAAGCATGACAATAATGATCAATGAGTGCTGAGATCTACTTGATCTCAGATGTTTCAAATGCATTAATAACCCAAATACAATTAGAGTAATGAGTTAATAAATCCATTAAAAAAAAGTTATGATAGAGGATGTGGGTTAGCATTTACATATAAAGCCAGCCTGTCTTACAACAGGCATGTGGCTAGTTTAATAGTAATTCATTCTGTGCATATTCATAATTTTGTTTCTGTTTCAACTGTCAACATAAAACATAAGCCTTAAATATCATAGGTCAGTGTTCATGCTTATATATGTTACTACATTATCATTTGTATCAGCTTTAGGACATGTCTTATTGGCATATTTTTTTAGTTTACAAAGACACATGATCTTTTAAACCACAACATATTGTTGGAGAAAATTAATTCTTTTGGTGTGAGAAGAAAAATAAACTCATGGTTTAAATCCCACCTGACAGATCGAAAGCAGTTTGTCGAAATAAATGAAAGTGATCACATAAACCTTAGACAGGATAAATATTTGTCCTATTACATAATACAAACACATGGAGTGCCAAAAGGCTTCCCACTTGGCTCTCGTCTGTTTTTAATATATATAAACGACCTTCCTTTAAATGTGAAGGTGGCAGAGTTGGTTTTGTTTGTGGATGATACTTATTACTCATTGAAAGAGATAAAAATGTTTTACATCACAAGGTAAATGAGGTTATGAAGCTAGAATATTGGTTTCAAAAAAATAACCTTATGATAAATGTTGGAAACACAGCAGCAATATCATTTCACACAAAACATAGTGCATTTCCTACAATACGTAAAATCACCTTCAGCAATATGGCTAATGCTTACAAATCAGAATCAAAATTTCTTGGTATTCATATTACAAAAAAAAAATTTCAAATGGAACACTCATATACATTCATTAAGTTTAAAACTGAGCAAAGTATCCTACATTATTAAATCATGAGTTCTTGTATGATAAGAACTATTTATCATTCTAAATTTCAATCACTGCTAAGATAAATTATAATATTTTGGGGGGCAGATAATGAAAGTATACCCAAATTTAAGCTAAAGAAAAGGGTTATTCGGCTGATATGTGGTGTTGGTACTGGTATATCTTGTAAACAACTATTTAAGGATTATAACATTTAAAGTGACTTCTCTATATGTACTTGAAGCGATAGTTTTACAAAGAAGTATAAAAACTCACTGGAGCAGAATGTAAATGTACATGATTATAATACAGGGAATGAAATGGATTTACATGTTTTGCCATGTAATATGGGCTTCTTTTAAAAAAAAGTGTTATTAACATGGGAATTTGATTATATAATAAGGTGGAAGTATAAACCTTTTAAAATAAAATTATATTCCAATGAATCATGCATTGTACTCAATAGCTGAATTTTTTTCTTACTGATCAGATGACATGCAGGACAATGTTACAATTAGCCATATTACTTTATAACATTATGCTCTTGTATTTTATTGCTTCCTTTATGCTGATGTAAAATACTGGTATTATTAAAAGTATTACGTTCAATATACGGCTATGTTATGCTTGACGTGTCCAGTCACATGTTTGGCCGGCTGGATGGAATTTAACTGAATAACAGATGTCCACTTCTCATACGTACCGCATACAGCTTTGTGAAGTAAAGCAAATTTTATATGATAAATCAGTGTTTAACACGCAAGACATCACCTAACTCTCAAACCTTACCAACAACACGGATCAATGCTGGCAGAACATATTTGTTTGTCGAGCAGTAAACTTCACAGTGCTCGCACCCTACAACCGCTACCAACCACATCCAGCAGAACGCTTCAAGATGGCGGCGGAGGGTATTCAAGTAAACTCGGCTTCACCAGATTTTGCTGATAGTGAGGATAAGTTTGATCGTTTCCAGTGCCAAAGCTGTATTTTTATGAAAAGTGAATTTGAAGTTCTTACAAATGAAGTAAAATCGTTATCTGAGGTCATCAGTGTTCTAAAAGAAGAAGTTAACTATTATAGTGCTAAGTCATAGGAAAGGAAGATATCGAAATCAACCTCTTCAAACTCACTACACTGCAGTAAGTGCATGGAATTGGAAACTAAACTAAATGATACTTTAAGTGAACTTAATTCAATGAAATTAATAAATGTGGTGTTAAATGATGAAATCGAAACTGGGAAACAACCAAACCAAGACGAACGAACTACACATAATGAATCAGATATTAGTAATCCACGAACAGATGCTAAATTAAGTGGCCAAAACTGTTCTTCTAAAATTCAACCACTCATTGAAGTATGTCGAACTTATGCAACTCCGAATGAGTGTCTGTATACCCTTCCAGTTACGAATCGCTTTGATGTTTAATTTAATCAAATCGAATTACAGGAATCCAGTGCTTGTTCACTACCCAACAAATCTGATCAACCATCTAATTTAGTGATACGTGACTCCGGTGAGCAACAGAAAGATCCTTACATGAAGAAACGTCCAGCAGTGAAGCCTCGTAGACGACCAATGTTGCATCAACAAAGTAAACCTAACCTACAAGGGACAAGCAATAGTAAAAGTGTGCCACATGCTATTACAACCATAGTAAATGGTATTAATAATGTTAATCCTATTCTAGAGACCTTTAGGAATAAGGAAGTGAAAAAGAGTCCACAATTTAAACGTTTATATTCTAAGAAACATAGAATAATAT
>Ga0123352_10017636_pt1 | contig 11373 bp, 8 predicted proteins | sample TergutLab28metaG_FD_89700 | JGI IMG/M metagenome (GOLD analysis project Ga0123352, IMG submission 89700) | Labiotermes labralis P1 segment gut microbial communities from Petit-Saut dam, French Guiana - Lab288 P1 | ecosystem: Host-associated > Arthropoda: Insects > Digestive system > Gut ... | reverse complement strand
TTTTATTTAATACAAATAAAACACACAAAAAAAAAGGATTAAATTTTTTAAAAAAAAAAAAAAAAAAAAAAAAAGGGGGGGGGGGGGGGGATGATCAGAACTCATCATGTCGTGCTAAGGCTTCTCCAAAGTCAGTCGCCTGTGACCCAACAAACAGGTCATATTTTGCAAGTATTTCTTCCTTGGTCAATTTATTATCAGCATCTACATCAGATTCATAGATAAGATGTCGGGCTTCTGCTTCAGCATGATCAAAATCTGGTGGGATGATCCAGTTCTTAACCTGCAAGGAACAAAGACATCTCAGAAAGCTTACCATGAAATTTAATCACAAATATTCCCTATTAATAAGACTTTTTTATTGTCCTTATCAAATATGCATACTCAAATTATTTCTATCATAATGTCTACTCCATTAGTGATAAATTCCTACTAAGATTCCACAACTTAAAAGAACAAAGAATTATAACAAAAAATGTCTATAAAATATGATCTTAATGTTAAGTTGATTCAACATCAAATACTGCTCATGAAAGTATGCTTATACGTTGAAATGATATTTTTTAACAAGATTACATGGTGTGGTCTAGTAGACCACCATCAGTGATATAATTACACAAGTTTTTGTGGAAACACATAGGCTAATATCAATTTATACTCTGTACAAAACATGCCATGCATTAAACATTCTAAAAATTGTACTTATATTTTTAAAAATATATTCTGCATTTACTTTACTAAAAATTTGTTTGGAAATGAGGAGTTTAAATTTCAGTACAACTTGTGTTAAGACACTTTTTTCCTCTTGAAAGTTCATTACACAAAAATCAGTGATAATATATGATACAGATTTCATGTAGATAAGTCATACTTGTACTTTCTTATACAAAGTTTGAGGTTTTCATGGCAGTTGCAACAATGCAGAGTCATGTCATTAATAATATTTTGGAAGATAAGTTGCCTCCATTTTCACCGGTAAATATCTACATGACTAAAAGGTGCCACCTTTGGAAGATGACAACTTAAAGCTTATTTTACTATGGTTACTATCTAATGAAATAAAAGGAAAATATTTTTTGTCTATATGTAGACGTGAGTACTTTTGCCAGAACTGATTTGAATCTTCAAATCAATTAATACAAAGACCAATGAGGTAAGCAAAACTGCACAGAACTCATTTGAATACCAGAAGAATTTTGGGTACAGTTGTTCATATACATGCCATGAAGACAGAGAGGGATGGTAGGGTTATAGTTCCACTCATTCTTAACCTTAACACTAGACTGAAATGAGTAGTTATCTCGACACTCTGGGTGCATTATACTTGGGAAAAGAAGTCCTGGTAACCAGTGAAGAGCATCAAGTGGGCCCCTGAGCCAGAACAGATGTTCTGCAGATGAAAAACTAAACTCAGAACATCAAATGCATAGCCTAGTCATTACACCCACTATGCTATCCTGGCTCTTCATTTGGATAACATATACTCCTAATTAAAGTATAGTTTTCTACTATTCTTAAATCCCTAAAAATTTTAAGACTACTTAACTTTCGAACTTTGTCCATTGTCTAGTGTTCCAAAAATACAAAAATGAAACACAACACATCTGTTTCCATTCTCAGGTAAGAAAGACCGACAGGCATTTACTCAGTTAGGCCTGTTAAAACAAGCTATTCTCAAATCTCTGGGACCAGATTATCATTTCAAAAGTGCTGTGTTGACTTTCTTACACTTCTGCAACACTAGACAGAAGTAGTTACAAACGTAATATGTTATCAAAACCCTATACAGTAGCAGTAAAACCTTACCTCTTCCTGATCCATAAACCCGTCTTTATCTTTATCTCGGAACTGAGAAAACTGTTCTCTCTCATTCTTTACCCAATCAGGCTCGGGTTCACCTTCTGTGCCTCGATACATGTCTCCAATATATTCACGCAGTGATATACGACCATCTTTATCTTTATCTATGTCCTCCATCGTTTCTAAAACTACTATGTCCCTCATATGGCCAGTTTCTTCAGGATGAAGAAATCCTGAAAACTCATCCTTTGTAAGTGCATCATCTCCGTCCTGATCAGCTACACTCCACCGTCGCCTGTCACGGCGCAGCATATTCTGGTATGAAAATCCTTCTTCTTCTTTCTCCAGTTCACTGGGATCCATATCTAAAACAGTCCCATTAAATTACACTTTAGAATTCTCATCTAGAAATCAACTTCAGTATGAAACATTAGAAAGCTGCCTCTGAGTTGCTATTTCTGACATGTATCAGGATATTCAGAAGTTGCAAGATTTGGTGTTTCCACAGCAGCATTGTTGAGAATTCAGATCTTCTGGGATGAGACACTGTGTTGCTGGGTTATTGTTTTCTGACATTCCACTATGTCAGGAAACATTAACCTGACAACACAATGTTACATCTCATAAGACATGAACCCCCCACTACTGAAAATTTAATGGCAAAGAAACAAACCCTTCACTCATATTCTTCTGTCCTTTGAAATAATATTCTGACAACTACAGACATTAAAAATATTTTTAACTGCATCAGTCCTAGTATGTGTTGTTACTTAAAAGACTACGGGAAAATTCTGTTAAAAAATACAGCTGCCATTGCTATCCCTAGGCTTGCAACGCAAGCAGTGTGTTGAAGGTTTAATTTGGTTCTCAAGCAGAAAAAGTGGCTCATCACTGCTTTCAAACGAATTTAACATTAGAGCTCCAACTGAAGAGGCAGATATGAAAGCACTAAGAAGCTAAGAAAAGGACTGACGCTTTGGCAGAATCCAATAATGACAAGGGATATTAAACACTACCAACAACAAACACATAAAACAAGTTGTGAAATGTATACTTATAGAATAATTATGGCATGTCTGCTCTGATAATACCTCCAGCATTTGATAACTGCATGCACAACATTGTTAAATTCCAGTATTTTAAATGTGTATTTGCACTTTTTATGTAAGACATGTGTTGTCTCTATCTTAGCAAGGGTACTGCAACTCATCATGTTTGACTGTAGTGCTGCTGCCAGAATTCTGAGAAATCTTATAGAAACTTATAGTGTATGTAATAGCAAAGAGGAGTGAAGCTTTAAAATCACATTCTAATACATCACTGCATGAAAAGAATTCAACAAAAACCTATTTGAAAAACACTCTTAATGCAATAAAGGTGTTCTTTTGTTTCTCATACAGGATGATGGGATGGGCCATACAAACGTTCTCTGTTTTCTTGCATGGAATGATGGATAGGCCTATGTAAATAAGAGATGTTCTCTGAAATGCATGAAAGTTGCATTGTAAAGTGACAATTACAATTGCCCAATTTGAATCACAATTAAAACACATTAATAACATCTTGCAAAATTTTCCACTTTTAAATATCATGAAGATCCATCCAGGAGTTCTAGAGTTGTTCTTCGCAAATAGGTTGACAGGGCAATTTTACTATGCACTCCAGAGGGATGTAAACATGCCTAAAATGACAGTCACATGATTATACACATACAGCAAAACTTAAAACTGCAATTTCAGGAGACACTGAGAATTTACAGTGTGCCTAAGAGGCTGGAAATGAAGAAGAAGAGTCACAATAAATAGAACTTAGAAGCTTTCTGTTTCCAACAACAGCACTTGGAGCAACAAACTGCAAACAATCTAAAGCATGATATGTTGGCTGTGATATCAGTGCAGTAATAGATGTGTCATTACAATGTATTTTGGGGCAACCCAAGTACAAATGCAGATACGAAGGCTGAGATGCAGAGACTGTGGATCTTAAAAATTTCTAGACTTCAGTGAAACTAAAAGTACAAATTGTTGGAATTATAACCAACATAATTCTTATGATTTCCTGTAATGTAGTGGAGAATTTATTTTATTTAGATATGGTACATTTAATGACTTCGTAACTTATCAGAATACGGAGAAACAAGTAAAGCTGAAGCTGTCTCTGTACCTACACAACACTACATTGAGGCATGAGAGGGTGAGGAGCAAAATTCTACGAAGTGCCATGATAATAAATATACCTCTGGAAGTGACAGTAATGACAAACATGTTTATTTCTAAGGGTATGAACCCATTTGTCCAAACCAATCTCAGTTCTATACATAGCAAAAAAGCTAAGACACAAAGTAATATGTATTAAACCAGGGCTCTACATAACCCAACTGCCAGGTTTCTTTATATTTTCCAGCATAATTATTTTTAATCTATGTTTTTGTCTTTCTGAATATCCCAGTTCAATGATGAGTGTGCTGCGTAAAGGCTCATCTCCAGCAATGAACAATTTAACACCAATATCTTTGATCTGCTGTCATTTGTGGTAATTACCACTCTGTAATAGTATGTCTTTTATTGTGTCTTGAATGTGGAAACTGTCATAGGACGTTGCTGTGCATGGTCAAAGACATGACCAAAAGCAACACAACTATGTACAAATTTAATTCAAATCCTGCGATATCTGCTTTCGAATGCAAACCACATTTCACCTGTCATTAAACAAATTGTCAGTCAGATACAACAGCAGTAAGGTATGGCCAAAACATGGGTTTCTACGACACACAAAGTCTTCCCATGTTAAACGTCAGACTTCTGCAGTCCTGCCAAACTCCCCTAAGAGTAATGTTAAATCTGTCCACACAGGATGTTCTTGGGTAAAAAGTTTCCCTGATTCGGAAGGTCATTTTCTTTGGAGTCTGGTTTACGAAAATCCATTTAAGATGTATAAAAGACTTTATCACACTTGATAATTGACCATGGACCACTTCACCGCTTGTGTGTGACAAATCGCCAGTTTGTTTCCAGCTGTAAAGTTTTTGTTATTCATTTTTTTATTAACTGAAGGATATCACAGAGATGTGGCAGCAGAATTTGAACCCCAAGTGGTGTTTTGAAGACTTATATGTACTAGATGATGATGTGCCATGACTGAAGTCTGTGTAATGTGACTGTGAGCTAAATGAAGAAAGTGCACCAGTGCCAACTAAACTGATTTTGGACTTCTAATTTTTAGGTGGTCCGTTGTGACTTGAGTTTTATGAATCTTTCCTTATTCCAAGTAGAGCCATCCTGTCCCGAAAAAACACATCTGTGATCAGTAGAAATATTGTGATATAACTGCTTGGGAACAAATTACAAAGTGGCTCCAGAAATGAAGCCAACTTTTACATTTCCCCATTTAAGACACTTCTTGTCAAGGGTCTGCTGGCAAAAATTCTCATGCAGGAAACATAGTATTTTAACACACTTCAATACTTAAATGTATTCTTATAAAACAATTAAAAACCATAAACCCTCAGATGCCCAGAATGATGTGATAACCTGATGATGAAGCAGATACACATTTTCTCCAAAACAGTGGGCTTTTACTCCAAATTTACAGTGTTTAGGCTATCAGCAGAGAAAGAAGAGCAAGATTCAAGTCTCACAACCCTAGCACTACTTTATACTGATGATGGGGCACTGATCCTTCAACATGCCAAAAAAATACCTATCAGCTGACAAAGCATAACCTCCTAGAAATCTTTTTGTCTTCTGCAACATCCCTAATGTTGTACTGGAGAATATTTTATCACCTGTTATCACTGTATTCTTACCATCCATGAATCCATAAACCATCTTCTTATACTCCTCCCATGAAATTTTCTCTTTGTTTTCTGGATTGTGGGCTTTCCACTGTCGTTCCACATCATCAACAATGTACCGTTTCTGTGTGTACTGAATCCAGTCCTTTAGTTCCTCTCCTGACACAAAACCATCTGCATCTTTATCAATTTTGTCAACTATTAATCTGAAATTGCATACCACAGAATTATGAGATAAAGTTATTCAGCAAATAATTCTTAACAAATAAGAATGTGGCAAGGTTTTTCGAAACAGTTCAACTAACCGCCTTTTTTCAACCTAGCCAATACACACACAACAATTAAACTGCAAGAGCCATAGACATATGAAACTTCTGCAGAATAGATAACTGCTACAGAAATGGAAGAAGTGTATTACTGTACCTGTCTATAAAAGGGGCAATGAAAAGGAAAGCAGCATTAATATAGAATATCACTGTTATTAACCACATACATATTTTCATCCAAAAGTCCCTTTTATGGGTAATTTAATATGTAGATGAAATTAATGAGTCTCATCAGTGTGAATCACAAGTGATATATTAATTCATGATCCCATATTGGAGAAGTAAAATGATAGTACAATGGGGCAAAAGATTAACTAGTTGTAGTGTGCAAGAAAGTCTACTAAATTCAGTTACAAGACAAATGCAGTAGCAAAAAGTGTCTGAAGTGTAGCTCCACAATAACTTCCCACCCTTAACAGAGGCAATGAGGTGGTATGTTGATCCCAATGCATGCTGTCTCACGCTGGGTGCAACTGTAAGCTGGAAACCTTCTACAGCTCCTGCCCTACCATTAACAAAGCTTATCATAAATTACACAAATTCATAATGTTGGCATATACATAAACAAAATGATATGCAAACACTCCTAATAACTAAAACAAGGGTGCACAATTCCCAGGCACCAGTTCATTGTGACATCTACTTTTCTTTTATGGCAGCACCTAATACTTGTGGATCAAACTTGTTTTATGTCAGCCTGCTAGCACCTATGACATGAAGTGGCTCCTGAATTTTTGGAAAATTTGTGCACCCCTGAATTAAAAATATATTTACCCCAATCTTCTTCTGCTTTCTTCTGGCGTCAACTGATCAAATGTTTTAGCTTCTTCCCCTAAAAATGCTTCATGATCATACTGTGCATTGTGTTGTGCATTCTGATAATGTTCTTGGTCACTTAGTTCCTGGAATTCAAATTGCTCTATTCACCTTCATCAGTCAGAATTATTGCTAGCATACAGGAGGCCAGCAGAATTTCTAAACCCACATACATCTGTCAGTTCACACCAATGACACATTCTTCTTGTCATCATCATCCCTTAAAAGTGGTTCAGTGTGTATTATAATGTATATTGTTACTTCTTTTTAAAACCACAACCACAAAATTATAAAACACTCTAAAAATATAAACCTGCTTCCCAGTATTAGTTCAACCAATGTGCCATCTCTAGTTGTGGATGATACCTGCATAATAATCACTGAATCTGACATAATCAATCTACAGATTTATCAAACCATGTCTTTAGTCACATAGTACCTTCGAGAGGGTGGAAGGGTTTAAATATTTGGGAACAACTTTAACAAATCAAAATTCTATTGCGGAAGAAATTAAGAGCAGATTGAGGGCAGGAAATGCATGCTATCATTCGGTGCAGCACCTTTTGTCTTTCAGGTTGCTATCTGAAAATTTAAAGATCAAGGTATATTGAACTATAATTTTGCCTGTTGTTTTGTATGGGTATGAAGCTTGGTCGCTGCCATTGCGGGAGGAAAGGAAGCTGAGGGTGTTTGAGAACATGGTGTTGAGGAGAATATTTGGACCTAGGAGGGATGAGGTAACGGGGGAATGGAGGAGATTGCATAACGAGGAGCTGAATGATTTGTACTCCTCACCCAATACTGTGCGGGTGATAAAATCGAGAAGAATGAGATGGGCTGGGCAAGTGGTGCGTATGGGTGAGGAGAGGGGGTGAAAAGGGTCTTGGTGGGGAAGATGGAGGGAAAGAGACCACTGGGGAAGCCTAGGCACAGATGGGTGGATAATATTAGGATGGATCTCCAGGAGGTAGGATGTGGGTATATGGACTGGATTGGGCTGGCCCAGGATAGAGATAGGTGGTGGACACTTGTGAGTACGGTAATGAACCTTCGGGTTCCGTAAAATGCGGGGAATTTCTTGACTAGCTGCAAACCAGTTAGCTTCTCAAGAAGGACTCTGCACCATGGAGTAAGTAAGTATGTCTTTAGTCACAAAAAAATGGTTTACAGTCTGTAGGCTGACTGTGAACTCCAACAAACTTGATAAAATTTATTATGGGTAATAAATCAGCTAATTTGCAAATAAGCTATAATGATCAATATATATGAATGAAAAAAAATCCTAGTCTTCAAATTGGTTATCACAAATTGGAAGAAATATGTGGAATTAACTATGTGGACATTAAGTGCCACATGCTTCATAAGAAAGTCCTTTGTATTTATAGATATTAAAAAATACTAAACACTATGTACTGCACATATTTCCACTCAATTATGGTGTATGATACAACATTCTGAGATAATGCTCATGACAGCAAGAAAGATATTCCTACCATAAAACCTATAAACACGCCAGGCGCTCAGTAAACAGAACTGTGTGTACAGGACTGTTTCCCAGTGACATTCTGTGAAACTCCAGTACAAATAATTATTTTATGTGAAGTTCATGATGATGATAACTGTGTTCTTTCCTGCCACTTCTCTAGCAATTATTCACCAGTTGATATACAGTCGCTTTCAAAAGAAATGAACACTGGAAACTTACTTCTAAACCTGTTATGCTATTTTTATGCAATTTCTTCCTGATACATGTTTTGACAATGAACATACTGTGTGACACTGTACTTAACAACTTGCCAATAGGATGGTCTTTTAATTAAATACCTCCATTTCCTAGACATTTTAAAGGTTTTGGATGTTCAACTCCATAGCATATTCTTACTTATAGTCTGACACTGTAGATTACACTCCTGAGCCCGAGACTTCAGAAACTGCATATAGATAGTCTAGTAGTTAGTCACTGAATGGTATTTCTCAAAATAAGACCCTATGTGAAGTGGAACAATGCAGAATTTACAAATCTTTCTAGTTTCACTTCTCTTCTTATGTGCAGCACACACTTTTCACCATTTTGCAGGATACTTTTTTCCCTCCCCACCACCAACAATTTTTTTCAGGTTTGTGTATTCTGAAATCATCAGAGATTCTGCCTGGTGGGTCCTGTTTAGACGCCTTCTCTGGCAATTGTGGGTCATCAGAACTTGACTCACTTCAATTCTGGACTTCTAATATCCAGGACCTTCTTACCTCATGCAGGAAGTTCTTGTACTTTAGTCTGTTTGTATTTAGTGTCATGTACACAAAAAAGTGTTGAAAAACACACAGATTAGCAGCTATAGTACCAGCTCTTTTTGACCATTTTACAGTTTTCTTCAGATGTGAGTAATAACTGAGGTACTGGTCTGCCCTGTCTACATCCTTTATGAATTTATTGTACTGGACAACAGCATAAGGCTTCTTTACTTCCATGTTTGTTTATCCGTCTTTCCTCCTTTTGTACTCAATTGTTGTGTCACGGATCGTACTTATCATTCGCACAAGTCTTGCCCTTCCACACTTGCACCATTGCGTCACCATTCTTCCAGAACACTGACTTCCCTTTTTCAAGCGCTTGCCTTCCCTTTCTAGGTCATGTGAAATGCTCCTGTTAGCCCTCCGTGCCCCAGACTCTCACATTTCTGTCTAGCAATGTCTGAGCTAATCTCACACTGTAATGAAAACTGTCTTGATAGATGTGAGGAAAAATAGGTGTGGAAACTGTGGGGTCAGTGGACCAGTAGAAGATCGCAATTGTTTGTGTAAACTAGTTGTGGGGACGTCACTTTCACTGTCCAAACTTTCATTGTCACTATAATCAGAGACATCAGAACGTGTATCCGCATAAACTCATACAAAATATCGTCCTCTTGTGAAACATTCCTACGCAAAGACGCGAGTGCAACTGAAGGAAAATAGAGACAGTATCTGAATGAGTGGTCCCTTTGTTGCAGTCTTACGAATCTAAAATTAGGGGGTCATGACCAGTCTGTTTGTAACTTGAGATCCAATCAGCCTGCATAAAGATGTCGATAACCTTGAAGCGAAAAGTGAGCCAGATCAGCTGACAAATGCATGTGCAGGACATTGCGCAAGAAAACATAGAAAGACGTGACCTGTCAACATGACATGGGATAGCAATCATGACTTTCTACGTGGCCCAACGGCAAGGTGTTAATATGCACATACACAAGTGCACACAACAGCAGCAACAAAACCATCTTTTCAATGCATCTACTCTCAAGTCGTGTCAATATGTGCAATAAACTCTTAGTTGATGCTACGTAATGGAACAAGCAGAGATCAAGCTATGAGAAATAAGTCACATGCATCCAACATGGTGGCCATTTCCATGTTTATCTGTTCTCAGTGAAATTATCTGTACTATATAAGGTTCACCTGTTTCCTCTTTATACTTACTAGATTGTCTTGGACCCTGCTGCTTGCTGTAAAGCATGTGTTTGGTCTGATTAGCAGTGTCCAATATTTTCTAATGGGAATCTTCAATGCACAAATGTATTGCAGTTTAGTGCATTTAATCTTTATTGTAACACTTAACTAACATTATATGTGTCTTCAGTCCACAACTTAAACAGTTTTTGCTGTATTAGATGATGGTCATACAAGTCCACATCACTACTGCCATTGTTAACCCACCAGTGTGACTTATTGTAATTGCCATTGTTACAGCTTTGATTTATGTGTAGTACTTCTACGGTGCTCCTATGTGTTACCTACGGTTACTGTTTTGGTGTGTGTGTGTAGACACAGTCAGGCCTGTTTGTGTGTGTATGAAGCCTTAGTCTCTATCCCTTATGCATGTGGGGCATGCGCTTCATTCTATCTGGATAATTCCATACAACCCCCCCACACATAATCCATTTTTTTCAGCGAATTAATGAACCTCAAGATTAGATGCTGGGTTGGAAAGGTACATTGACAACTGACACATCACTTACTGTAACATACTATGTGTATACAGTGCTTTCAACATGGTTTCTTTATATGATATGCTAATAGCAAGGCATGAATTCAGGTAAATATTTTTATCTGGCATGCGCACTCCCAGATTATCACTTCAGAATATACAACTGTCCTTCAAGTGTTTAATGAATATTGAATTGTCAATGGTTTAGTAATAACAGTGGAATAGTGCACTTAACTATTACACATTTTATTTATATGCATATATATATATATATATCTTCCCTACGTCCATGGAGCCTCATCATTTCTGCCATACATGGGATGTTAGAGAAAGGCATTATAAGAGCACAAACAGAAAAATTCCAGTCCAATTTGATGGCGGCAAATAAAAGGTTCTTTTATAACTTCTACCACTGGCGAATGTTTTACTTACTTACTCCATGGTGCAGAGTCCTTCTTGAGAAGCTAACTGGTTTGCAGCTAGTCAAGAAATTCCCCGCATTTCACGGAACCCGAAGGTTCATTACCGTACTCACAGGCGTCCGCCACCTGTCCCTATCCTGGGCCAACCCAATCCAGTCCACATACCCACATCCCACCTCCTGGAGATCCATCCTAATATTATCCACCCATCTACGCCTACGTCTCCCCAGTGGTCTCTTTCCCTCCGGTTTC
>Ga0123352_10017635_pt1 | contig 11373 bp, 4 predicted proteins | sample TergutLab28metaG_FD_89700 | JGI IMG/M metagenome (GOLD analysis project Ga0123352, IMG submission 89700) | Labiotermes labralis P1 segment gut microbial communities from Petit-Saut dam, French Guiana - Lab288 P1 | ecosystem: Host-associated > Arthropoda: Insects > Digestive system > Gut ... | reverse complement strand
TCACACACGCCCACACACACACCACACACGCACACACACACCACACACGCACACACACACACGCACACACACACACACACACACACACACACACAGAAAGGTAAAATTCTCTGCTGCTTCAGTGCCACCCTTGCCCCCCGGAACTCCTTTATTCTTACTTAATCTAAATCATACTTTGCTAATTCTTTTGCAACTGTCTTCATAGTCCCTGGTTTATAGAGTCTCCTCATACTCCGCGTTCCGTGTGTCATGTCCCGTAAGTCGTACAGGAGAACCCGTCCAAGTTCTAGGCTCTGTGTGATGTTTAATAACTTGCTGATTTTTAAGGTGTGAATTTGTTAGTCCCTCATCCAACCCACAAACTGGAGGAACGTCTCTTATTGGCTAGCGGCGACTGCTTGTTCAATACAGTTGCAGTTACTTCCTTAAGTTGAGGCCGATTTCTCCACACGCAGACTGCAAGCCATGTAGTGGTGACTCGAGACCCACGTAGCACGGATAATGCAAAACAAAAACCTTAAGACTGAAGATAACTTCAAGATTTAAGCCATGTGGGAAGTTAGTGTTACTGCCGCGTTGAGTGGTAACTGTTTACAAGTCAACACGGCATAATATCGCACAAGTTTCGGGTGTTTATCGACGCCGCTTCAAAAATTCCATGTCTTGCAAAGAAAAACTCGTGTAAACTAATTTATTTCCCGTCTAAAAATAATAACATCATTATGCATAATTGCCTGCTTTCAATTAGGAACAATATTACACTAATCAAAACCTCCGACATATCGATCATTGCCTCTGCATCACCTATTTTTTTTTAACAACGTCTGTACCAGCAAAATTAACTGACATAAACTTTGTTCACTTTCAGGTGATAAATATTAATTGAAAATTACAAACTGTATACACATATATACCTTACTTGCTACACGCACGTTTCAAAGTTCTACTCTAATGGATAAATTGAACTCGACTTCAGGCTCTTCTGAGCCCAATTAAGACGTTCTGTTATCTGTCACGTGGTTGGAAGATTACATTCGATTAAAACCTCAATATACTACTGGTTCAGAAAGTTACGTATAGGTGCTGTTCGTTTTTCATTAACCCGAAAATTGTAAGATTTACTGGGAGAGCGTATCGGTACGAAGTGCATGTTTAATGTCAACGTTCGGGAGTTACGCTGGAGATGCAAGCAGAAGGCATGTGGGTCTACAAGTCGTTAGTGGTTACAAATGTGGATTAACAATGAAAAAGCTGTTAAAAATTTAATTGATTTCCTCAGTACCAAATTTCTTTTTAATCACTCTGTTTTTATGCGTAAAAGTGAGCAATTTTAAAACAGTTGTTCCGCGGGAACGCGACCGCTCCTGGAAACTAAACAAGCATACACAGTCCGGGTAATTTCAGGATGCACGATTCCCGTCTGTGTACAGCAAAAAAAAAAAGACTACTGTTTATTGTTTTTATCATGGCACAGGATATGTGCGCACTATGGACGAGCGGTAGAAAGCGTCCACTCGAATTCCACACGAAGAATGTAGGTCCGAATATTGTCTGTGTTTATATTGCCTGTAATATATACGCGCCATGATATGGCCGTCCTCTCGTCCATGGAGACTCACGAAATATCTACAAGCCAAATGCAGGAGAATGGACAAGGGGAGTACCAGGACTGCACTGGCTTGTGGGTCCATAGACAGGAAACATAAAGACAGACGAGACGATGGTTATACATTAACCTACAAAATGCGAATTAACGGATAAACTTGTAAAGGTTGATCAAACATATAATTAGTTGATTTGTATTCATTCCAACACTGCACCAATCACAAGTTACAAATACATTCTATTATCATACGAATATATTGGCGTGGGTTTAGTAAGAAATATTTGACTGATTAAACTACGTAATGATCTCCTTCATGTGTGTCTTCACCAAATACTGCTGCATTGCGAATGGCGTTTGATTGCTGTAAGGGCAGCAGCTTTATCTTCTCTACAGGGGTCTAATCAACTTCCTACTCAAAGAGTAATGGTTCGAGGAATGTGGGGTGGAGGAAGGGGATTTTCTCAGGGATACAGAGGCGAATCTGTCAAGCTTACCATTCACTCCCATCTGTTGCAGAGGTTAAGAATGCGAGCAGCTGAATTTTTCACCCCCATCACTTCTTTATATTGTGGTGCTTAAGAAGACACAAAAGAACTTTTACCTTTCATCAAACATTTCTGAAGTGATCAAGTCGAGGAAAAGTGAAATAAACACTAGTCGGAAACTCAGAAGGAATGGATCCAGTTGTTAGTTCGCGACATACACGTGTGATGAGCTCATCTACATAACACACGAACATAAATACCCATGAGGTATAACTCTACAAATTCGTAAGTAATTAATTTCGAAAATATGCACCCCAAATTTTGAATTAAAAGCGTTACTGTCTTGTTATCTGATAAGTGATAAACGGCTAGTTGATAAGAATCCCTAACATCATAGCGATGATCAGTCGTCTCAAGTTAAGTACGGCCGCAGTATGCATGCAGCAGCGGGTGCTGACACGGTACCAGAATCATAACGGATGAGTTCGTGCAAAGAAAGGGTACGGTTTGAATGGCAAGAGGAAGCGAGTGGATGCAATGATAAGCTTAATCCATCCCTCCCGCCTGCGTAAAGCAAATGGGGTCATTGATGCTATTGGCTCACGTGCACGTCGTGATTCATGCCATTTTCACTTTCTAAAGTCTTCTTCTTCTTCACCCTTTTATCTCCTCATCCCTCTGTGGTTTACAATGTCCTCTATATCTAAGGGCCTTGTTTGAAGTTTTACTCGATATTAATTTTGTTCAAAGGAAAGGCTTTAAGTGCAAGAAAGAGATGGGTCTGGAGGAAGGGGAAATTGTGTTGGATCCTTTGTTGTGTTATTTTAATTTATATTAGGTTTTATATCTGCAGTACACGAGCGAGTTAGCTCAGTGCATGGCGTGTCTAATTCGCATTAGCTGTAGGAATTACTAGCGGTATAAATATGGCAATACAAGTTCTGGATCTCCCTCTGTTAAATGTGCGGCTTCAGAAGGATCAGAACTTGTAGGTTAAATTATTTTAACTTTGTAATTTTTCCTCTATAGTTAATGTCTGAATCCTAAGATTTCTTCTCGTTCAGATGCGGAGAATGATGGTAACTGATCACAAAATTCTCTCTTGTGGGATTTCTTTTTTAAATGGTACTCATTTTATTGCACCGGACAAGTTTCAAACCAGATGGCTCATTCTCAACGGTACCGCATTTAGACGACTGCGGAGGATTTACAGCATGTGGCTGTATACACTGAAGATCGACATTATTGAAATATACAAATGCAAGCTATGTAAAATTTGTTCGTTTTATTAATATCAGTTATCGTATACCTCATGCCGTAAATCATCAATAATTGTCTAAATACGAAACTCTTGAGAAAGAACCATCTGCTTCGAAGCATGTCAGTTAAAAAAAGACACTGTAGGTACAACGGTACATTGCGGTGCTTTCGTGTAACCTATGTTGCCATGAAAACGCAACAATACGTTGCATTTTTATTGTTGTTGGCGTATATGTACTACCTGTGAACAATATAAAAGTGCTCAGTGTTGCCATGGAAATTCAACAATTGGTTTCCTTTGCACCGTTGCCTAGATACAAAATGTTTAGTATTGCAGTAAACAGAAATAAATATAAAATATTATGAGGGTGTGTCTGTATTCTTGTGTTAGGTACCTGGCACGCAGATCGCGACTGTTCTGGGCTGTATTATATTATCATCTGTAGCTTGTCTGCGTCTGTAATATTTTTTCACATTATCTTATAAACGACACGATTTTCGAAAAAAAAAATACTAAGATTTAATGAGTGTTCTGTTTTTCTCTACAAATTCTGTGTGAAACATTCCTCATACTAACAATAAGTCAGCATGTTATTATCATACATTAATTTAAGTCTTTATGTAAAATATTAATTATTTTTGACGTTTTGATGACCGTGCATCGCAGTATTTTTATCTCAGTATTTAACCAACCTGATGCACAAAATTTTGTTTCACAGTAAGTTTTATTTCATGCCTCTACATGTTTCGAGAACATGTGCTCGAAACATGTAGAGGCATGAAATAAAACTTATTTTGAAACAAAATTTTTGCATCAGGTTGGTTAAATACTGAGATAAAAATACTCATTATTATTGTCAGATTTTAATGAAACTTGAATCTTCTGGGCAAATTTTTGAAAAATCTGGAAATATCAAATTTCTTGGAAACTCGTCCAGTGGAAAACGAGTTGTTCCATGTTGACAGACAGACACGATGAAGATAATAGTCGCTTTTCGCAATTTTGTTATATCACGTATGTGGAAACAACTAAGAAATGGGGGGTTTTAAGTGCGTTATTTAACGACAATATCAATTTCTAAGATTACATGGCGTGGGTGGCACATAAATGAACGAGAATGGAACAGGAGCAACACGTCCTTAAGGACTGCAGCTGCAGCCCTCCCAGAGGTTTAAAAGAAAAGAAAAGAAAAATTAAACTAAATATTTAATAAAGTTTTCTGTAAGAGGTACCGCAATTCTTCAAAAGAACTTAAATTAAATCATTTTAAATTCGAATACTTGCGACGAATTCTAAACAAAACGGAATGGGGGCTGTGCTCTGCTTAGACACTTGGCGTTGGGTCAGTGTACCCAGGCCAAGTAGTGGAAAGATAACGACAATTACCTTCGTCATGTCTGTCCGTTTGCCCTTCTTTCTCTCCGTCTGTCCGCATAGAACAACTGGGGTCGTACTGGATGGATTCTCATGAAATTTGATTATTTTCGAAAATCTGTAGAGAAAGTTCAAGTTTCATTAAAACATGACAAGAATAACGGGTACTCTAATGAAGACCTGTGCACATTTTTGATCATATCTCGCTCCATTATTCGTAGAATGAGAAACTTTTCGGACAAACGTAGTAGGGAAAATCAAAACACATTTTATGTTCCATAACTTTTTCCGATGGTCGTGCGATGTATGAAGTAATGTGGAAAAATATGGTAGAGCCGGACAGACCACAGATGACAATATGGCGCAGGCGCATTGCATGCTGGACACCTAAGGTTGCAATTATACACTCAGAATATGTAATACTTATTACTTTTCCACTGCAGCAATGGTTGTACGAATGCGCCTCAATGTTACATTCATGCGCACATTGCCTCTCTTGTTAGCAGTTAATTCTCGCCGAGAAGACTGAGATTAAAAATTCAGGTCGTGCAACAACTTGTTAATTATTTCTCAGTCGTAAAATGCAGAATTCAAATCTACGTGAGAAAATTTGCCTGCGATATATATATATATATATATATATATATCGCAGGTAAATTTTCTCATATATATATATATATATATATATATATATATATGTGTGTGTGTGTGTGTGTGTTAAACATACACGGTTGAATGGCTGTGCTGCAAAAAACGCTCTATTTGGTCTCCTATCTATCACAAAAAAATCATAACCCCATTCCTACCACAAGTCCCACGAGCCTCCACTGGTATTGAACATTGTTGGAGTGATGATGATGACGATAATGATGAAAAGGAAAAGGGGAATTACGCGGAGGAAATCCTGTCCCACTGCCGTTTTGACCACCACATATGTCATATGGATTGGCCTGGGAACGAATCCGAACCTCCCGGTAATATATGGTATATTGAAGGAAGAGTGTTCAATTAGTCAGTAGTACAATAACAACAAACTGTGATGGTAATAAGAGTTTGAATCTAAGTCACTGAAAGATTTTGAATCTCGGAAATTTTTTAAAGAAATTGCCTAATTGCGGTGGATACACGTTCTCTACAGCTATATACCGAAAGACCTAAACCAGCATTACAAATAACGAATCCCAACACGAAAACATGTACTGTCGCTCACGTAGTGAAGGTGCCACGACATTCACTCCAACCGGATCTTGACTTCACCCCATTCGAATTCCTAACAGCTACGAGTTATTGTCGGTATAGTAATTGCAAATAATTAAAAAGTTTATTCAGATCAAAAGATTAACAATATAACTGTCACTTTTGTTATTACAAACAGCGGAGCAGCCAGTGGAAATTCAACTAGGAATAAGTTTTGTTATCCAGATCCTTCACATAACTTCATAATCTTCTTCATCGATTCCATACCGCAATGCATCAACTGAGCCACATTAATAAAAGCCTGCATTTTGCTCACAGACTATGTATACGGATTATTATGTCTTTTCGGAACAAATAACCAGGATGGAACTACACACCAATCACTGGATTACATTCGTGATGCACGCGTAAGATGTTTAGGAGAAACAAGATATCGTTTTTGAACATTACGCGGATCAAGTTTGCGTTTCAGTGGTGTTAGTTTCGGTGCAATTTTCGTTTGAATAAAAATTATAGATTGTGTATACACGATTTTAAAAGTCTGTATCAAACAGATCCATCTTTTGTTGTCACTTTAGTTGCAGTCAGTCATAGTATGCCTCCTTTCCAATTGTCAAAGGGTCTGATATTATTAATAAACAACATGACTACTTTTTAATGAAATGCACGTACTTTTCAATAAGTCTATTTAAAAAATTCAAATTTTCTGGGATATGACGTCCCGTCACATTTCACCAATCAACACGGCGTCATTCCCGACAAGACTTGAATCTTCACTATCACCTCAATTAGGATCTCAAATCTTGCGTATTATTGACAATGACAATATTATCCCAGCATGAGGGTGTACCTGAAACCCGATCGCTCTTCTAACAGTAGCTACATTTTAAACTAGTTTTTAGGTGTATTTGCAGAGTTACCAAAAGAGTCTAGTAGACTGTCATGTTTTACTCTATGCCCCTCCGTCCGTCTATCCGCATGGAAAGATCGGGTCACACTGGACCATTTTTCCTTAATATTTATAGTGTAAATTTGTATTCACCTCTGTCGAGAATGTTAAAGTTTGGTTAAAATCGGGCAAAAATATCAGACACTTCACATGAAGACTTACGTATGTTTATGATAATAATTTGCCGAATTCTTTCTGCAAGGAGAAACTTTTCAAATAAAAGTTATAGGACAAAATCACAGCACACTTTCCATGTTATAAACATTTTTCCAAAAACTGTGCCTTTTACGAGATAATTATAAAAAATTCGTCACCTCCAGACATGCAGTAGGTGATCACACACCGCACGGTGCGAAGAAAGATTTTCATGCTGTAAGATAAAGACAAAGAATACAAGCATGCATACTTTAATAGATTTACGCAATAATAATAATAATAATAATAACAACAACAAGGCGCTGTAAACCGTACATTGAAATTTGTGCTGCTGTGACGTAAGAATCGATAAAGCAGACTTCGTGATTTAGCATCACATTTCCGGACATATACAGATTATTAGTTTTACGATTTGCGTAAAACACAGTCGAGAGAAGCGAAAACGTGAAAACATAACGTTGAATATCTATTGCTTATATCTATGATTATGAAATTTGGTATGCACGCATGTAGATAGACACCTGTACGTATGAAGTACGTACGAAATATTGTATGGAAGTCAGAAATTATAAAACACTTCTTTGGGCTGAAATTTAGGTTTATATGTGACAGACAAATTTAACAAAAGCGAAATAATATAAACATAAAACTGTGAGTTTTTAAAATAATTATACAACCATAACCTAGTAACAGTAATAAGTCGAAATTACTGTGAATAACAACAGAAAGTGTGACCCCCGTGGATTAGATTGTATAACAATGTGTAAAGATCCCAACGTGCCTTACACATTTCCTATGTGATTTATAAATTATTCATTACTAATCTCTCATGTAGGACTTTAAACTTCTCATTCTGCAGTAGCTCTTACACTTAAGCTTATGCCCTTTCTTAAAAACACACAGCTTCTTACTTGGCTTCTGAAATGATTTTTGATTTCCAATACAACACTATTAGGTTTATGTCCAAAAATCTGTTTCTTTTATTTCGACAGTTCGACTTTCAGACTTTCAACGTCTGATGTCTTTTTACGTTAGGTTAGTTACTTCTTCTAATCTTGACAATTCTATGTTAGCAATATTTTTATTGTCTGAGTGCTTGTTCTTTTGCATCTCAATAAAACCAGCACTACCCTGGCCACAACAAGGATACCAGTTCGTATATTCAGAAACCCTTCTCCATGCGCCTTGAAGGGGTGGTGTCCAATCAGTTAGGCTAGTCTAACTTTACCTTTACTTCCTCTCTCTCCTACGTCAAAGCATTCTGTTCAGCATATATGTCGCTTATGGGTTCGAAACCTGCTCACCCTAGGCTAGACAGCTCAAGCCTTAGTGATCAATCACTCGAATGTGTTGGCAGTCAATACAGGCCTCGGAACTGACCATCGCCCCCCCCTACCCCCTACCCCATCCCTGTGTTGTGGTCCATTGCAACCTGTCCCACTGTATGGACTTTCTGCTCCGAACTGGTCACGTGAATAGTTTGAGTGATCATCCAATATGTCGGTGGCGAATTGCCGGAATTCCTCTCCCTTCCTAGGAAGATAACACGAATGTAGAAATAGTTCCCACCCTGCCATACTCCCTTACTGCCAGCTCGCGTTCGAATCCAGTCCCCATCCACATAGACAAAGGCCATTTATTGGTATTCTGTAGATCAAAGAGAATTTGAAATTTAGTTTGGAACAAAGAGTTTGTCCGGATCCGTCAATTTTAATACGCTTCAGCAGCTCTTGCAACGTTCTGGCAGTTGAAAGGGATGGGAAAACTCATTCAACACACCTCGCACTTTATTGCGGACCTAAAAAATACGGACATCCCTCAATCTGGCTGGTTTGATTTGAAATCCAATTAAAACCAGACGTGTAGGTTGCACCGTGGTACTGGAGGCCTATGAAAGCTTAAACAAACATTAACTTGCTGTTTGAATATAAATCTCTTACTCTCCCCACAAAATATACGTGGCGCGTCCAGACCAGAAATGTAAATTTGTTTATTTGACTGAGGGTGCTGTTTAATAATTACATGCTTTGTGTTCTAATTCTACGTAATGACTAGGCGAACCAACATTCACAGTTTTTAATACGCGTTTTGGAATAACATGCAAACATTTGTCTTTCCTTCAGTCGAACCGAAGCTGAACATCGTCCAGTTGATGTAACATGTTCCTGTTAAGAGCTAAAGAAGAATATTTTGTTATTTAACAACGCTTGTTCAACTGTTCTTATTCATGTAATGACTCTTTCTTGTTATGCAAATTTAACACTTACACACCCGCTTTAAATCCTATGATATTAAAAATTAGTCCTGAATAAACGGAATAGCAGGTAACTGACTGGTGTAACGATTGGCTGCAGGACATTGTGGGGTAAAAGGGTAAAAACAGAATGAAGAATGTAAGACTAGAATTAATTAATGGTCAAAATTCGTTAAGGGGTTAAGTAATGTAAAATATCCGAATTGGCACCTGAAAGTACGCACACGTGTAACACACCAGGCAGATCGTACCATAATTTGTTCTATTAACTAACTAACTAACTAACTAACTAATCAACCAACCAACCAAACGTCCAACCAACCAACCAACCAACCAAACAAATAAATAATTAACTCCATGGAGCAGAGTCCTTCTTGAAAAACTAAACGTTCCTCGTCTAGGTAAAAAAATTCTCCGCATTTTAGGGAATCTAAAGGTTCATTACCGTCTTCACAAAATCTAACCAATTTGACTAGTTTGAGTCGCATAAATCTAGTCCACACGTCACTCCCCATCCCACTTCTTGAAGATCTGTTCTTATATTATTCTCCCACCCCAGCCTAGGCTTTTAGAGGTCTCGTACCTTCAGGCTTACACACCAAACCCCTCATATATACCTCTCTTTCCTGCTCTAGTGCCATATGCCCCATCTGTCATATTCTTCTTGATTTGATCACGCGAATATTCGGCGAAGAGTGTAGATCATTAAGACCCTCATAACAAAATTTCCTCCAACTCCCTGTTACTTCATCTCGCTTAGACTAAAATATCTTTCTCAGCACCCTATTCTCGAACATCCACAGAGATTGAAATTTAATAACAATTTAGCTTACGATTGCTGTATTCCTATATGGGAAAGTGACAGAAAATCCCTGATCCACAAGCAGTCATTGTTATTAATTTATGTTCACTGTTGTGAGGGGCTCAGCCTTGTTGTTCGATGAAACTGAACGAAATTATGACGTGCTTAGTGTAACCTCCGTTCCTCTGTACCGTTCTGCTAATCGTGCAAAAGTACGCACGTTAGCAGATGTGAAACAAGTGCAAGCTTGTTGGATTCAAGGAGCAGCTGATACTGTACAGGTTTTTAGGCTGTCTGGTATAATGCAGAAAAGCTCCATAACTTCATGAATTGCAGCCGCAGCGTCACCTGCAATGACACAGACCGGCCAACGAGACCAACTCAGTCCCTGGCAACAGAATTCTCAGCCTGATTCAAATATGCACTAGCCTGACAAAGTGTCTTCTTACAAAATCTCACTTGTTGTTGTGAAAAAAGAGATTTTTACGTCACTGACAATGGGAGAACCGTCTCCTACAATTTGACGTCATGCAGTCTGTTCGGTATGTACTGACGTTTCAGAGCAACCGACTGTCTCTATCGTAAAACCTGACTAGTCGATGGCCATTCATCAACCCTGATGATGAAAAGTAGATTTCTCCGAAATGTCGGTGTAACTACTACAAGACTAAGCGTCGCTACCCAGAAGCTGCTTATCTTCTTAATATTATCTTCCTCCTCCGACCGCCAACTGAATTTTCGAGCTACATGACCAGCTCAACCTGCCTCGTCATTAATGATATCTCCCCTACGACGGACGATCTTGGTAACTTTCTTCTCAGCATTTCATAATTTAATACGAACAGTCACGAAGACCGTGACATTTATATCTGTATGTAAAGTAGCCAGGCAATGCACTGTAAGAAAGAAACGTAAAACACTCGCTCACAAAAGTAGTCGTGGAAGTAACAACAAACAATGTGTTATATTCATTCATTTATCATGAATACAGTCCCGTCATATGGCTCTCCTTGACACTACAAATGCGACAGTAACGTGCCCCCCCCCCTGCCATCTGTTTTGCTAGTGCCTAATGGGAATTCGGGAAGCAAAATTGTTCTACGGCGGAAAAAAGTCCCCACTGAAGCATTAACCAATGTGTCTGAATTCCCTGGTTGGTGTCTCGAATTAACCTTTAGACGCCTAACGTCAACTATAGTGGTCGTACCGCACCGCTAACCTCCAAAGTTGCATTTTATATATTTATTCAACAAATATAGGTACCGAATATTTTAAACATGGTGTATACT
>Ga0123352_10017634_pt1 | contig 11373 bp, 10 predicted proteins | sample TergutLab28metaG_FD_89700 | JGI IMG/M metagenome (GOLD analysis project Ga0123352, IMG submission 89700) | Labiotermes labralis P1 segment gut microbial communities from Petit-Saut dam, French Guiana - Lab288 P1 | ecosystem: Host-associated > Arthropoda: Insects > Digestive system > Gut ... | reverse complement strand
TGAGCTCTTTAGGAACCCATCTTGCACAGACTTTACGAAAGCCAAGCCTGTTATGAATGATGTCATATGCAGAACCATGACTAATTTCAAAATGGTTTGCCAATTCATCAATAGTCACTTGTCGGTTTTCCAGAATCATGGCACGGGCATCCTCAACGTTGCTGTCAGTAGTGGATGTTGATGGGCGTCCTGCTCTTTCCTCGTCCTTCATGCTCGTCCGACCGTGTTGGAATCTCTCGATCCTTTCGTATACACTTCGCCGTGGTAAAGCACTGTCCCCATATTGAGTTGATAGTCTTCGATGGATTTCAGCTCCTGTTACACCTTCAGACCACAAAAAACGGATCACGCCACGCTGTTCTTCCTTCGTGCACAAGGACAGTGGCGCAGCCATTCTAATTGTGTCACAGCGCAAAGATAAACTGTGTGATGACGCTGAAACTTTCCACAAGTAGAGACAAAGGTGCTATCTGTTAGCATGTGCGCGCAGAAAGCAGTACCGCCAACCCATAAAAAATTATAACACCTGTGCGGATACTTATTGACTTGCCATCACAATTGGTGCTACCAATATTTTGTAAGGACAAAAGTGGTAACATACTGTCAGAACACCGAGACATTTTACAAAGATGGAAGCAACACTTTTGTGATTTACAAAGTATGAATGTCAGACCCAAGGAAATAGTCTTTGAAAATATAATTTTCAACAATGTAGAAGAAGTAAATCAAGTAATAGAGAAACTTAAAACACACAAAGCTGCAGGACCGGACACTATACCAGCAGAGCTGATAAAAGAAGGTGGGATAGAACTAAAATGAAGGATACACAAATTAATAACGAACATATGGGAAGAGGAGACTCTACCAACAGAATGGACAGAAGGAATAATTTGCCCTATATATAAGAGAGGAGATAGGATGGTATGTAGTAACTACAGATAAATTACCCTCCTGAATGTAGCATATAAAATCTTTACAATTTTACTAAATAACAGATTGTCTAATATAGTAGAGAGCAAATTAGAAGACTGCCAAATGGGATTCCGACCGAATCGATCTACAATTGACAATTTATTTATAGTTAGACAAATTATCGAAAAATGTCAAGAATTTAACACAGAGTTGCACAATGTCTCCATTGGTTACACTCAAGCATTTGACTCAGTGTATAAAGATAAAATAATCAAATGCCTAAACAACTATGAAATACCAAGCAAACTAATTAACCTGATGGCAAAAACATTACAAGATACAAAGGATAGAGTTAAAGTAAATCAAAACTACACAGAAAATTTTGAAATATTGACGGGAGTAAAACAAGGCGACCCAATGTCAGCAACCCTATTTAGCATAGTTATTGATGATATTTTAAAGCAGTTAGAACTGAGAGGTAACATATCAACACGTTTGAAACAATGTTCAGCATATGCTGATGATATACTAATTACTGCCTGAACTGAACAAACATTGATAGATACTTTTGAAAAACTGAAAAACATTTAATCACAGTTTGATTTAATAGTAAATGAGAATAAAAGAAAGTACATGAAATGTACAAGGAAAGAAACCCAACAGATAGACTAAAGGTTGAAATTATGCAAATTGATCAGGTCAGTTCATTCAGTTATCTTGGTACAATTGTGGATGGAAACAACACATTGGAAGAAGAGATTAGAGAAAGAATTGCCAAGGGGAATAAAGCATTCTATGCAAATAAAATGCTTTTTAAAGGAAATTGGTGTCCAGGAATTCCAGACTAAAGTTATATTGGTCAGTAATTGGACCAATTGTAGTTTATGGTTGTGAAACATGGGTCCTTAAAGAAAGTATTATACAGAGACTCTCCGTATTTGAGAGAAAAATAATAAGAAAAATATTTGGGCCAACTAAAGAGGATAATGATATTTGGAGAATTAAAACAAACAAGGAATTTGATGAGTTAATAAATCATAGGAACATAATAAATGATGTTAAAGCCCAAAGATTGAGTTGGTTTGGACACATAAATAGAATGCCTGAAACCAGTATTGTAAGGTAAATATACAAATGGAAGCCATCTAAAAGTAGGCCAGTGGGAAGGTCTATGTCCCGATGGGAAGATGACGTCAGGAACGACCTGAGAAAGATGAAACTTATAAAATAGGCAGAACAAGTCCAGGATTGCCTTAAATGGAAGGATATTGTTGAGAAAGCCAAGGCTCTACCATAGTTGCAGTGCTGAAGAAGACGAAGATTTATACTGTGCTTTACATTACATTGACAAATACAGACTGCTTAGCTTTCCCACTAGATATTTTATTACATTTTATCATATTTTACCTTATTTTACTATATTACAGTTTTATATTTTAATATGAAACACTGGATTATACTCAAAGTCTAGTAACATAATCTATATATTAATTTCATGTTGCTTATTATACCATTTTTGGAATACTAATTATTTTATACCAGCGTTTTACCTATTGTTTGTCAGGAAAGGCCTCTCTCCTTTACTGTTTTTGTGTATCCATGCCCTACCTGATGATGGCTCATCTGGACAGCCAAAGCATGCAGTAGTATTAAATAAACCAATTACAACAGATACATATAGTTGAGTTTGTCAGATAATAAAAATAAAAATTCAAGACATGTTACCAAAAATTAAGAGTACAATCATAAAAATTTGTACTACAAGTAGAAGATAGTAGCATTGCTTTGAGAGCATAAATATTGAAAAAGGTGAATATACCACTGTACAGGCATGGAAAAAGTGGAGAGACTTAATTGAGGAATGATATACATAACCGTTAAAGTGCTACAGGACAATAAACAGCAATGGAGGAAGCTCTGTCATAAAGACAGCCTACCTGTTATGTCAATGAATGATGAGTTATCTACAGCAAACAGTAGCTCATGGTAATTACACTCATACTCTTGTACCATAAAGCTATTTACCTTCTATTATATCCAGTATCTCATGGTAGGTGACTCATAAAAATAATAACAAGAAAAATAATAAATCATTGCATAAATTTCATTACAGTCTGAAGTAAAAACTATTTTAACGACTGACAATTTAATGCTCTTACCACAGGACAAAAACTACTGCCCATTTTGGGGCAAAGTCACACAGTGCTCTACATGTTAGCAACTGAGCAGTCCACAGTTCCTGGCCGCAGTAATCCTGGTGTTAAATGTGAACTGTGTATTGAATAATTACAACTATATGACAATAAATATGACTTACATCTACAATACAAATTATAAATTCGAACCTGCTAGATAAACACCTGTTCACTTGCCAAGCTGTCTGCAAATGGCTTGACAATTTCCCTTGTTGCAAAGTAGAAGATGAGCCCAAATGTAATAGAAATGGGAAGAGCAGGTAATGCTTTCTTAAAAATGGCAAGTAAGAGCAGTGTAAGGCACAGTCCCTGAAACAGAATTAATCTTCTATATTTACATCCCGGATAGTTTACTTAACCTCCTGTGGGGAAAATGAGACTGCCCCTCATGGCATTCAGTTATGGACAGGGCCATATCTTCTCTGAGACATATCACTGGTCACTTCCTGTTGGCTTAGAGCAACTGTGGCCAACTCTGTACCAAGCCCACGTGCCTATCGAGGGCAGTTTGTTATGTTTGAATGCATCAACAGCCAGTCATGGGTTGCAATGGGGATCCCAATGGAGTTTCATGTCTTTCTGGATGATATATATGCTAAATATAGATCCTTGAAATGTCATCATGAATTCACCTGAAATTTTCCTCATGCACCATTTCAAATACAAAGCAAAAGTTTGCGAAAATATTTTGAACAACAGGTTTCATTCCAGAAGAACATACAATGGACATGTATTAACCATAGAAACACTAGGTGAAAATGGCGCTTCATCTCCAAGAAAACTCTTGATCACACTTGCACAGCAAGCAGACACCTGCATCATTGGCATGATGTGTAAAAATTCAGGTGCATTTTCACCAACTGTCATTAAAAAAAATGAGTTTCAAACACTCTATGAAACAGATTTTGAAGCGACTGATTTTGTAAACTGGCATTTTCAAAGGGTGCATAAAACAGACAAAGACACTACACTCATTTTGTTTATTTGCAAAGCTTGGTTTCATCTGAGAGGATACATGAACTGTCAGAACAATGGGAATTTGTCTGTTGATAGTCCCATGTTAAGCCACAAAGTGCCATGACATCACAGCTGGTGTAATGTACTATGAGTGCAACTAGAGTTACTGGGCCAATTTTTTTTTTATTTCAGCCCAGAGATTCACATCAAAATGCTACACATATTCTGACATAAATTTCTGAACAACACCTGGCCAATTGCAAGAAAACTAAGCCTTTTTCCATCCAGACAGTGCAATAGCTCACACCATAAACAATTCTATGTGCTGCTGACAGTGTTCTGGTTATGGCATAATAAACAAGGGATTATGGCTCCCTTGTTCACCAGATATGGGCCTGTGGAATTACTATATGTGGGGAATATTAATGGACAAAGTGTACAGTAATAATCAACACAGTGAAGATGATCCCCCACACTAAAAAAAAAAATTTCCAGGATGTTGTGTCTTCATGTTCAACAACAGAACTTTGACATGTTATGTCTGAAAGCCAAAGGAAACCACTTTCAGAACCTTGTTTAAAATTTATAAGCAAACACCTATTATTAACTGCAATACATTTAACTAAAACTGTGATGACCCTAACTCATGGCAAGTTGCAAGAATTGCAGAAAGTGACCAATGTGATCAGATTAAATAATGACCCTATATAATGGATACATGGAAAGACTGTCATATTTTTTTTGTCTGTTATCCAATGTGCATGTCAAATTTGTTCACCACTTCAGTTCTGCTAGTTTCTAAATGCCCCAGCAGGTCAAAAATCACACTGACATGTAACAGCTATACAGGAATGGGTACGTTAGGGCTTGAGGGATCCTTCAAGGTGAAACTGGCAACCACACAATAAAATACACAAATATATCAGGAAAAAAAAAAACAAAAACATGCAAATGTGTATTACATATCTGTTAGTATAACCCTAATTGTAAAGAAACATAGGTAAGTATTCTGACTTGCCCAAGGTATTTGAATTATGAGAATAACCTATGAATAAATACAGCACATCCCTGATAAATCAAATCACCTTCAAAAGTGGCAGAATTCCACTAGCTCTTCTTGTATGTCATTGGCAACAGCATCTGCAGTGTCTCTATTAAGCACACTTCTGAATTTGTTGTAGATTTTACATACCTCTGTGACCTGTACAGTCTGTGTAACCAAAATGAGTGCTAATAAACTTCATTAGATTCAGAGGAGATTGACAGTCAATTGGTTAGTTAGTACAAGTGTTTTTTGCAGATGCTGATTCCAATGCTCTCCTGATGAGGATTGGGTGAAAATGATGATTACAACTGGTAATTTATTTGATACTGTATGGGTGGGCACAGGGAGGGAGCAGCCATTTTTCCACAGGCAGATAAGCAATGACGTTGTGTATCTGTGTGTGAAAGACAAAAATGACTATTTGGAACTATATGAAAAATATGTGAACAACAAAGAAATTGATATAACTGTTTGGGAATTGAACAAGCTTGCTGTTCAATATGCAGCCAAACAAGCAGCATAATGAAATATGGTTAAGTGTATGTACGTGGATGGACACAGATTACAATGAAATAAAAACATCACTTTGAGTTCTAATACTGCAAGGTGTTAATCAGAACCCGGACAATAATATAAAAATTTCAACAAGGGAGAGTATTGCTACCCCATATTTGAACAGTGCTACATCTGAAAAATGATATCATCTGCCATTGATGGTTCTTATACTTGTATTTCATGAACAATGAAACTTGATAATTGTACAGCCAGAAGACTGTTCAAAATACAACCAGTTCTGCACAATGTACACCGTAATTTAGAAATGTTCATACAACAATGGAACATTACTGTAGATAATGCTACTTGTGTGCAACAGAAAGCTTCCATTGTCTGTTTCCAACCCATGAAATGCAAAAAATTCAGGATGAAGATGTTACAAACATTCAGACAGTAGTGCAGAACATGTGTGATATTGTATGATACAAACTACAGCCATGTCAACTTTTCTGGTTCACTCTGAAAGGTACTGTTCTTCAATTAGGTTTTGAAATTTTCTAATACTAGTATTTTATACGTGTTGCAATATATCAGATCACAGGCAAACAGAGTTCCAGTTTTTCATTTATCTGTATTTTTGTACGTGCAAATATGTTAGAGATTATTTTAGAAAGAAACTGTGACTGAAAATATAAACTATAACACTTAGAAATAATAGTCTGTACTGGACCCACAAAAATGAAGCGTTTTCCTGCTACACATATTTATGTTCACATTTTGCAAGGTCTGCATTTGGACATAATGGGTCTAAAAACACATACACACAAATACGTTTGCAAAATCAAAAATAAAATTCAGAGTCATACATAAAACATACAATGTGTGAAAGAAATTAACAGGTATTTCCACAACAACACATACAGACATGCCCAGTCTAAACAACTTTTTCTTTTAAACACCTGCCTGAAAGTAAAAAAGTCATGGATCACAGTGCTGGAACCATAATTTGTCATATTTTTACAAGAAGAAGTAAAAGTATACAAATATTGGCACTTTAAACTGTTATGTTTATTAGACTTGGCAAAAAGCAGCAATAAATATTAGCAATGTGTTAAATAAACTGCTCAATTTGGTATAGTACTGTTCTGGCTGTCAGCATTGTACTTAACCCACGAAATATTTTGCCGGCTCTACCAAATGGCTGGATTATGAATAATGACTTACAAAGAATATACCAGTACTTGTGGCCTACTTTAAGACATTCAACTACAGGTCACTATTTGGACTTCTGTGATATAAAATGGTTGAAAGGTGAAAAAAATTATACAACAAAGAAACATGAGTATAATCTAGTATCATTAGAATAATTAAACCACTGAGAGTGTGATGGGCTGACACGTATGAATGATACAGAGACACAGTGTATTTCTGTGCTGGGAGACACTTCTTGAGGCAGACTTCACTATCTCAGCTATGGAAGATGTGGAGATGATGGTCACAATTAGAATGACGGTAGCTTGCAAATAAAATGTGCACGTAAGCACAGAATGAACCACAGTGGTGATGGTCTAAATTCTCAAATATGGCATGAAAAAGACATGAATAATCCAGTGACTTATAACTCATTGCAGTTCCAGTGTGATTCTAGGCAGTAGCAATGAACAGTGGAATGACACTACAAGCTGTGGAAAGGAAAGGAAGTGGGACAGCATGTTATTATTCATCAAGAAAATGTTCTAAACATCATGTGAAATAATTTGTAATGTGTGCTATTATTAGATTTAGACATCTTCAGATTTAGATATACCACATGTTGTGCCAATTTGAAAAGGTGAAACAATACCACAAATGTAACAAACTTAATTTTCCATCCACAGCCCACACCTATCCTGTTACAGGTCACTTGATTCGTTGCTACTTCTAGGACTGAGTAACTGAGTAAAGTGTACTAGCAACGATATATAAGCAATTAAAATCACTCGTACTCCTATTCCCTCCCTCCCCCCTCTCTCTCACACACACGTACGCACACACAAACACACATACACACAAACACACCTATGGCTTGAAAGTATATTTTGCCACTTGAGTTATGTTAAGCAGTACATCTGTAATACATTTCAACAAAATAAGCTAAAGTGCTGTAAGATTTTCACGACTGAAGTTTGAAGTTTCATGTAAAGATATAAAACCCTTAAACACTAAACACCCCTGATAAAGCTGTAGCAGTAAGTGTATCATCATAAAGAACTGACCTCTCCTCTTGCACCCCTAAAAAGAACCTTTAAACAATACTTACAATAAGGATAGCAACAAAACAGGCAAGAGTGGTGTTCCAGTCACCATAGGACGATGCTTTGCCAACAAGCACACTATAAAAAATGAAGTCTCCTAGACCAAGTTTCACACCACCTGTAAAAATGAACAGCACAACACAACTAAATTTAATTTTTTTATTTGTAGGCTTGAGCTTGATGATGGCTTTATGGAAAAGCTGAACCACATAGCACATTTGGACAGTAAAAGATATGGTGGTAGTTGTGTTTGATGTTCTAGGTGTTTATTTGTCTAAACTGAAAGTTTTTTAAACACGGTAACAGAATAATTTCATCACACTTTTATCTTGGAGGCTACAATCTTTTTCTCCCTTACTAATAGGGTGGTATACAACTCTTGAGTTATTTTTATACCTCTTTATTCCTGTCCTGTTTGTCATATACCTGTGTTGCAACACATCTTATTTATACATAAATATGCCACAACCTACCATAAAGTTTCTCTGTTGCATTGCTGCGGTTAATCCCGCCTTTAGAAGAATATCTATACGATTAGCCTTTCACACTTGAACACCTGTGGTCAGAAGTGATCAAAATTCTTGTTATACTTTAACAATTATTATACTTACCTTGATCAAAGGTTTTAAACTACACAGTCTAAGATACAAGTATATTTTATATGGCTGATGTACCTTCACAACATCTACATGAATCTTCCCTCCTACATTGTATGTGTGCATGAAATTAGAACAAGATATAAAATGTCTGCAGAGCAAACCACTGCTTGTGCAATGTACAACCATTCCAAGCAATAAACACTGGTAACCTATGTAACCTCAAAAACCACATAAACTTTGGTAACCTTCAGTACAAAGGCATGATGGTAATGTTAATAACCAAACTAGTCAGAAACTTACATACATAATTCTGTAACGTGTGTTAGTTTTGTATGATTGTGACCAAACTTGAATTTTTGACAAATTTTGATAAAACAATATGTTCCACAAAAATCCATCCAGCAAGAGCTCAGTACTCCATGTCTACAAATGGATGGATGGAAGGACAGACATGATGAAGCTAACATGCACTTATTACACTTCATTTTTACAACTCCCTTTAATAACAACCTTGCACTGCAACAATAATTTTTAATTTTTATATTTAAGATATTACAGCTTAAACTGGAAGTGATACGTGAATGATAAGTGTCAGACACTGGCTGTATTTGACAAAAATACATAGTAAATGAAATAAGATGACCAACAGCATGATGCAAAAGCGCATTTTACAGATAGTGCATAGGTCTATATTTACTGAGGCTTAGGCATGTCACTGAATAACTAAACCTGTGCTGACACTCACGTTCCTCGGCATCAATTTCTATCTGCTGTTGCTGTTGTGGGGATGTTCTGTAATCTGCAACTGGCTGATGTCCACTCAAAGCTTCCCTGACCTCCCTCTGCCTGCGGCCTACATTCTCTTCACGTTTTGAAAACCATTCTTGGGAGAATCCACTCTCAGGGTCTCCTTCTGCATCAGGAGTGGGGCAATTTGGAGCACGGTGAGATCTAGATGTTGATGTTGATGTTGTTGTTGTTGTTATTGTTGTTGTTGTTGTTGTAGAAGTAGTGGCAGCAGGAGTGGTATGGCTAGTAGATTCTGGTTCATCACTTCCAGTCATGCTTATGTAACTGTACATGTATGTTGCTGGAATACAAAACAGTGATTCACATACCATGCTGGTAGCATCACAGCCTTCTTAAAAACTTGGTTTTAATGGAATGTATCCCATATTTAATCTGTTGTGTGCATAAGGTTGTAATTCTTAGAACAACGAATATTTAAATGCAGCACTGTAAATAGACATGGTTCATTCCATAACCTATGTCTCCTCTTGTCCTTCAATTAGTGTCTAAAAACCTTTAATGTCCTTAAGTCTATAAATAAGTGGTATGCAGAAGCATTTTTGCCAAGTATCAATATCACTGTAAATAATAATAACATGAATATATATGTTTGATGGGGGTAAATCTATACACATTCTTAACCTTAGCACTAGATGTAGGTGGTCAGCTTCATGATTCAATTGTTTTAAGCACCAGGCAAAAAGTCAACTTAAGTGCTAAACATTTCCTGACAATATCATGACCCATCAGTGACTCATGGTTAAGTAGAAAATAATCACATTTAATTTTATTACATTGGACCACCAACTTTAATGTCAGTATGAAACTGGATATTACTGTAACTTTAGTATATGGGTATGCAGGATGTCTGGAATCCCCACATCAAACACCTGTCACAAACCATGCCTTATGCGTGCTCATGAATTACAGACACTTTCAGAAAACAGGGAACTGTGTACACAAACTTACGATAAATTCTACAAATTCTGGGTTTTTCTCATATTTAAATGTTACAAACAGTTCACATTTCTCTTTGTCATATAACATACAAGATAATACAAAACACATTACAATGTGAACCAGCCATATTAACTGTATAACATACATGCAAATTGTAACTATACTCACATGAATATATAAGTGCAGGAAAAATCTGCTCATTTCGTTCTTGTGCAGTTTCCACCAAGATACGCAATGGACCTTTAGGTGTCAACACTGCTACTAAATCTGTAAGTGAACCAAAAATATAGTACATGATACATAAACACTGAAATGGCTCGAATAAGAAGGAACAAACTGGGTGCTGCTGTACAAAGAGAATCCAATATATTCTCCTCTTAGTTCTTTTTAAAAACCCAAATATTTCCCTCAAAAATGTCTTGTTAAAAGCTGCCAACAAATTAATTTGCTATATTACATATATAAAGAAATGAAGTAGAATTACAGTCCATACACAACTTTTATCATATATACAGGGTGTCCCAGGAGGAATGTGCAAGACTTCGGGAGAGTGTTCCTTATGTTAAAGTATACCGATATAACCCAAAACACCTATATCCAAAGTTGAACGATTATGGAGATAATGGCCAGAGAAGTTTGAAACTTTGACAGCTGTTACACACTTATTGATTACCAAATAAATATTAAAACTGGCAGGAATATGTGGTTTCTGTAATGTTAATATCTGTACTTAACACGTAATTAATGTATGAGTAACATAAAGCCATTAAATTGAACTACATAAACACCCGCATTAATGCCGTAGTCGTCCTTAGGGTTCCAAGCACTTTACATGGCGCATGAATATTCAGCAGTATGGAAGTATTGATTTAACTTTGCTGACTGCGCATTTTGGTATAAGCCTACTACATAATTGTACTAAAATACAGTACCTGCTTTACAGTAATTGTTCAAAGTTTCCTCCTCCAGTTGCTAAGCAGTTTTCGGCATGCATGAGGAGGGAATGAGTAGCAGAAGCAACGTTGTCTGGATGGTTGCGTATGTGTTCAGCCGCTGCAAAAATACGATCGTGCAGTGCTGCTCTTGACTCGACCTTAGTTTCATACACTAACGTCTTCATGTGGCCC
>Ga0123352_10017633_pt1 | contig 11373 bp, 5 predicted proteins | sample TergutLab28metaG_FD_89700 | JGI IMG/M metagenome (GOLD analysis project Ga0123352, IMG submission 89700) | Labiotermes labralis P1 segment gut microbial communities from Petit-Saut dam, French Guiana - Lab288 P1 | ecosystem: Host-associated > Arthropoda: Insects > Digestive system > Gut ... | reverse complement strand
TAGTGGTCGTACCGCACCGCTAACCTCTAAAGTTGCATTTTATATATTTATTCAACAAATATAGGTACTGAATATTTTAAACATGGTATATACTGTCCGTTTTTTTCTCTTCAAAATCCAGTTTGTTTCATTATTCTAACATATTTAGTTAACGTATTATTCACATTTCATATACAGGGTGTGCTAAAATAAAAAAAATAATTCCGGCGCCAAAAGGTTAATTAATTGCTGTTCATTTTCTTCAGATCATCTCATTAGACTCTGTACAGCTTTTCCAGTAAAAGCAATCTATAACAGAAACCCAAGAATCTCGAGTTAACTTTCATAAATCCAGCTGATAAAGTGCATAGGTCTATTTCAAATGTATGAAATTAAAATATTCAAACTTCCCTCCGTTTGTAAGCACGATTTTGTAATCGGGGGGGGGGGGTTTCAAATTATGTACAGTTCTGATCGAAATTTTTACAACTAAGAATAAAAACTTTTAACTACTTTTATACTGAGACGTCTGAAGATGACACAATTAGTGCCAAAAACGTGTAGAGTTATGTGAAAATTTTAATGTAAGCACTATTATGTAATCCGGGGGGGTGTCGAATTTTGTACAGTTCTCATCGAAATTTTTACAACTAAGAATAAACCCTTTAACTACTTTAATATTTTGACATCTGAAGATGACAAAGTTTTGCCAAAACATGTAAACATGTAGAGTTATCTGAAAATTTTAATTACATTTGAAATAGGTGGTGCTACCAGGTGGTTCACTTAATGTTTGAATGACACAACTTTACAACTAAGAATCAATTAATATTTATTGTGTTTTATTGTCTTTTAGTTTGTCGTTGTGTATTGTGGTGTTTAGTGTTCGGAGGACTGTGTTATCTCCAAACCCTGAACACTAAAGCACCATACTCTTATGAAACTTTGTGACCAATTACCAGTATTTACGTTTTCACCGCGACTGAAAATTTAAACCTTTAAATCTGTTAATTCTATATATTTAGGACGAATTATTCTTTTGCTGTACAAACAAGCCCACCACATCAAATACATATAAATAGTCCACATATTATTATGACATGTTTCGGTAACCTAGGAAGTGCTTCGGTAAAATTACACCATCATCACTGAGTACGTTGTGCCAATATTACAACCAATTGCAAATGGTACCATTTGCATTCGTTAGAAGTTTTAGTGTACATTACAGTGGCATTTTAACAATGGAATAATAAGTTCGATGCCCATTCCGAGCACGGATGTGTGTGTGTGTGTGTGTGCGTGTGTTTCACTTTGCGTTTCCCGTTGCATATAAAGACCACAAGACGATCCATTACAGGGTCCAACCGAATGCGTAACAGCGTGATACATTCCTCGCAAACCCAACGAAATTGGGCTCGCTGCTCCCGCACAGGCCTGGAGTGCCGTCCGAGTAATTATTTACTGTCTTAGGAGCAACTCCACGCCGCATAATCTACCAAGGATTACCCTTTGAATTCTTCAGCCGTGTGGCTCAGTTCATTACCCTTGTTACGTTTCTGGCAGAAGTTGGGAGCTTTGTACTTGGATACACTGCAACGTGATAAGAATTCATGGTGAGGTCTGTATTTATTCTTACAGAAGGATGTAAAGTTGCAGTAATCTTACGCGCTTGAAGGTAATACTCTGCAAGTCTGTATAGACTAGGAAGTTTACGTGTGAGGTGAAGAGGACTGTAAAGAGGAGCACGAGGTGTGTAGAGTAGGGAGGTAAGGAATGGAGTTGGAAATAAATCCACGCGCCATGCTGTAATATTTTGGAATCGAGATACAATTCGATATCTCGTAAATTAAGACGATCTTTTTCTTTTTTTCCTTCAGACAGCTTTCCTTTTGTCTACAAAAAGACGCCAGTTGGTAGTAACAGAGAGGGTTGGGGTTATGTGTTCCAGGGTTCAAATCCGTTCCATAGTATGTTTTGCGGGTCAGGTAGCGTCTGAGAAGTCACGTGCATACTGCCAAAGGAAATGAAGGAAAAGAGGGTGGAAGTTGGGGTAGATGAATACACCCCAGGGGCACACTATGTCACGCAGGTTGCCTACTCGCGACGCCTTTAGCTGAAACCACCACCCAAGGCAAACCGCCCCTTCCGCCCCCCCCCCCCTTCCTGGTCTTCACAACCTGCACAGAAACCTCTATGCTGTCTGACGACAAAGACGCAAAGAAAGGAGAAAAAAAAAGACAAGTCATTTCAACATTACCAATGTCACTTTTGACCCCTCTATCATTCTTCATTCCCTCGGATTTTCCTTATTTTCCTTTGACCCCAAGTTTTACCAACTCAATTTTTCATTCATGTAGCTAGTACTAAAGAAATGTACATTACGGTTAGTAACTTTCTATATGACTTATACGTCTTTTCGTTTTATGATATCCCCTCTTGTCACGTATTTAGCCAACTCTTTCTTGCTACAGTTCATCCGTATTTCATTCCGGATACTGTACTGCGCTTCCCAAGTCGCCCTTAAAAACTTTCATTTACCGTGATATCTAACTCTTAAATCTCTAAGGGCTATTAGTGCCCTATTCCTACGTCTCTTACTTATATCCACGCCATTTTTGTTCTCCACGATGCACTATTTAAGATCATTCCAAGCAAAGAAGATGTTTCTCATTAGTTTTCTCAGTGTCATTAGGAAAGTAACAAATTCTGTTATGTGTATACTTAGTCCATTAAAAGCTACTCTCCTGTACTCTTCATCTTATGGCGAATAACGTCATTCTCGGCCTTTTTGGTGCTGTTCAAGCCATTCATGTTTGAATTATTAATTTCAGGCAGTAGACTTTTGAACTTCCCTCGTTCTGTATATGAATTTGTAAGGGTTCCTAGCACATGACATCACTGCTGCAGGTCTTGAAATTGATATCTACCAGTGATAGTCGTTACAGACAACGTGCTTTGATAGATTTCCTTACTGCAGTGAAAGAAACAATGGGGAAAATCCATAAAGAGTTCAGTAATGCTTGTGAAAATCCTGCAGTCGATAGATGCACTGTAGTTCGATGGGTAAAAAGATTGAGGGATGGAGAAGTAGGAACATTGTAGCTCCTTGATGATCTCCAGCAGCCGGAAACGTGATGGTCACGGTGTTCTGGGACTGTGGAGTGATTCTTCTTGATGTGATGCAGAGACGACTAACTCAGATGCTTATATCAGTACGCTGAAAAAATGAGGAAACTCTTCGAGCGCGTTCGACCTGACAAGATTCTGCGCGAAATGTTGCTTCAACAGGATAACGCGAGGCCTCACACCAGCGTCAAGACTCGGGCAGCCATCACACGGTTTGGACGGGCGGTGTTACAACATCCACCCTACAACCCCGCCTTAGCTTCTTCAGATCCTCACCCCTTCGGACCCCTCTCTTCGGAAAGAATTTTGAGATGGATGATGATGTGAGCGGTGCCGTCAGAACTTGCTTGAACCAACAGGACAAGGAAAGGAACCGGTCGGACATACATACCTTCATTCCACGCTGGCGCAAAGCTAGAGAACTGCGTGGAGAATAAGTATAATATTTTTTTTGGGCGCAACAGCCCCCCAATGGGCCAGGGCTTACACACACACACAGTGACACCCCACAGTCGGTAGGACTCCTCCGGACGGGTGATAAGCCCGTCGCAGAGACCTCTACCTGACAACACACAACACTCACAACAGACAGACATCCACGCCCCCGGTGGGATTCGAACCCATAATCTCAGCAGGCGAGCGGCCGCAGACCCACGCCTTAGACCGCGCGGCCACTGGGACCGGCACACATAACATTAGGATATAAAAAGTTAAAGGTGAAGTGCACCCTTGTACAGGCCTTACGGCTCATAGGGGGAGTAGAGGTATAGCTCTACTCTTTCTTGACCACGGCACTAGAAAGGGGTGAGGTTTGAGCGTCACGCCCCGGTCGCTCTTTACCCCGCGAAAGATCTGGTACCTATTGTACAGGAGGCTGGGTGAGCCCCAGGGCCAGTCTGGACAGGTGCGGAAAATCTCGCCCCCACCGGTATTCGATCCTCGGACCGTCTAGCCCGTAGCTCAGTCGCTATACTGACTGAGCTACCGGGCCCACTTTAGGATGTAAACTAACTAAAAACCAAGTTTCAATGAACATTATGTATTATTTTCGAGATTCTTGAATAAATATTGGACGAGAAAAATAATTTGGACGTCCGTCTTATGCCTGTTATTTGTGTGAAATTTAACTAAATTTTGATTGGCAGTAAATGAGCACTGATAGGTTGATGGTCGCTCAGGTGGTCAAATTTTTATTTAAAGAATCTTAGCTGTGTTAATTTAGCCCATGTAATGAACAGTATTACGAGTGCGTTACAATTTTAATATTTTCCAATTTAGAGCAAGGTCGGCCGTTGTGACGGCTAAGTTTTTGTACTGGTTTTTCGTCTGTCCAAACCATGCTAAATAATCTGCCTGTATTGTTCTCCTTTATTCGTTCAACCTAATCGTATTTGACAAAGACAAAATATCGGGCCACTAAGAGTATGACATTGAAAGTTCCGGTTTTGTCAAACGGGAGCCGGGGAGGGGGGGGTTATTGGACAAGAAGTTTATCTACTGTTCGTCACGTGATTGGGGACACATTATGCATTTAATTAAATTGTGTGGAATGCTGAGTTTCACGGCTTGCCGGATTTTATGTATCTGTAAATGCAAACCGGTAAAAAAAAATGTTTCCCTTCGGCCGGCAGACATACGACACTTTTAACAAGCGCTATGTTAATTGCACGTTGAAACAAGTTAATGGAGCCAACGGCAAGTGAATGGGGACAGTTGTCAGATAAAATGTTTGCCTGTGTTGTTGAATAGACGTGCCAATATGCACTGTACTACTGTTTTATTCTTATCCTATCTTGATTTATGTGGCCATCTTAGTTATTAAACAACTTAATGCAACAAACATTGTTTTATAATAAGTTTATAATGTGTCTCTACATGTTTCGAACACTATGTGCTCATCATCAGGAGGTCAAAATTGTATTATACAGCATCTGGTATCATCACACCTGTAGGTGGCCATCCCGTGCACAGGTTGAGAGAGGTGTGATAATTCCAGATGGTGTATAATACAATTTTGACCTCCTCATGATGAGCACATAGTGCTCGAAACATTTAGAGACATATAATAAACTTATTATAAAACAAGATTTTGTGCATTAAATTGGTTAATTACTGAGATTATACTGATATTCACGGTCAGTAAAACATCAAAATTTTTATTGCCATATGTTTCAGTCTACCTGTGTAATTCTGATTATACGACACACAGGCCAAGGACCTAGTCCTAAAATTCTGTACAAATATGCCAGCAGCGACCGCAAAGTGGCCTGGGGGGTGCTAGGGGGTGCTAAGGTTTAAGGTTTAGACACTTAGGGGGCCACTGGCGACCGCTGGACCCGTCAACTGACGGTGAATCGTTTGTACTTTTTCTTTAAACCTTACTTTGTTATGTTGTCACTCTCGATCTCCGAGACAAGGCGTCCCGAAACCATCTGGCGAGTCCGGTGTCAGCAGTAGTGCCTACTAGACCTTTCCCTTTTGTGTAAACACTATTTACTATCAAAGACTATCATCTGAAGTCCGTGGAATTCACACCGTATAGCCGTCTTCTCTCTCTCGTCGCCCCTTCTAAACAACGAAGTAGGATCCACGCCCTGATCCAACAACATCTGAGATACGTCCGATCAGATTCGTCTCCTCGGAAGACACAACAGAAACTTACCTAGGTGTGGCTCCTGTGTGAAAGTGGGCCACTCGAGCAGCGAATGCTTTGCTAGGGAGAAATGAGAGGCACGGGTGAATCCCGTAGTGACTAACGCACCAGAAAGTAGTAGTATTACGTGCTTTCGGTGCGGGGAGAAGTCCCACTTAGCAAGACATTCTCGTAAACTCATAATTACACAAGTAGAAAGAGACATATTGCAATGCAAATCAAGATAGGATTACAATAAAACAGCAGTACAGTGCATACTGACACAACTATTCAACAGTGTAAGTAGGCTAGCCAGACCAATCCGTGTTACGTACGCGTGGGTAACGTGTATAATGTCTGGAAAATCTCAGTGGCTCGTGTGACACTGTCGTTTAGATAAGTCACACTTGTACTGCTTTCTGAGAAATTCCAATGCACCTCACCTTGTTCTTCGACGGATTTTTCTTCAGCCTATGCATAGAGAAACCTGAATGTGTGCTTACATCAAGAGCAATCTTCTCGAACATGCCATTTAAATTGTAAGGCTTCGTCCTGGTTGTGCATCTTACAGGATTCCCAAACTGTTTTGAGGTTAGAATACTTAAGACTAAATTCCTTTACAGTGGAATCACTTGTTTGCTAACAACATTTACGGCTGAGAGAATTAAGTTGTTTCTAGCGCTCTGCCGTTCTTAGACGGGTTGTGACTTTAAAGTTGTTTTCTGCGTATCTACGCAATAGTACAGTCTCTTTCCAAACCCAAGCTGCACACAATACGAAAGTATTTGATTTCTGCATCCATTTGTGTTAAATACCGAATTTTAAACAAACCGTCGCAACCACGCATTGCATATTTGCGAACTGGTATTTTATCGATTTATCGATAATGTAATGTAACTAACCAAGCTCCATGATAGATGATTTTGGGTAGCTTTGCAGCCTAAGGTGACATATTACAAGACACATTGTCTCCATTACATAAAAAGCTAGTTGAATGCGTTTGGGGAAGTAATTGATCTTCATTCTGGAGACGTTACGAAAAATATGAATGCATTTTTGTGAGTAAAACGCGGAATGTTTTAATGTTTTATTTGGCGAAACATATAATAACCAGTGTTCTTTACTGGCATAAGTATAGAATGGGGGCATTGGAAGCAGTTTGCGTACGTCAGATATAGTTAATAACTGTCTATTTGCAAAGTAATTTAGAACTAAACGTACTTATATGATTTTGTTCTTTGTATAAAATTAATTTTGAATAAGTTTTATAGAAACTGCATTTCTTGTTCCTCTTTTCGTTGTTAACGTCGCGGTTACTGTAAAACAAATATTGCGTCTTCGGAAAGCAACCGAAAAAAATGATCCTTTTTTGAAACAGGACAGGGAATGGCGAAGAGCCAAATTCTGTTTTGTCCAATCCTCTATATATACACGGTGATCAAAAAGTATCTGTGCACCTGCTTTCTGTATTGAAATCATCAGGTGCACAGAGACGTTTTGATCACACTATATTAAAAGCTTTCACCATTGAAACTGTAATATTTCAGATTTAATGATCTGGATCATGAAACCAATGCCGACGGGAACTCATGTAATGTAATTATATGTTTTATGTATGTGAGGAAAGTTTCAATTAATATTTTTTTGAAGTGATGAAATAGGGGTGAATTAATAGCGTCTAATAGCTAACCTCAGAAGGAGGGGCTGGATATGAATTCCTTCCAATGAAATTTAAATTACGCAATTTATATTTAGATTCAAGAGTATAAGCTTGGTGTCAGGGTAGGCACCGTTTTTCTGGTGGTGGTCCGAGGTACGTAAAAGTCGTAATTACATATATTGCTTTAATCGGAACGGACGAACAAGCTCAAACCCTTTCCACCAGTTACCATCCCCTTTATAAGTAGTTATTCAGAATCGCTGTAGACGCTTCTCATCCTCTCGGTCTTTAATGTTACCTTAACGAGGGAATTATTAGGCATTTTAGAAGAGGGCGGTGCGGAACGATGCGGCTGAAGATCTCATGCGAGTCGCCTGTCGTCACCAGGCGCTCGTACCGACTGACTGTAAGGAGACGACGAATATTGTTGTGCCGTTTAAAATTACTGCTGAATCTTTCTTGCCTTTTTATGTGTCTGTATTCTGACATTAAACTTTATACTGCACTTAATGGTTCATAACTTATTTAGTGAACACGTAACAGCTTCGCAGGTACAAGCGTCGTTAACCGTTTGACGCCTAACGACCCCTGTAGGAGTCGTACCGCACCACTAACCTCTAAAGTTGCATTTTATATATTTATTCAACAAATATAGGTACAGAATATTTTAAACATGGTATATACTCTCCGTTTTTTCTTCTTCAAAATGCAGTTTGTTTCATAATTCTAACTTATTTCGTTCCTGTGTTATTCACATTTTATATACAGGGTGTGCTGAAATTTAAAAAAATAATTCCGGCGCCAAAAGGTTAATAGGGTGGTATTGAAGGATGGACCGAGAGGAAGATTTTTGGACTAATTCAAAAGCCGTCATTCCCTTGACAAGACTGCGATAGGCACGAGCAATATACTGGGATAAACATTTGTATTTGAAATACGAGTACACGGATGTACTTAAAGTGAATGGGACCGCGGTGGCACAGTGCTGAAGGGTGCTGTGCTACAAATCGAAGGTCGCTGGTTTGATCCCAGCTGGTGTCATTGGAATTTTTCATTGACGTAAAATCCTTCCGATCGCACTATAGGCCTGGTGTCGACTCAGCCCCTAACAGAAATGAGTACCAGGAGCGTTTCCTGAGGGTAAAGGCGGCCGGTGCATAAGGCTGACAACCTACCACCATCCTGTGCCGTTGTCACGAAATCTGGGAACTTTAACTTCCTGGAACCCTCTGGGCCACTCCAGGCCTGTAACGGGACTGTTTTACCTTTTTTACTTAAAGTGAATAGTGACGGATGGATGTCTTCAGATGTTCATTTTTAAATTATGTATTCGTACTCTTTAAAACAATGAAATGAAAATATTAGGAGTACTTAAAATTTTATGGGCCTCTCATTATTACCTGAATTATAAGAAATCTTTGGTGGCAGTTTTACTAGGATTGTACGTTTATCAGCTTCGCGTAAAACACGTGGTAATAATTTGGTAATTGTGTTTACACGTAACCTCATATTTTTAATTGTTACGAATTATGATAATGATAGTCGGGTTATGATGGATGCATTGGAGTCACTTTTGTTTTGATCTCTTGGCATTCCGCAAAAAGTAACTTTGGGTAATGTGAAGTATATCTGGCTGAGAAGGCATTGTATGAGGTGCCGTATGGAAACTAATTCAAATCATAGGCTTTTCATATTGATTATTTCTGTTAAATTTTGCAGGGACCGAATTTTAACTGCAACACATACAAAAGTATTCTTTATTTGAAAGTCGTTAAACAACAATGCGGTGCAATGTTGTTATTATGCAACTATCAACTGAACGACATTTTTCGAATCTACAGGGCCATCATTCAGCTATATAAAATAATGGTAACTAGGCAAGGTACATGCGATAGTATTACCTGCTGGATTCCATGGTTTACCTTTCAATATATATTAAAATGTTCAGCGTATGTAATGGTTGAGACAACAACCATTCCATACGCTTCACATCTATCCCCACACACGCTGCACACACACACACACACACTAAAAACCTCAGAGTGTAATACTATCTAATGGTATTTTTTTACCAATTTTATCACATTTTGTATTTTAATATTTATTAAACTGTAAACCACGGGATCCTGCAGGTAATACTACCGCATGTACCGTGCCTAGTTACCATTATTTTATATAGCCTGATGATGGCCCTGTAGGTTCGAAACATGTCGCTCAGTTGATATTTGCATAATAAAAACATTGCACCACATTGTTGTGTAACGATGGTCAAATAAAGAGTACTTTTATACGTTCACGCAACAGGATGGAAAACCCCCAATTTGCACCACATACGTTTCGTATTGTGTACAGTACGGCAATTAATTCTCCGAGTAATCCGGTTTTTCCCACCGTCGATCCACATTGATTTAATAATTCACTTTTCCCCGATGTTATATAAGCTCAGTAACTACTACCGTCATTAAAAATGTACGCTTTAAAATGGGCCTACCCATTTTAATAATATACTTCTATCTGTGTCTGTGTCTCGCAATTGATCTCGTCTGTTCAGTTTCCCCGAGCACAGTTTTTAGGCGCGTTCGCAAAATTGCGAAAAGCGACAGTTAGTTGCATCATGTCTGTCCGTCCGTCTGTCTTTCTTCGTGGAATAAGTCGACTTTGGGTAGAAGGATTTTCATGAAATTTGATATTTGGGTGTCCTTTGAAAATCTGTCTTGAAAATTCAAGTTTAACTAAAATCGGACAAAAATAAAGGGCACTTTACATGCAGATAATTATACTTTTTTTTTATATCTCGCTCATTTCTCGTAAGAATGTAAAATGTTTCATATAAGATTTTCAGAGAAAATCGTTTTATTTTTCAATAACTTTATTTCGAAAATCTTACCGTTTATGAGATAGTGTGGAAAATGTTTGATGCACGGGGCAAGCCACAGATGACAGTGTGGCACATGCGCATTGCATGCTGGATACCTAAAGCTACAAACACACGCTCGCAATATACAGGGTGATTCAAAAATATTATGAGCACTAGTGCTGGAAACATGTAGTGTCATATAATAAACTTATTATAAAACAAGATTTTGTGCATTAAGTTGGTTAATTACTAAGATTATACAGAGATGAGCGGTCAGCAAAACATCAAAATACTTTATCTTAGATCAAGGAAAGCGTACTTCATTGCCAGTAGGTACTGAATGTAATCCAGTTCTAAAAACAATGTTATTTAAAACTTAGTAAATTGATAACTCTAGATTAAATTCAACATCGTTTGTTATTTAAGACAACTAAGATGTAGGATTCCCCCCTCCCCCGCTAACGAATTATTGCCGGCCTGCAAGTAACCATACATGGTTGTTTAATAAATTCTTTTTAATATCTAGCAATGTTCAAAAGTAGATATGTAAAAACCACTAATTACGGCACATTAGTATCTAAACGCCCTCTTTTTTTAGAGTTCCTAAACAAGAGATAGTGTGTCGTACCATATCTGAAAGAGAGTTGTGTTTAGGACTGCGACAGCTTAGCCGTAAATGCTGGCATGATTCATTTTGCAGATTGATTTAACTTTTAGACGCCTAATATCAACTATAGTTGACGTACCGCATCGCTAACCTCTAAAGTTGCATTTTATATATTTATTCAACAAATATAGGTACTGAATATTTTAAACATGGTATATACTCTCCGTCTTTTTCTCTTCAAAATGCAGTTTGTTCCATAATTATAAAATATTTGGTTCCTGTATTATTCACATTTTATATACAGGGTGTGCTAAAATTAAAAAATAATTCCGGCGCCAAAAGGTTAAAAGAAAGAATATTGCAGTTTTGATCACGGCTTAGGTATCCTACACTGAAACACCACGATGATCATAAAAGATATCCATTCTCATTTACAGCTAGATCTAGTTCCATGTGAAGAAGAAGGACAAACTGCAGACCACTTAATATTTCAGTGTAGGAAATTACGTAAT
>Ga0123352_10017630_pt1 | contig 11375 bp, 10 predicted proteins | sample TergutLab28metaG_FD_89700 | JGI IMG/M metagenome (GOLD analysis project Ga0123352, IMG submission 89700) | Labiotermes labralis P1 segment gut microbial communities from Petit-Saut dam, French Guiana - Lab288 P1 | ecosystem: Host-associated > Arthropoda: Insects > Digestive system > Gut ... | reverse complement strand
TTTCATTCTCACGCACAACAAACCGCTCGAATTTCACAAAAATCTTTCGGAGGCATTTCTTGCGCCTGTTCATATCAAAAAAAATGCGTGGATTGCCATTGGCGTGATAATTTTGCCCGGCGTAACCATTGGCGAAGGTGCGATTTGCGCCTCAGGCTCGGTCATAACAAAAGATGTTCCGCCCTTTACGCTCGTGGGCGGTGTGCCGGCAAAAGTGCTGAAAGAATTTGAAATGAAAGACGGAATTCCGATAGGATTTAAAAAATGATTGAAGTTAATTCACAGAATTACAAAATTACAGAATTTTTGAAAATTACGGCTTGAAAAGCCCGATTTTCATAACCGCCGACAAGCGTAGCGCAGTCTGCGGACAAACATAAAATTAAGAAAAAATGAAAAATTCAAAAAAAAATCTGAGTGTTGCAATACTCATTTTGTGCTTTAATCAATGTACGGTTAGAGGCACGAGCACTCAACCTGTTGAATGCAACATATTCTTCATTGATAAATGTATCGAACTTGATATTGAAAGTTTGCAAGTAAAAACCTTATCTTTTGTTGACTCGACTAATTTTGACAATTTTAGTTTTGCCGACACACTTAATCAAGCACAAATTCAAAAATTAAAACTTGATGAAAGGTTTGATGATATTTGTTTTAGCCACTTTTTGAATTATAACATTTGTACTTTTTATTTGAATTATAGAATAGAATTGTCCGAAAATTTTACCAGCTTGGTAGTAAGTTATACAAGAGGAGACTTCGAATTATTTACTATTTTAATCAACTATGACAAAGATTTTCGTATTATTGATATATTACATATTGCGTATGATGAAGTTGCAGATTCGAGGTCAAGGAGATTAAGTGCCATAAATACAGATAAAATTATCGTGAAAGAGCTCGATTTTACATATTATGCAGATGGAAGAACTAAGACAGAAACATTTGTTTATAAAATTGATGCAGAAGGACGATTTTTAAAATATTGGAGTAATTACACTGACTACCAGTCCAAGAATAGATGTTGATGTTGAAATACAATATTACATTTACGGAGTTTTTTCCTCAATTATTAGATGTGTTTGAGGGTTTGCTGTCTGATAAAATTGATTGAAAATGAACACGGTTTGACTAAACCGTCATTGCGGGCTCGACGCGCAATCTCCCGATTATGAGATTCCGCGTCGAGCGCGGAATGACGAAGGGAATAAAAATTTTGCAAAAAACCAAAAACAATGAAACAATTAGTAAGAAACGTAAAAATCACAGGGACAGGCTCTTACGTTCCGGAAAAGATATACACAAACGAATATCTTGAAACCATTTTGCCCACAAGTGCCGAATGGATTTACGAAAATTTGGGCATAAAAGAACGTCGCATTGCCGCCGAAAACGAAGCCACAAGCGATTTGGCAGCGATTGCAGGACAGCGTGCCATTGCCGATGCAGGATTAACGAGCGAGGATATAGAATTAATTATCGTCGCCACTGCCACGCCCGACCGCAAAGCACCTTCTACGGCGGCTTTCGTTCAGCACAAATTGCGAGCGGTAAACGCAGCGGCATTCGATTTGACGGCGGTTTGCAGTGGATTTTTGTTCGGAATGTCGGTCGCCACGCAGTATGTCGCCGCCGGCGTTTACAACAATGTACTTGTGATTGGCGCAGACACTTTTTCAAAAATTACCGATTGGACACGGCGCGATGCGGTGTTTTTTGGCGATGGCGCAGGTGCGGCGGTTGTAACTTCGTGCAATGTTACGGAAGGATTTTTGGCGTACAGAATTTACACCGACACGCAAAACGAGATGCTCGGTTTCACCATTCCGGGCGGTGGAAGCGAAATTCCGCTCAACGAAAATAATTTTCACGAGCAATATTTTCAGATGAACGGAAAAATCGTTTACGAATCGGCGATAGAAGTTTTGCCGAAAGCAATTTCAAATGTTTTGGCAGATACAGGATTAACAATCAACGATATAGATTTGATGATTCCGCATCAGCCGAGTATCCGTATTTTGCAAAAAACGGCAGAAATTGTTGGACTTCCTTTCGAGAAAGTGATGACCAATATGGATAAATACGCCAACACTTCGGGCGGAACAATTCCGATTTTGCTCGACGAAGTGAAAAAAAGCGGAAAACTGAAAAAAGACGATATTGTGCTTTTTGCCGCCGTTGGAAGCGGTTGGACTTACGGCGCAGCAATTATAAAATGGGCGTGATGAAAGTGCGACATTGCGTTGCGCTTTTGATGTACAAATGAAAAACTGCGACAGTTTGTCGCAGTTTTGAAAACTAAATAAATTATGAAAGGAAATTGCTTAATAACAAATGACGTCGAAACCACCTCAATTCTCAACGGCGGTTTGCGCGACGAAACAGGCGTAAAAGTGTGGCAACAAGGAATGCCGCGCTTGCTCGATTTGTATGCAAAATACGATGTGAAAAGCACGTTTTTTTTCATTGCCGATTTTGTCGAAAAATACCCCGAAATCGTAAAAATGATACAGCCTTTCGGACACGAAGTTGCTTGCCACGGTTTAACACACGAACACGATAAAGCCTTCGATGTGCTGAATTTGCAGGAACAAACCGAGCATTTGAAAAAAGCAAAATCAATTTTGGAAAACATTGCAGGCGAGGAAGTTATTTCCTTTCGTGCTCCTGCTTTGCGCGTAAATCAGCACACACCGCAAGCACTCGCCGAAGCAGGTTTTCGGATTGACAGTTCGGTTGCACCGCAGCGAATGGATATGTTTATGACGCTCGGTGCGAAAAATAAATTGCAGTGGTTTTCCGCTCCGCGCACGCCGTACAAAACTGCCGACGACAACCTCGCTCGCAAAGGAAATTCGCCGATTACGGAAGTTCCCGTTTCGTCTTTTGTATTTCCGTATATTGGAACTTTTATGCGTATTTCGCCGTTTATCAGCAATTTAACACGATATTTTCTTTATCTCGAAACAAAAAACACGGAAAAAGCAATTAACTTTCTCATTCATCCAAATGAATTGATTGACGAGGAGGATTTGCGAAAAAAAGCCGAAAGACGTTCGCGCAATCCGATAAGTCATTTACTGACAGGTGTTTTGCGAAAACATTTGAAAAAGAAAAATCTTGGCGAAAATGCACAATTTTTACTCGAAAAAGAATTGATTTTTTGGAAAAATAGGAATTATGAATTTCAGAATGTAAAAGATTTTGTTGAAAAAAACAATGAATAATATAGGCATTTTTTTAGGACATCCTGCTCATTTCCATTTATTTAAAAATGTGGAAAAAAATCTTTCCGCAAGCGGAAAAAATGTTTTTTTTGTCATAAAACAAAAAGATATTTTGGAAAAATTGTTGCAGGATGAAGGTTTGACTTACACAAAAATTCGCGAAGGTCGCACGCACAGCAAATTGGCTATGGTGCGTTCTGTATTGCAAATGGAGTGGGGAATGATTCGTTTTATCCGTCGAAATAAGATTGATTTGCTTATCGGCACAACGCTTTCATTTGCTACTCGCGTGTTTACAAAAGCCAACGTTGTATCTGTGAATGAGGACGATGCTTCGGTTGTTCCGATGTTTGCACGATTGAGTTATCCGTTTGCAAACGCTATTCTCAATCCGCGTGTTTGCGATAGCGGAAAATGGGATAAAAAAGCCACAAAATACGAATCGTATCAAGAATTGGCATATTTGCACCCAAATCATTTTACGACTGATAAACAAGTAGTTGAAAAATATTTTTCGCCTGAAAAGCCGTATTTTATTATTCGTTTTGCCGAACTCAAAGCGCATCACGATGATGGCGTTCGAGGAATAAATACCGAGATTGCACAAAAAATAATTGATATTCTTAAACCGCACGGCGAAATTTACATCACTTCCGAGCGTAAACTCGAACCGCAATTTGAACCGTATCGTATCAAAATCAACCTGTTAGATATGCATCACGTAATGGCTTTTGCGCAACTTTACATCGGCGACAGTCAAACAATGGCAGCCGAAGCAGGTGTTTTAGGTGTTCCGTTTGTGCGTTTCAACGATTTTGTGGGCAGAATTGGTTATTTGCGCGAATTAGAGGATTTTTATAATTTAGGCTATGGAATTAAAACCAACGAGTTGGAAAAATTTTATTCGACTATCTCTGAATTAGTTACAATGCCAAATCGCAAAGAAATTTTCCAAGAAAGACGTAAAAAAATGCTTTCCGAAAAAATTGATTGTGCCAAATTTATCACTTGGTTTATTGAAAATTATCCGGAAAGCCGAGAAATAATGAAAGAAAATTCGGATTATCAGTATAATTTCAAGTAAATTCAGCGATTATATCCGAAAAATTTATACAAATTCAGCGATTATAAACGAAATATTTATATAAATTTGGCGGTTAGGAGAAAAAATAGTGTTTTTGACTATTAAACCGAAATTTATAATTTGAAAAAAATACAGGATAAAGCAATTAAACAAAATTTTAGAAACGCTTAATTAAATGGATTTTACGCTCTCAAAATACAAAGAATTATTGCAAACTTTTCTTTCCGAAGGATATAAAATTTACACGGTTGAAAAATATTTGACCGAAAAGCCCGACGACGAAAAAGTACTTGTACTTCGGCACGATGTGGATGAAAAACCCGAAAATGCGCTCAAAATCGCTGAAATTGAGCGCGATTTGGGCGTAAAATCGACTTTTTATTTTCGTATTGTGAGCAAAAGCAATCGTCCTGAAATTATTACGCAAATCGTGAAAATGGGACACGAATTGGGTTATCATTATGAAAATTTGTCGTACCTTCACGGCGATTACGAAAAAGCAATAGCAGATTTTGAGCAAAACTTGGTTTATTTTCGCATGTTTTATCCTGTCAAAACTGTTTGTATGCACGGAAATTCCAAATCGCCGTTTGACAACAAAGATTTGTGGAATTATACAAAACTGTCTGATTACGAATTAATTGGCGAGCCATATCTGTCGTTTGATTTTGATGAATTTTATTATATCAAAGACACCGGATATTGTTTTGATGGCGAAAAATATGTTTTTTATGATTCGGTTGAAACGAAATTCGATGTGCCATCGTATCACACAACGCAAGATTTTATAAACGGATTGAAAAACAAAGAATTGCCCGAAAAAATTTTACTTCTTATTCACACGCTTTGGACAGATAATTCATTGGCACGCTGTAAAATAGAAACAAGAGAATTTTTCAAAAACAGACTGAAATACGTTCTGAAACGGAACAAATGGTTGAAAAAACAATTTTTTAAACTAACAAAAAACAGATTTTAAATTATGTGGCAATATTACGCAATTCTGTCGGCAGTTTTTGCCGCTTTGGTGGCAATTTTTGCAAAAATCGGCATAAAAGACATTGATTCAAACTTGGCAACGGCAATTCGCACCTGTGTTATTTTGGTGATAACTTGGGGAATAGTTTTATTTTCAAACACATTTAGCGAGATTAAAACGCTCACAGCACGAAATTGGACTTTTCTCATACTTTCGGGCGCGGCAACAGGACTTTCGTGGCTTTTTTATTTCCGAGCGTTGCAGTTGGGCGAAGCGTCGAAAGTTGTTCCGGTGGATAAATTGAGCATTGTTTTCGTCATTTTGCTTTCGTTTTTGATTTTGCGCGAGCCGTTCAGTTGGCGCGTTTTGTTGGGCGGATGCCTTATTACAGCCGGTGCGCTGGTTATTGTTTTTGATAAATAAATTGCGGTGTAAAATGATAAAAAAATTATACAAAAAATTTTTTTCCGAAAAGTCAAGAATAAATATTCGTTTATTTCTTGAAAGAAACTCGGCTTTTCTCTATTATGGAAGTGGATTTGAATGTAATTGTTGCGGAAAAACATTTCGAAAATTTAAACCCAAAGGCAATGTTGTGAGAAAAAATGCAAAATGTCCTTATTGCGGTTCTTTGGAAAGGCAGCGCGTACTGTTTTTTTATCTTGAAAAAGAAACTGATATTTTCACAAAAGAAAATAACAAAGTCTTGTATTTTGCTCCCGAACATTGTTTAATTCCAAAATTTAACCGATGCACTTTTGCTGAATTTGTAGATGCGGATATAAATCCGAATTTTGCAAACTATATTGTTGATATACAGTCAATTTCTTATCCGAACGATTATTTTGATTATATCATTTGTTCTCACGTTTTGGGTCACGTTCCAAACGAACAAAAAGCGATACAAGAATTGTATAGAGTGCTGAAAAAGAGCGGAAAAGCAATAATAATGACTTTGATTGATAAAAGTAGAGAAAAAACATTTGAGGATACTTCAATCGTAACTCCGAAAGATAAATTGAAATATTATTCTGAATCGGATTTGGAACGACTTCACGGATTGGACTTTGCGCAGAGGCTTTCGCATTGTTTCAAAGTAGAGGAAATTGATTATAGAAAATGTTTTGATGAGGAAATCCAAAAACGTTTTTCTTTGGGAAATGGCGAAAGAGAAATCATTTTTAGTTGTACAAAATAAATGAATTGGATTAATATTTTTCAAACTCTCACCAAACAAAAAATCCTGCTTCCGTTTTATCACACGGTAGCCGAACAGCCGTTGCCGCATATCAAACACCTTTATCGGATGAAAACAGTGAAGGAATTTTCGAAAGATTTGGATTTTCTGCTGAAATATTTTGAACCGATTGATGTCGAAACGTTGTATCACTTTTTTACGAATAAAGTTGTTCCGAAAAAGCCTGTTTTTCATTTGTCGTTTGATGATGGATTGAAAGAAATGTATGAAATTGTTGCGCCGATTTTGCTGAAAAAAGGAATTCCTGCAACATTTTTTGTAAATTCGGAATTTGCCGACAACAAAGCGTTATTTTACCGTTATCACGCGAGTTTAGCCATCGAGGAATTGTTACAGAAAAAAGAACTAACGGATTCGTTGAAAACCAGACTTCTTTCGTGCAAATACAAAGATAAAGACCGATTATTTCAATATTTTTCGCAACAGCAAGTCAGCGATTTTCTCAAAAAAGAAACGCCTTATTTGACAACCGAGCAAATTAAATCGTTGAGTACAAAAGGTTTTACTATCGGCGCGCACAGTGTTAATCATCCGATTTACTACGAAATTTCGTTTGAGGAACAAATCGCTCAAACGCTTGACAGTTTGAAGTTTGTATCATCAATCGTAAATCAAAAATTAAGATTATTTGCATTTCCGTTTACCGATTTTGAGGTGTCGAAACGTTTTTTTGACGAAATAAAACCTGCTGTTGATTTAAGTTTTGGAACGGCTAATCTGAAAAAAGACGAAATTCCATACAATTTTCAGCGAGTTGGTGCAGAAAAAAGCACATTTAAGCCGTTGGAAAGTATTTTAAAAATGGAATATCTGAAATATATTGTAAAATTTTTTTTGAATAAAAATACGATTTGTCGTACATAAACTCTAATAAACAACAAATAATGAAAAGTTATGTTTAGCATTTTAATTCTCGTTCTGATTGTAATTTTGGTTGGCGTATCTTCTGCCGTTGTGATGAAAAGAAAAACAGATGGTTTTTTGTCTGTCAGTTCGATAATCGAAAAACTGTCGTTGTTGATAAAACGTTTTCCGATAAGTATTTTGCTTGTTGTCGGTCTTGCAGTTTTGTTTTTTACGGGAATAAACGGAAAATTTGAGGATATTTCGTACCAGCTTTGGATTTTTTTCTCGGTTGGTGCGTTTATCAGCGTAACAGCAACTTTATTTTCTGAGGATTATTTTAACCGTTTAAAAACTTACAGCATTACGTTTTTTGCTGTGTTGCTTTGGGCGACATATTGTTTTTTTCTGCCCGAAAAATCCGATAATGTTCAAACAAGCAAAGGCATAGAAATTTTTGTTATTGGCGGAACTGCATTTTTGGCGATGTTTTTCATTTCGTTTTTGAAAAAGAACAAAGACCGTGCATTTTGGAACTTTACTTCGCAAACAATTTTTCAAGTGGCATTAGCCTGCGCGTTTGGTGCAATTCTTTTCGGCGGATTGAGTTTGGCATTGTTGGCTATTGACAGCTTGTTCAATGTTTCGATTGATGGAAAATTGTACGGTTATTTGGCGGTAATTTGTTTCGCATTATTTGCGCCGATTTATTTCTTGGCAAATATTCCAAACAAAACCGAAAAACACAGCGATGAAATACTTTATTCCAAAGTGCAAAAAATACTTGCACTGTACATTCTTGCGCCGATTTTGGCAGTTTATGCCGTTATTTTATACGTTTATTTACTCCAAATTATTGCAGTTTGGCAACTTCCGCGCGGTTGGGTTTCGTGGCTTGTATCGGCACTTGGCTTGGGCGGATTGTTGGTTATCACGCTTTTATATCCTGTTCGCCGGCAAGAGAAAAACAGAACTGTAGAGTTTATATCTCGTTGGTTTGGTTTACTCATTTTACCGCTTTTGGTGCTGATGACGATTGGTATTTTTCGCCGTATCGCCGACCACGGAATTACGATTAATCGCGCTTATATTCTGTTGTTAAATTTTTGGTTTTACGGTATTTACATATATCTTTTTCTCACCAAATCGCGCCATATCAAATGGATTTTGATTTCGCTTGTTGCCGTTGCTTTTTGCACTTCGATAAGCGTTTGGAGTGTGGCGAATGTTACCAAAAATTCATTGACAAAAGAAATAAGTGCTGTTTTGCAAAAACCGGTATCTGCCGAAGAAGCGAGAGCGATATTTGCAGAAATGACACAAGAGGAAAGAGAGAGAAAACGAAGCATTCTCGAATATTTGCATAGACATTTTGGAAAAGAAAGTGTTCAAGTATTTTTCACAGATACGATAGCGGACAAACATTGGAATTTTTTGTCGAAATTGGGACTAAATAATGTAGTTGTACAAGGCGAAAGGTTTTGGTATAGTGCAACAGAAGATGAAAATGCATTGGATATAGAAAAATACAACAGATTTTTACCGGTAAGTTATAGCCATTGGAGAACAGATAACAATATAAATTATTCTGCTGAAAAAGAAGAATTTACAGTAATCGTAGATGATAACCATATTTTCTCAATTCCGGTAAGAGAAATGGTAATTGAACATTTAAGCTTGGATAGAGAAATGAGAAACAGGAGAGAATGGATTATTCGAGGCGATGATTATTCTTTTTGGGTGAAAAGTTTTGACGGAACTTATTATCAAGAAAATGATAGTATTAATATGGATAGGATTCAAGGTCATTTGTTTTTTAGATGAAAATCCGTATATTTGTACCCTAATTTTTGAGAATTTAAAAACAATAAACTAAAATTTCAAACAAAATGAAACATTCCATTTTACTTTGCGTGGCAACAGTTTTAATGCTGAGTGCTTGCACGTTTTCGCCGGACGAAAGAACAGGCGTAATTTCGCAACAAACCGTTCAACAAACCATCGATGCGATTAAAGATTTACACCCAAATCACGATGCGGTGCGCATTGAGCGCGGTGTAACGCAGGCGGCTTCGCTTTGGATGAGAAGCGACGGAAGCGACAGCGATTTCAAGCAATTTTGTATCGACAATTTTGTAAATGACGAGGCAGAACGCAAAGCCTTGTTTTTAAATCTGTCCGAAAATTTTGAACTTTTGTTCGGTTATTTCAACCGTTTGACGGTGAAACTTCGCGAGCCGATTCACCTTGATAGAGGCGAAGTTAGCACGGTAGATATGATTATGGGTGGATTTAACGTGTGGGCGCATTTGACCAATGATATGTTTGCCAATAAAATTGCGTTTATCACGATTTTGAATTTTCCGCCTTATACGTTGGACGAGAAAAAAGAGTTTGGCGATGACTGGACAAGTCACCAATGGGCTTACGCACGAATGGGCGATATGTTCACTTCGCGCGTGCCGGCAAGAATTTTGCAAAACATTTCTGAAACCAATGCCGCTGTGAGTCAATACATTGCCGAGTACAATATTATGATGGGACATTTGCTGAATAACGAAGGTGAAACGCTTTTTCCCGAACGTTTGAGGCTGATTTCGCATTGGGGATTGCGCGACGAGTTGAGAACGTATTACGGAAATCCCGACGGACTTGAAAGACAGGAAATGATTTACCAAGTGATGCGCAGAATTATTGCGCAGGAAATACCGCAAATTGTAATCAATAATCCTGATGTTCAATGGAATCCGTTCAGCAATGTGGTTTATCAAAACGGCGTAGCGATAGATGCAAAACCCGAACCTAATGTTCGTTATCAGCATTTTCTCAACAATTTCAAGGCGTTATCCTCGCAAGACCCTTACTCACCGCTTCACCCGACTTTTATACAGCGTGCATTTGATGGCGAAAGAGAATTTTCGTTAGAGGAAGTGCGAGCTATGTTCGTAGAACTCGTTTCATCACCGCAGGTAAAAAAAGTTGGCGCGTTGATTGAACAGCGACTTGGGCGCGATTTGCAACCATTCGACATTTGGTACGATGGATTTCAAGCGCGCAGTGCCATTCCGCAAGAAGTGTTGGATGCCACAACACGCCGATTATTTCCCGACCGCGATGCGTTCCAAGCAGCCTTGCCCGGAATGTTGATACATTTCGGATTTTCGCCTGCCGAAGCCGAGCGCATTACGTCAAAAATTCACGTTGATGCTTCGCGCGGAGCAGGACACGCTTGGCGAGCGATGATGCGAGGCGACCAAGCGCGCCTTCGCACCCGAATTGGCGCAGACGGAATGGATTACAAAGGTTTCAACATTGCCATTCACGAACTCGGACACAATGTGGAGCAAGTTATCAGTTTGCACGACATTGATTATTACATACTTTACGGAATTCCGAATGTAGCTTTTACCGAAGCGTTGGCTTTTGCTTACCAACGGCGCGACTTGGAACTTCTCGGTATTGTATGCAACAATCCCGATGCTGAATACCTGCGTGCTTTGCACAGTTTTTGGGCGAGTTATGAAATAATGGGCGTTTCGTTGGTTGATATGGCAGTTTGGGAATGGCTTTACGCAAATCCCAACGCAACGGCGCAACAGCTGAAAGAAAACGTAATTCGCATTGCAAAAGAAGTGTGGAATGATTTTTTCGCGCCTGTTTTTGGTGTAAAAGATTCGCCGATTCTTTCCATTTATTCACACGCGATAACCAATCCGCTTTACTTGTCGCATTATCCAATGGGACGAGTTATCGAATTTCAACTGCTTGAATATTGGCAAGATAAATGCTTTGCTGAGGAAACTTTACGCGTTTTCAGTATGGGCAGATTAAGTCCGCAAACGTGGATGCGCCGTGCCGTAGGAAGCGAAATTTCCGTACAACCGATGATTAGAGCAGCGGATGAAGCGGTGAAAGCGATGAGGAGGTAAGAAATTTGTCTGAACTGTGATTTTGAATGATTTTTTTGATTACTATGATTTT
>Ga0123352_10017629_pt1 | contig 11375 bp, 6 predicted proteins | sample TergutLab28metaG_FD_89700 | JGI IMG/M metagenome (GOLD analysis project Ga0123352, IMG submission 89700) | Labiotermes labralis P1 segment gut microbial communities from Petit-Saut dam, French Guiana - Lab288 P1 | ecosystem: Host-associated > Arthropoda: Insects > Digestive system > Gut ... | reverse complement strand
TGTATGTGTGTGTATGTATGTATGTGTGTATGTATATATGTGTGTGTATGTATGTATGTTTGTGTGTATGTATATATGTATGTATGTATGTATGTATGTATGTGTGTGTGTGTGTGTGTGTGTGTGTGTATGCATATATGGCAGTATCACATGTTGATTACAAAGCGGCATTAGAACACAACAGAGTATCAGAAATCCTCTCCTGCATCGCCACTTACTGCTACTGTGTCGTCCAGTACACCCGCCCCTCCTGACATATTTGCCACATTGTCCAGCGCTCCGAAACCACGTGTACAGCAGCCATGTTTTCTCGCAGATACAGTACGTTACGTTATGCTCATTTATTCCGATCATTATACAACAGGTTCTGCAGTAAACGCACGAAACAGCTCTTGGGCTGCTGCATTAGTAATTCAAGGCTGACCGCTCGCTCTTTTGTTTCTTGTAGAGGGCGCGGCTTTCTTGGTGAGAAAAATCAGATTCATAAGACAATTGACAGGGTTATAAAAAGGGAATTCACATAGGATTTAAGAGGGCAAGAAGGAGAAAATGAACACGAAGACATGATTCTATTCCAAAACAAAACACAATACTTTTTTGTATCCAGTCTAAATTCTAAGGCAGTGAAATGGCGTAACCCCGCAAACAATAGTTGGTGTTGGTAAAATTGCATTGGTTTGATTGTTGGTTCATTAAGTTGCCAGGCAACCTGCAGTGATGCACTGCTAATGAACATGAGAGGTGCGGAGAGCAACCGACGAGTATTTTCACCTTCCGGTCAGGCTTCTGTAAATGAATAGCGGAATATCGAGGGCAAGAAGACAACAGCAGGAATGTGAGGAGGAACACTGAATACATTAAACACTTTAGTATTAGGGGATAATATCTGGACAGAAGATGATGGACAGAAAGTGTACTGTCCGGTAGCTGACCGGCCATCACTACAGCGATCTTGAAGCTAAGTAGAAGAACGCAGAGGATACAGGAGAGAGTGTCTAGGACTGGAGAGGTCTCTATAACAGCGACTTTGTTCTCTTTGTGTTCTCAGCACTGCACTTACAATCGATATCGAATGGTTTAGTATGCTCACTGTCTTTGGGAAACTGGTTTGTTAATAAACACTCACCAGCAGGGCAGCAAGTGTTTTTTGTTATTGCTTGTCCGTACGACAGTAAGACCAATGACGTCATTCCCTCCACCCCGAAAGGATGTTTGACTTGGAAATTGTTCATATGGATATCAGGTTAATAAAATGCACATGCAGTTATAACTTTAGAACGAGTCTCGATGCAATGCACACTTACATAATTAATGGACGTCTTCGTAACTAAGACCCTGTCTTACTATCAGCGACTGATAACGGTCAAATGAAATACTAAGTAGGCTGAAGGTTGAAATCTTCGGGACAGGCCAGCAGTTCCAGTGTTTGGACCTTCCCACCACAGTTCTGACGGTTTAAGTCTTCTTGGACAACTTGGATCATGAAGCTGGAAGCAGAAAGCCCCTCCGAAATTTCCATAGCTGTTTGTCGATCGATGCGTCGTCATAAACCAGGCCAATCAAATATTCATCCACAGCACTGTGAGAAATTCATGTTCGGTGGAACACGTGATATGTGGTCGGTCGGTCCATACAGCAGTGTCCAGCAAGGTTAGGGTCCTTGTCGTGCGACTGTGTGGCAGGCAGGCAGGCGGTGTACAAGAGTTGACGTCGTGAAAACCACAGAATTTGTACACGTTGTTTGAACCATCTCCGAACCAAATCTCACACGTCTGCCACTTCTATAATATAGTAAAGTTACTGCATTCAGAAATGTGACGCCGTCTAAAAGAGAGCACAGCGTCATTTCAGAGTTCGGTTATCTTCCTAGCCAACGCCGACAGAACACAACATCTCGAATAGTCACACTATTTGTGTCGCCACACGCTGTAACACTGTCACTGTATCACCACAGGCTGTAACACTGTCACTGTGTCACCACAGGCTGTAACACTCTCTGTGTGTCACCACAGGATGTAACACTGTCTCTGTGTCATCACAGGCTCTAACACTGTAAGCTGTGTCACCATAAGCTGTAACACTGTCTCTGTGTCACCACAGGATGTAACACTATCTCTGTGTCACCACAGTCTGTAACACTGTCTCTGTGTCACCACAGGCTGTAACACTGTCTCTGTGTCGCCACAGGATGTAACACTGTCTCTGTGTCACCACAGGCTGTAACACTGTCGCTGTGTCACCACAGGCTGTAACACTGTCGCTGTGTCACCACAGGCTGTAACACTGTCTCTGTGTCACCACAGGATGTAACACTGTCTCTGTGTCGCCACAGGATGTAACACTGTCTCTGTGTCACCACAGGCTGTAACACTGTCTCTGTGTCACCACAGGATGTAACACTATCTCTGTGTCACCACAGTCTGTAACACTGTCTCTGTGTCGCCACAGGATGTAACACTGTCTCTGTGTCACCACAGGCTGTAACACTGTCTCTGTGTCACCACAGGATGTAACACTGTCTCTGTGTCACCACAGGATGTAACACTGTCTCTGTGTCACCACAAACTGTCGTGTAATTTGCCTATTGTCATCATTCACATTTTTCGATAATATTTTCAGAGCCCCAGAATGCGGTATTTGGTTACAATTGCCCGCTTCCTCAGAACTTCTTACAGCCAATATATTTGTGCGGACGATGGGGAGATACAAATACACACACAACGCAGTCAGTGCCCTGTGTTGTCACAGTTCTTATATCAAATGGTAGTAGAACTGTTAGTGGTTCGTAAATGATTAGGGGATGAAAACAGCGTGCGCTTAACCATACGGTAAGCCTGCATGACAGCAAGGTTTGAGATTTTCTCAGCAGTGATTGCCGTCTTGCCAGATATGATGCCGTGCAGTTTGGTAGAAACTGAGCGATGTTTCAAGGGAACACGCCGTATGCATTTTCAGTGTACAGAGGGTGCGTTACTTTCCTCTGAAATATCTGTCAATGTTTAGCAAACTAAGCCTACGTGCAGTCTAACTGCGTCACGTTCAAGAAGACAGTAAAGGTAAAGTGATCCCGTTACAGGCCCGATGTGGCCCAGAGAGTGGGTAAAGGTATAGCTGTACTCTTGCATGACCGCGGCACTAGAAGAGGGTGAGTGGTCAGCATCACGCCCCGGCCGCACTTTACCCCCGGGAAAGACCCGGTACCCACTGTACAGGAGGCTGGGTGGGGCCCAGGGCCTGTCTTGACGGGCGGAAAATCTCATCCCCACCGCGATTCGATCCCGGACCGTCCAGCCCGTAGTCAGTCGCTATATCGACTGAGCTACCCGGCCCACTCAAGAAGACAGTAGGAAGCTTAATTGTAGGCAGTATAGTTAGAGAAAGGCGCAGGCCTAATGTCTTTTGTTTTCACCGTGGACACTTGAAAGACATCGTCACAAAACTAAAATGATATTTTAACTATACGCAAAGTCCGAATGCTGACACATGGTGGGAGAAGAAGTTTTACAATTTCGACCAAAGATAAAGGAAGGAAGAAAGAAAAAATAAATAAATAAATAAGGAAACCATTCTCCACCTGCTCATAGAGTAGGTCGGGATGCAATCCTAGGAGCGGCGATGTTCGATGCGCGGTTAACTAAGTGGCACAGGGTCAGATTTTCTCTAAGTGTTACAGTTTTCAGTCTCAGTACTTAATGTGTTCCATTTTCCTGTTCGTTCTACATCGATTCTAAGTAGTGTAGATGCTGACAGCATCGTTAAATAAACAATAAAGAGGAGAAAGAAAGTGTGCGACATATTTTACTCCGGTGGAGAGTCGAACCCCGTATCATTACTGCACAGTGTTATGTGAACCCAGATGTAGCAATGCGGTGCCCTCAAAGTTCACACAGACCGTGCGAGGCCCCTGGCAATGGGCAGAGTAGCCTACAACACACCTAGCGAGCGTCTTTTGTGTCTGTGTGTCGGGTGACGCCCGTTATCAGATTGCCAGTCTTATACGATGTTGCGCCGTGTAATTTCGTAGTTTCGGAGAGACCTACCTGCGGCTTCCGTCGTCAGGGCACCTAAATATGGAGAGAGGATGTTCCTCAGATCCACAGATGTTACGAATTTAATAAATACTTGGTACACTTTTGTGGGAAGGGTCGGTCCTTATGTGCGAGAGGTTCGGGAGATCGGAGATGCTAATGAGAGAGACAATTAATGCTCAGTATGACGCATTAGTGCACTCCGAGTTCTCTCGTCAGTGGCCCAAATTTCGCCCTATGTGATCTGTGTTTTTTGCCGTACAGTAGAGCTTATTTTGTTACAAGACGCTGCCCCCCCCCCCCCAAGTCAGACATCTTTCCGCCGATTCTGTCTGCTCATTCCTTAAGCGATAAGCCAGGCTGGTCAGAACGTTACAAGAAGTGGGTCCGCACTTCGAGTAATGTCAGTGCCGCATTGCTTACGGTGGCTGTAAAGGAATTCAGTTCTAGATGACAAAGTGCCTAAAAGTATGGAACTCTTCCTTTGTTTCTCTGCTTACATATTGGTAAGCGAACGTAGTGAAAGTTTTCATGCTTGTAGATGCTCCCTCAGTGGTCCGCATTAGGACAGACGAAACAGGAAAGATGAGTGCCGTTTCTTGTAACGTTCAGCGCGTAACGCTGCTGCTGGGTTGGACTGGGTGATGAAGGTGGAAATTGAGAGACAACAACGTGGCACTTGCAGAGGAACGAAACATGAGAACGTGGAAGAAAAATAAGGAAGAATGGGGCTATAATAATGCAAATGAAGAAATAATGGTACAAGAGGAAGTGAGTGAGGTCCGTATGGGGTCTATAGTCTAACTTTTGTCGGTCATGACCAGTTAATTGGCGATGATTCCAACAGAGGATATTGCCCCCAGTATCACAGCGGCTGATCGCTGGAGAAGACCCACTGTGAAGCCGTCAGATGTTAGCTTATGTGATATCATTCCTTTCTCTCTCTCTCAGTCTGTCTCTGCATTCCAATAACTTCAGCAAACCGCCCGCGGTCCGTGAATTACAGACTGCGAACCACCGCCTAGGGTGATGGCAGTGATGTGAACTCACCCAGAAACGCCTTCCTCATATTCACAGTGTCCGTCAACACACCTCACCACGATATAAGCCAGGGTTGCTGCCAGCGAAGGTATTAATAGTCGTAACGAACTGCACCACACAAGTCTCAAGTTACATTCAGAGAAGAATCCAGTTTCCGAACAGGCACGACGGCCTGGCGATGGGGTCACGGGGTGTTACGTGCGATATGCGTTCCCATTCCACACCTGCAGCAGCACACGTTCTTTGTGCATTCTGGGGGTGTGTAACACACATGGGTTCATTCTTAATTTAGCCGATGACACTGCTTCAAGTGTCGATGACTAAGTTACATCGCAACGAATGACACAGGAAGAGAAGGAAATAATTCGGCAGGAGACGTTCGTGGCTCTATTCGGACAATCACCTCGTGAAACCGAGGAAAATAAAGAAACGTGTTAGAAGAGACAAGCAGATAACAGGCCAATCTTCCAGTGCACCAAGTCCCGAGTGAGCGTTTATGTGTGCAGTCTGAAGATTTTAGTATCATTTTCAAAAAGGCTTAGTGGTTATAGAACGACGCTGTCATCGCTTCGTGCTGTGTGGTTTCAACAGCACAGTGACTGGTAAATGGAGATGACAGGTAGCAACAGTTGTGCCCTAACTTCAGATATTCATTTACTGGGCAGAACTGAAGAAGGCTACAAAATTTAGTTAGAAAAATGCGTTTAGGACGAGATTTGAAAGCGGAACCTCCCGACTACGAAGCAGGAATTCCAACCATTCGACCGCAATCAGATAAATGTCACGCCCGTCCGAAATACACGTATGGTCGTGTACATAAGATGCCTTCCGGCTGCAAATCTCACCCTTGAGACACTTAGACACCCATAAAGACGCCGCCCACTTGGGGGAGATAACGTATGTAGATAAGGCGAATATTGCCCTCAAGCAAGGGTAGTGCCGCCTCCAGAAAACGCCTTTCATCTGTATGTAGTGTAAACAGTAACAAAGCCGTCTCACCAATCAAAGCATCCTCACAGCAGACCAGTTTCCTGTCGGTTCTGTATTCATAACGTCCAAGAGACGGTATAAACAGCATCTGTTTTGAAACAAACCCCATACTTTATTTTCTTTACTTCAGTGTTCAAGTATCTTATATTACCAGATGTTCTCGTCTTCCTGAAATAAAATACGCCTTGTGACGGAAAGGATGGTCGATATCAGGACGCTGAACTCCGATCTGTACGAGGGGGTGCTGATAAATCCTTAGCCCGACCTACTTCCCGGTGTCGTACGACGGAATCGATAGTGACGTTGGAAAGAGGGGTATGTTCATGTGCCGAATTGCAAGTCTTTTCTTATTACAGAGGCTGAAAGGAAGCATGTCAGGCGAGGGGCGCCATTTCAACAACATGGAGACGCGAGCTGTCATCAAGTTTTTTTTTTTCCTGCAAGGCAAGGCGCCAAATGATATTCACGCCAATCTGACAGAAACATTAGGGAAACATGCACCATCGTACGCCACCGTCAAAACTGGGTGACCCAGTTTAAACGTGGTGATTTTTCCACCTATGATGCGCCTCGTCCTGGACGAACCAAAACAATGACTACCCCAGAGATTATTGATCAAATTCACGAGCTAATCTTGGAAGATCACAGGATTTCGGCAAAATCAATAGCTATTGGGCATCTCACGTGAGCGGGTTGGGTCCAACAGTCATGAAGATTTGGACATGCGGAAGCTCTCCACGAAGTGGGTCTCGAAATGCCTGAACGCGGATCAAAAACGTCAAAGGTGCCAGTCGTGTGAGCAACTTTTGGAGTTTTTTCGGCACGATCCAAATCATTTCCTGTCGCGATTGGTGACCATGGACGAAATCTGGTTATACCACTATGATCCGGAGACAAATCAACAATCAATGGAGTGGGGGCATAGCGGTTCATCCCGCCCCAGAAAATTCCGCGTGCAAAAATCCGCTGTAAAAGTTCTCGTCTCGATTTTTTTGGGATCAAGACGGTATCCTCCTCATTGATTATGTTCCAAAGGGCCAAACTATCAACGCGGAGTATTACTCTTCTCTGCTCGTGGAATTGAAGGAAATTTTGAAGGGAAAACGCCGCGGGAAAGTCACCAAGGGGGTCTTGTTCTTGTACGACAGTGCCCCGGCTCACCGGGCACTTGCAACCCAGAAGAAACTGGCCTACCTGGGCTACCAGTATCTTGATCACCCACCCTATTCTCCGGATCTGGCCCCGTCGAACTACCAGCTGTTCCCCGGACTGAGAAAACAATTGGAAGGTCACAATTTTTCGTCCGACGCGGAGGTCAATGTTGCCGCGGAGACCTGTTTGGACGGACAACCTTCTGATTTTTTTTTTTGAGTGACTTGCAAAAGTTACAGCAATGGGCTAAGAAGTATATTGAGCTTCGAGGGTAGTATGTTGAATAAATTCCGAGTTTTGTCGCTGTAGCTTGTTCCCTTCCTGGTCGGGCTAAGGACTTATCAGCACCCCCTCGTAAAAGCTGTCATAGCGACCGAATTCAATCAAACGTTCTCGGGCCAGCAGCCGCTTCAGGTAATTCAACGGCGAGTAAATCGACGTTTCGAGAACATCCGCATCAGGTGGTTGGACGAAGAGGGAACCGACGTTTCGAGAATCATCTGACGCGACTGCTAACCCGATAAATGCTTGTTATAGACTCGAGTCGCCCGTACTATGTGCACATTCTGACCGTAAACTGTGTGACATTGCGCGTGATGTGCCAGATGTGCCTCTCCACTTGCATCCACCTCATTACGCCACTATCGAAAGACTTGGAACAAGTTTGGTATTTGATAAGGTTTCATTTTCCCGCGGTGTTGACCATGTGGGATGTGACACCGTTTAGTCTGGCAGTTATTTACAGATGTTTTCGGAAGAACATTTCTTCAACCTAGAAGATGCAGGCAATAGATTAGTCTGGAACGTCGGCAAATTTCTACCAGACTGTACGGCGGCAGTTGGCAAACTATGGTGCAGCTTGCAATCTAGAAGTGACGTCTTGCTGAATGTGTTCCTAGCGTACCGGCCAGCTGTGTTCTGTGCTGCGCAGAAAGTTACTGGGACTTCATGATCACTGTAACATGGTTCAACGCAGGTCAGCAGGCCCTATCAAGCCTGCAGGCTAACCAAAACACTTAGCAGCCCGAGGGGCAGGGAAAAGTGGCAAAATGAATACTTTAAATAAAAAGATATATTTTCTGGGCTCAAATATTTTCAAAAACTGAGACAAGTAAGAGGAACTTCAACGAATAATTGGGATTTTTGTGAAGTGCATTATTTGCCACTGTCATTATTTTCTGCGGGCACCAAACAACCTGGCCACCCACTGCCTGCTGTCTGTTCCATGATATCAACATCTCGTTACGTAGCGTCGAATTGTGGTGTGATCGGGAATGGTGAATCATACAGGATACTGCAGTACGCATTGGTAGCCTAGCTCCAGGTGCTACCTGGGCATTTGTCGCTTTAGATGTTGGGTTCGAGGCCCCGCGGTACAAGACACAAGGTGCGGTGTGACAGGACGGAACACGAAGTTTGGAAATTACTCTGCGAATAAATGTGTTTGAACATTTGGAATTTCTGCAAATCGCAACACAACGTTTGTTCACCGTGACGTGTAAGGCCTGCTTAAGAACGAGTGACAGAACTTTAGTTGGAATAGCTCAGTCAGAACAGTGACGAGGCTACGAACTGTCGGTAGAGGAATTTGGTTTCGGTTTCCGGAAAGGGAAAGACTCTTTCCTGTCAGTGAGAATCGGCTGTGGGGTCCAACCGGGACGAGGGTAAAGCTGTGGCAGCGTAAATCTCACAATTCAACGGGAGCTACAACTCCACTCCTCCATGCGTGTTCCTAACACGGTGCGTGATGAAGCTGCATACATCTGACCCACTGACCCATTGATCTAACCCGATAACTATCCCATTGTTTGAGCGATTTGTTTGCCAATAGCAACTGTAAATTCACACATGTTCAAAAGATCAAACAGTTTCTAGTCGTTGTTCGCAAAGACGCAAGTACTGACGTTGCGGTGATGTTGGTCTGGTTTGGAACAAACCGTTAGATTTCTTTGAAACTGGGCGTCGGCGTCTAGAGGGCACTTCTGATTTTCAGCCATTACTTATTTACTTACTTAATTACTTACTTCATGGAGCAGAGTCCTTCTGGAGAAGGTAACCGGTTCTCAGCTAGTCAACAAATTCCCCGCATTTTATGGAAGCCGAAGGCTCATTACCGCATTCACAAATGGCCGCCACCTGTCCCTATCCTGATCCAGCTCCATCCAGTCCATGCCCCGAAATCCCACTTCCTGAAGATCCATCTCAATATTATCCTCTCATCTACGCCTGGGTCTTCCAAGTGGTCTCTTTCCCTCAGGTTTCCCCACCAAAACCCTGTATACACTTGTGCTGTCCCCCATACGTGCTACATGCCCGCCCATCTCATTTTTCAGCCATAGCTGTCCGCAGTACAGCCTAATTAGAATAAGGGCGTACATGGACAAACCGTTTCGTAGATGTTGCTGTAATACTGTACCGAAGACTTCCATCAGAAATGTCAGAATGTTCTAATTTATCGTAAAACCTAGTTTGCGTAACGCCAGAAGTGGACTTCCCACGTAGCTTCTAAACCTGCCGCAGACTTTATTCATTTTCAGCGCGGTATTCTCGCCACTGTGCGCTTCATTTCTCTGTTCCTTAAGTAGCTTTATATACTCTGCAAAGCTGGGTGCTGCATTACGTCTGCTGGAGTTCTGTCGCTGTACGCAGTGTCTTGGCTAATGCAACTGTGCACACGTGACGCTGCCTGCTGTCTCCAGCCCCGATGATGCGTCCAGCTGCAGGTTACAGACGAAACTGCTATGTCACGACCAGCTGATGACATGCAGCGTGCTGACAACAGCATTACGCAGATCAGCGCGTGCCTTCAGTGTGTCATTTGTGTGATACAGTGAGCGTAGAAGAAATGCGAGAAGCAGTACGTAAGGTTCCGACGGGAATGGGAAGTTGTGAGGATTAAATCGAGGTAGGACTTCGAGCAAATCCGTGCGCCTTAGGGTGAGTACCGGAGGAGGGCTGTTCAGGGCCCGGTGTGTGGCTTGGCGTTATGGCAGCGCTGCTGGTGAAGGGTCCGCAGTGCTGGAATATGAGCCGCGCGGGGGGGGGGCATAGTCGACGGTGGTTTTTTTTTTAAATTTGCTCTGCTTTGCACCACCCAAATAATCGTTGAGGGACTATTTATTCTTTTATTTGCGCTTCTTTAACTCAGTAGTCAAAAAACTATTCTTGTGTAAAAAAATTTGAGGGGAATTTGCCCCTTCTTGCACCCCCGCAAATTACGCCTACGTACACAACTATATAGGGCACCGCGTATATTTGTACCCATACATCAATACATTCCCTAAAACGGGTATATTAAGTTATATACTATGTTCAGATTTCAACAGTTACATATCTAGGTAAGACCTAGAAAGTAATGGTTATTTACCACCACAGTACACTGTGCTCTGCCTGATATCGCTATAGTAGCCTACTGATAAGAGTAATGTGACGTTGATTGACACGATTGTAAGTAGCTAAATTGAGCCACATTATGAAATAAGAGAGATACTGGCAAAATAAGCACATAAGAAATTAAATTCGCTCTTATTTACTTGAACTACGACACATTTCGTTTTCTTGTGCTCTTTTCAGCCTCCGCTTGAATTGTTAGAAGTGAAGTGACGCCGGAAGTGTACAGGCCGTGTTGATTGCTCGGCTTCGGTAGCTCAGTCGGTCTTTAGCTTATAGGCCATGGACAGAGGTTTCGGTTCTCTTCGAAAGGGGAGCTTTCTCTTCTGCGCGGGGTTCGTACTGGCTCCGAGCATTATCGGGGGCTACCAACGTGAATGAAGCGACAGGGTCGCGAACCTGACAACTCTCACCCAAGGATTTTTCACAGGATATATCCTGGTTACACACGCTTGAATTCGCCTTGAATTCGCGGCGTTGTAATTGGTTGATTAGATATGTGGAAACTGACGTTTAGCAGCTGTCGGATACATGAAGCTGTCTTTAGTTCCGAAGATCTTGTTAGGCGTTCCTGCAGTAATTCTTCCTTTGCACATTTGCGTGAAAACTGAAGACTGTGGCTGCTTGTTGTCTTTCTTGTATTGTTGACAGCGACATATACAGGGTGTCCCAGGAGGAATGTGCCAGACTTCGGGAGGGTGTTCCTTATGTTAAAGTATACCGATATAACCCAAAACACCTACGTCCAAAGTTGAACGGTTACGGAGATAATGG